>TARA_R110001599_G_scaffold83577_1_pt1 | contig 11633 bp, 8 predicted proteins | sample TARA_R110001599 | Tara Oceans TARA_R110001599 (sample SAMEA4398360) | marine metagenome | biome: Polar Biome; feature: [MES] marine water layer (ENVO:01000295) within the mesopelagic zone...; material: water (ENVO:00002006), including particulate matter (ENVO:01000060) such as...... | reverse complement strand
TTAAAAATTAAAATAGTTTATAACGACTGAACTCCTTGGAAAAATAAACTAAAGATATACGGTGAGCCTGAATCTACATCACTGGTTAGCTGAATGTTTATCTTTTGCGTTCGGAGATCCAGAAGGCCGTCGAACTGAATTCCCACGCCAAATCCATCGTCGTGTTTTTCTGCCCATTTACCAATTGAACTATGGTCGCTTGATGATACAGCACGGAGGTAGCGTTTTTTGCACTCTTCTCTGTCGTTAATGGTATAGGAGATTAATGAATTATTAATAGTATCATTATAAAGAAACTGAACGGATTTCCAATTAGGTAATGTTTCGCAAGCGAGAGGATTAGTCATCCCACCTGCAGCCTCATGGTCGGCTCTGATAAATGTCCCAAAAACACTACGGCACACAGCTGGCACAGAGCACCCTATATTAGAAAAAGTGGACTGAACCGTTGATTTAACTGAAATTGTATTAGACATAGTTAATGGGAAATCAGTTCCATCATCAGCTACTGATGCAAAATGGAGGCGTAAATTTGTAATAGAGATAGAAGGTGCTGACCCTGCTCCAGCAAGTGAAACTGACGCTCCATAGAGGCACTGTAAAGCTCTCGCAACACGCATATTAAGGCGTATAGCTCCTGATTTTCTAAATGAAATTGAGCCATCTCCACCTACCGCAGAATTTAATGCAATCATTGGTTTAATAGAGAAATTAGCAAGGTCACTGACGGTAGGAAGGAAGGTTGTAGCCGCATAAGTTCTTGCACTATCAACGCCTTTAAATACAATCTTAGACCAGTTCTCATTTGGTGCTTGGAGTTCGCAGACCTTTGAGCCTTTCATGAAATCGGCGTGGGAAGAAGTCGCTTGAGAAACAGCCTTAACATATTTATTATATTCTAATATATTCTCAATCTGGCCGACCCTATCTAAAGTCGTCGAAAACTGGTCAAATAGAGCATGTGCACCGACTTTAGGGTCAACAAATACAGTCGATATAGCTTCGTTGCTGTCCGCTACTCCACCTACAAGAGCTACATTAGCTGAAATTCTAATAGAACCTGTGACTAGCTTTCTCTGAGGAAATGTAAGCGTAAAATCCGCCATGCTGAATTCGGAGAATGTTCCACTACTTGGTTCGTTATCTGGTTGTATGCAATGGTATAAATAATTTTGGCTCATTACTTTATATATTATATCAACAATAAAAAAAAATAGAATTATTTATTTTTATTATTTTTCTTTAATATTCTATCGTTCTTTCTATTTGTGTGAAAATTACAAGATTAAAATTACTTGTCGCTCCTGTCCCTCTCGAAACATTAATAGTCATTAATTTAGGCTGGCCGTTCTGCTCATACATAACAGGTAAGGTCAACACACCATTATGAGCGTTAATTGAATCCATCACTTGATAATTAGGGATTGTATGTCCCTCGGTCTGCACATCAGTATGGTCGAAATCTTCGTCCATTTGAATCTGGGAAGGCATTACATCAAGGTTATTTTTATAATCTAATCCCATCTCTTCCAAGGTTTTCTCCATTATAACTTGGTGTAAAGGTCCTTTGATTCTGGGTGCTTCTATCTGAATGAGAATAGGTCTGTCGGTGATTCCTACATTATCCACTGATACCTGATACTCATTAACATAGGCGTCCCAAGATGTAGAGAAGGTGTCCGTAGCTGTCGAGGTATCAAAACAGACTAAACTAGCTACACCATTTCTAGGCATCTCATAAGTGCGTTGGAGTGATAGTGTTGATGCGGCAAAATCCTGAATAGTATGATATGTTCTGTATGATAAACCACGGGACATTGGTGGATTTCTAACTGATTTGCAGACTAACTCAGCTCTTTTCCATGTGTGAGTTGATGTAGCCGCTAATATTGGCACTACAATAACCCTAGCTAACGGATTCGTTACAATATTACCAGCTGTAATGTTAGCACTAAATGTAAGAGTAACAGTGGTTAAAGGGGGAATATCAGGGTTGTGTGAGCCAGCAACTACATTAAATGCAATTCCTGTAATAGTAACATCGTTTACATCTGTATTTTCAGGGTCATCAGTGCCTGGAGTCGCTCCCTGAAGAGTGAAATTAACCTTTTGTCCTACCCAGAATGGCATATTTTTCTTTGCTATGTATGCAGCCGTATTTAGTGGTATGGTTAAGGTGTTTCCTGTTGGATTTCCAGTCGCAACCGCAAGGTCACCTGTATAATACTCGTCTATATTTAATCCTGTAGTAGAACCACAGTTTGGGGTAGGGCCATCGTTGTCGCCTCCTGTTCTCACAAATGCTGTTCCATCCATATTAGGGACTTCCTTTAAGGTAAATTTATTTAGGTTTGCTTCCAATGAGAGGCGCAAATTGCCAAGCTGATTTAAATTTAATGTAGATTCGCCTAACCCAAGTATGTCTTTTAAGTTGATTCTCATAACACCATCACGGACGGTAGAGGTATTCGTTCCTTCAGTGACTAAATTACGAGCTGAGTTACTTCCATAATTCCATTGATTTGGGATATTAGCTACTTGCTCGTGGGACGCACCCTGAAAATCACCAATGTTTTTAGTGTATAATTGCTTTACTTCATTTAATAAATCAGCTCGCTGAATAGATTCTAACTGCCCTGCGATTGTCGATGTTAAAGTTGCTCTACGGATAAGAGCCGAGTTATGTAGAACCGCCGACGAATTTTCACCTACACCATTAAATATATGAATGTAGTTATGAATACCTGTTACACCTGTTTCTACTGAACCTGCGGTGTCTGCCTCAGTATCTGTAATAGTATAAGTAAGATTTATAAAACTTTCATTCATATCTATCCCATTCATATAGGATGGCAGTTCAAAATCTAACAAATTTTGTGACGGCGAGATCGTGGCTTGATTGGCTTGGATTTTTATAAATGTTGAGCTCATTTTCTTTTATAAAATAAACAAATATTATTTTTTTTTATTTATTTATTTTTTTTATGCTCCAATCTGTTCACTGACCACTGGCATTGCTATTTTAGCAATGGTTTTAGGGGAGGGAGGCTTATCAAATGCCGCCGCTATTAGACTACCAGCTCCTGCGGCAACAGTTAGCGCATCTGTGACCGCACCAAGTATGGGCACACTTTGGTCGTATTCATCTACAACTCCTAATCCTTTAGCAACAACACCTAATATATTACCTATACCTGATTTACCTATCATTCCTACATTGGCTGCGCTCATTAAGGCTTGTGATAACGCTTCGTGCGACATTTATATATATAGGATTTATTTATTTTCTATATTTTATATTTTTTTTACTCGTCAAATTCTTCAACAGGGCCTCTATATCTATTTACACCAGAGTCTGGGTCAAGAGCCTGTGCGTTGGCTGAAAATCTTAAATTGGATTCTACCGCTTCTACTTGCGTCGCAGATGGAGGCGGTTTATAACCTTCTGGCGCAAGCACATCTGGTGCTCCTACTCCTGGAGTATCTAGAGATGCTTTATAGGCTGCATCACTAGCGGATGCTTGTGCGCTCATTCCTGCTTCATCATAAGCACTAGACCGCACTGTTCTAACTCCTTTACTTCTTAATGAGCGTAGCATGCTTTCCTTAAGTGCTTGTCTTTCTATACCACCACTTTTTATTTTTGTCTGGAATCCCTGCTCCGAGGGACTCTGTAAAAAACTAGGTTCAGTGCTTCTGGCAACCGTTTCATATTGTTCTTTAGGTGCTAACAAATCACTATATTTGCTTTCATAAACTGCCTTACCTGGAACTTTTCCTTGTCTAACTAACTGTGCTTTTTTTGGCTTTATAGCTGGAGATTGCCATGATGTTGTAGCACGACTTGGATTAATACCTGTAGTTTCATTTATATCTGGTAAGCTTGTGTCTACTCTTCTTGCGACTGATGCTGGAGGCGGTGGAGCTACTCTTCTTGCGACTGATGCTGGAGGCGGTGATGCTTCTACGGTGGCTGACTTAACTGGTTTTGATAGCGCTGTTCTCTTTATTTCAGCAAATTTTGCATCACGCCACGCCCTAGCCGCCGAGCGTCCTAGTTTTCCTGTTCTAGCGACCTCACTCGTTCTAGCCTCCTCAAGTGAACTTGCGTCTACTGTTCTTGAGAGTGGTGCTGGAGTAGGAGCTACTTGAGCTACTGATGTAGCTTCTATGGTAGCTGACGAAACTGGTTTTGCTATTTTTGGAACAGATGGAACAGATGAGCGAGGAGCTGTTGGTTCAGGAACTTCCATTGCGTCAGGGGATGCCCCAGCTTCATCTTGTCCAGTTTTAACCGTGGTAGCAGGCCCTGATGACCTAGATGAGCTTTTGATTTTATTATTTACTGCCTCAAATGCCCTATAGTTCTGTTGTAACTGTTCGTTAGTTTGTTGTTTGATTACACCACGCACATCACGCCTCTCAGGAGGTCCGTCGACTTTAGAAAATCTCTTCTTGAGTTTCTCTGCTATTCTAATCTTATTGCTTTTAAAATCTTTAAAACCCTTAATTGGTTTGGTAGGCAACTCAATCCCTGCTGGTTTATCTGAGGTAGTTTTTACATTCCATCCACGCTTTTTTTGTAGTTGCTCGTAAGAGAGGTCACCTAATCTTTTAGCCTCGCTCCCTCCTGAACGCATAGAGCGAGCCATTCCTGCCCCTACTCCTCCGCCTGTTCTAGCTCTTACAGGAATTTCCTTTGCTGAACTGGCCGCCGACCCTACAAATCTAGAAGCACTTTCTATAGATGTTTGGGTTTGCTCTACTGCATCTCCTACTACCGCCCTCGCTGATGCTTCCAATGGTAATTTGGCGTGCGCATCCAAAACGGCCTGTGATGCATCTCGCTTCGCCTTTGCCCCTCCATCTATTAAATCCTGTTTAGCACCTGATGCTCGTTCTTCAACTTCCTGAGCTACTCTCTTAACTCGCCTTTTCGCCGCTCCAGCTTTATTAGCTATATCTTCTCTTCGCTGTCTAATCTCATTCTCTGCATCTAATTGTTTTTTCTTAACTTGCGCTATTTTTTCATCACGAATACGATTCGCTTCTGCTCTTCCTAATTTTCCTGTTCTAGCCGCTATCTCCTGAGCCCTATCGGCTGCATCTGCTACCGCTTGCGTGCTATCTGTAGCTTTTTGTTTAACTTTCCTCGCCACTACTGCCGATTTTTTTTTAACTCTTCTGATAGCTACTGATGCTTTTTTTTTCCTTGGTCGACGAGGGCTAAACCGCCAGCTTTCGCTGCATCAATCTTATTACCTACATGGGCTTGAGTCATCTTTTTAACAGCTTCGCCTATAGCATCCGTCACTTGTTGCTTTGAACCTCCACTTCTTATAACACCTTGTATTAAATCATAATTTTCTTTACCTCCTACCGCCTCATGGAGTTTATCTAAATCTATTGGAACTTTACTGGCTACATGAGCTACTACTCCTTTTGCACCACCTTTCTCATAGGCATCAAGGAGTCCTTCTATACCATGTTTTTTTATAAATTCCCTTGGCACTGCTTTACGAACTAAATGCCTAACAACATGCTTTTTCATTAAATCCGCAAATCTTCCACTAGATAAACCCTGTTGGATTAATTCTAAACCCACTGGAACTTCAACGCCTTCTCGATCACGCTTCTCTTCTTCCGCTACCAATCTTTTTGATTCTGCATCTTGTCTTTCACTGTTAGCTCGTTCTGAATACATATTCATCATTTGGGATAATTGAGAGGTCATCTTTTATTATTATATAATACTTATAATAATGGAAAATAAAAAATATAAAAAAATTCTAATTCATAAAGTAAAAGACTCAGCTGAAAAATTCTATACTAAAAAAAAACAATTGTTTGACCTACCTGCTAAAGTGGCGGTGGTTGGAGCTAGCCAGAGGAGTGGAAAAACTAACTGGATTATCAACGCTTTAGGTAAACCTAGTATCTATTCCAACGACTTTAAACCTGAAAATATCTATATCTTTAGTCCTTCTCTTAAGAGTAATAAATGGGTTAGATTCATTAAAGCTAAGGAAGTGCCTGATGAAAATCTTTTTTCTACATTAGACGAGCAGGTGCTAGCGGTTGTTTATGATGATATAAAGGAACAATATAATGAGGCGGTTAATAGTAAAACACGCCCTCCTAATGTGGTTATAGTGTTCGACGACCTTGGATTTGGGGGAAGTTTAAGAGGCAAATCTAAATTTGGTGTTATGGATGCTCTCGTTATGAACGGTCGCCATTATAACCTATCCACTTTTTTCTTAGTTCAGTCATATAAACAATTATCGCCAGATGTTCGTGGTAACCTTTCAGGCTTAGTAGTTTTTAATTTATCAACAAGAGAATTAGACCAAATAGTATACGAACATAATTATTTATCTAGTAGTAAGGATTTTATGAAACTATTTAGAGATACAACTAAAAAAAAGCATTCTTATTTTGTTATAAATTATTCTAATGATACCCAAGATATATATATGGATAGTAATTTTCGCCCTGTTCGAGTGTTAGCAGATAAATAAAGAAAATAATTTTTAAAAATAATAAAAAAAATATTTATCAATTTTATTTTATTGTTTATATTATATATAAATGAGTCGCACAATTAATATTATAGACCCCCAGCACTTTACTGAAACCCACTCGTGTGAATTTCGCTTAAACAAAACAAATGTAGCCTATTTAACAAATGGTGCTTATCTTTGCCTCGGTGCCCATGGTGATAATACAGTGCAAAATGAAGTTCATTATAATAGACGCGCTGGTATCGCAAGTATGATTTCATCTATGAGATTGCTAAATGGTGGAGATGTCCTTGCCTCGTTAGATAATGTAGGCACCTGGATGGCATGGAAAGGCCTGAATCAGGATAATGCAAATTCTCGTTCTCGTAAACAAATGTCTTTTGATACAGCTGGTATTTTGAGATACGCTATTAATACGCAACAGGATGCGAACAAGATACGATTCCAGCAGATTTTAGATGACTCACAGGCGACTACCCAGGTAGGTTCTCTTGGAGAAGATGAAGGAGAAGCCTCTGTTGGCTCAATGGAACTCAAAAGTTTTTTTAAAGAGTTAGAAGTTTTAACAGTTTTACCCACCGCCCTCTTTACAAATCTTAGATTAGAGATTAGATGGAATACCAATATTCTTGCCGTCTGTAAGGAATTTACCAATCTGGCAGACGCTGCAGTTTCAGCTATTAAAGCTGTTCGACCGCTTCTTGTTATAGAATCCATTGACGACCAAGAGCTTATCAGTCAAATGATGCAGGGTATGGGCCAGATGAATTTCAGTTGCATTGAGAGTGATAGATTTGTTCTCCCAGCAGTGGCCGCCACCGACCGCACGACTACCTCCCATGTGATACGAGGCTTTAACGACAAGGTAGTAAACAGATGCTTGGTAGTTAACCAGCCTACAGGAGGCGCAACTGGATTTTCTGGTATTAAAGCAAGAAAAATGGACGCTGATGGAACTTTTATCGAGAAAGCTCTTGATTCAGGTGCTTTAAATAGTTTAGCTCAAAATCGCTATACCCTACAGTGCCGTGTTAACGGTCAGTCCCTTTTCGCAGGTAGGGGCTTAGGTTTTGATGATACTATTTCCCTCGCTTCTGCACCTCCAGTTGGAGGAGCTGGTTACAATCACCGTTTAGCAATTTTAACAGACACATGGGGCGATGTCGCAATTTGCCAAGCTGGTAATACTGTTGGATTAGTTATTGGTATGGGTGGCGCTGATAAAGCTACAAATGAAATAAATTATGTTGGGGCTGTTGCAAGGAATCCTGAACGGTTATTTTTCGGTAGTGATTATACTGGATTCAGAGTCATGGACCGAGTATCCCATTTAGAGTTTGATGTTACACGAACTGGTCTTGCCACTGCAAATCTTCCGATTGCAAATAGTGAGGATTTCAACCAAATTGTTAACCAAATTGTTTTCGCAGAAATTCCAAAAGTCTTAACGGTCCAAGGTATGAATTATAGAGTATCTTATTTATAAATTTTCTTTATATTATAATAATAATAATATGAATCAAAATCAATTTATCACACGGCAACAGACAGTTATAGTAGCGGCTAATGAACGAGAAAGTTATGGCCAGAGCGAGAGCGCTGCATCTAGGGTTGGTGTTGTGCCGACTAATGGCTATTTTGAGGTTATTCTTAATAAACCTGTTATAGTGAAAAGCGGAGATGTTATTAGCGTAAAATCATGTTATATTGATACTACTGAAATCGATGTGCAGAAAATAACAATAGCTGAGGATACAACAGTTAGTTGGAATAGTGGTATGTATGTTAGAAATCAACAACTGGTTACTTTTTTTGCTAATAAGGTAGTCCATGGGCCTGGACAACTTCTCACAGATAATAAACCATATCCCCTATGTTATATTCAACCTGTAACAAATCAGACGGAAGGTGGCGTTCTACATTATAAAACAGCTACCGCTCGTTCGTGGGAGGTCCAGACAGGTGCATTTGGAGAAACATGGGGTGGCCTGCAATTTTTAATACAATATAAAGACCCAAATGGAATGATGGGGCGTTTTGCAGCGTTTATTCCCTCCCAACCCAAAACACCTCCCTATACTGGAGTAGCAGCTATTTATGATATTAATTTTGTAGGAATGAGTCAAGATGTATATGAACCAAGAGCCATCGACCCAACAAATGGCAATGTTTTAGATCCAGGTGGGCAATTTCCAGCGCACACAAAAAACTATAAATTTGTTCGTGTTCCAATAACTAATCCACAGGGGGTAGGACTTACTGAACCACACGCTATACCTGTTATTAATACAGGTAGTTTTATATTACCTGCAGGACAATATGAGCCAGTCCATTTAGCTAAAGTTTTAACAGACGGTTTATCAACCCTACCTCTTTCTGGCGACTCGAAATCGGTTATACAGGCTACTTCCCCTTTCTATTTAGATTTGCAAGTGGTAATTCCTGTTAATTATCCTACTGGAGCTGGTGTAGAGGATTGGGAAATTGGAACTCCACCCCTCCCTAATAATTTTACAGATGAATTCTGTGTTATTAAAATAGACCAATTCATAAGACTGACTTATCCATATATAGTAGGTGTGGGTGGCCCTGGGATTACTTCTACTGGCGGTCCTTCACAAGATTATACAGGTTGGACTCTCACTGTTAATTATTATTGGTTAGACGGAACTAATGCTAAAGTAGCTCAGTGCACGAGAACTATTTTATCTGTTGGAATGCTTGATGAAGCATCAGTGCCACCTATTTTTTATCCTAATAGAATGGTATTTGGAAGTATTCCTGAACCTGGTAAATCAGCTGTGGCTCAGCCATTATCCCCAGTTCCAATTGAGAATGGTGCAACGCACTATAAACAACCTACTATTATTTTAACACCTCCTTTTGGGGAAGCTGATGGAGGAAGCACATTTATCCAGAGTTCTTTAAATTATACACAGACCTCTTGGGAAACTGGAAGTAATCTATATTGTTTTTGTGATGCTAGTCAGGAAACGACTGAAGCTAATCAACTTTTAACTTTTGATATAACTCCTAATCATCCTCAGATTTTTGGCACGAATGAAATGGCAATTATATATGATACTGATAAAAAAAGATTTAAATTCGACCAGACTCATTATGCAGCTACTAATGGAGTTACAGGGACTTCCTCTGGAACAACTCCTGCTATTATTAAACAGGTTAGAACAGTAATTGGTTCTTATTTCGCTATAGATATAGCTGGGACGGATGTTCCTTATTATTATCCCACAAGAGAATATGCCGAAGTCGATGTAACACCTACTGGACCTGGGGGCGCACCGACAGACGCAAGAAATAGTAACTGTATTAATATGATAACGCCGTCAATAGGGGGCGTATATTTTACAGACTTGCAACCCCATTCGCTGTGGTCCAATATTATGGGCTTTGACCTAACTGGGCCAAATTCTATTTTGACTTCCGTAGGGCGTAATTCATTTACTGCACAATCCTATGCTGGATATACACAAGTTCCAGCCGACCACTCACCAGCTAATTTGACGAATCCTCAAGCTCCTGGACAAATTTTCGGATCTGCTCCAGTTGTAGATTTCGATACTATAACTCTACCCTATGTTCCTCTTGTAGTAGGTCAGCATATCACAGCCCAATCAATAAGTATTGGTGATGCTACAGGAGTTCTATTGGATTATACAGGTGGGACTGAATTCTCTACTACGGCAGGGCCTACGACTGGTCCTGACGGTCGTATTTCAGTGCAAGATGATGCCCTGACTTCTATTGAGGCTGGTAATCTAGGCGACCAGATTGGCGTGCAAGATAGTGGCTACTATATTATCGATGTGGAAGTAGGTTTGCAATACAATGAATTTATTGGCAGTGATACTAATCAACAGGGTTTTACTAGAAATATTAGAATGATTGTAGATAGATATTATTCTGCAAATTCTTATGTAAGCTCTGAAGGTGATGGTGTTGAGTATATCCATTATGGTAATGATATGGTTATTAATAGTGTTAAAGTAAGAATATATAATGCTAATGGGCGAGAAATAGACAGATTGGGTAATGATAACTCTGTATTTTTAAGAATTATGAAAACAGTCAATATTAACTTAGCTCCCCTATTAGAAGCTCAAGCAGAACAACAGAAACAATTAGCTAAAGAAACCAATAGAAAAGTATAGTTAATTTCTAATTATATTTTATTTATTATATAATATAAATGGTAAAAAAGAAAAAAGAATGCTATACTAAAAAAAAGAAGGATGGTAGTAATTATACTACATGCGTTGAGGGTCAAAAGAAACCAAAAAGAAAACGAAGAACTAAAGCCCAAATGGCGGAGGCGAGGGGAATGGCGGCACAAGATAAACCAGCACCTAAAGTAAAAGCGAAACCTAAAGCGAAGCTGATGAAGGGAGGTAAAGCAGTATTAATGGGATTGCCTATTAATATGAAAATAATAGGTCAATATGCTATACCTAAAAAACTACAAATTTATAGAAAGATATTCCCTAAAAAAAATATGGTAAATGTAAGGCAATTATTAGGCGTATATGGGATGATGGATACCTTCAGGAATAGAATACCTGATGGAGCAGAGGGGGCAAATGGAAGGAAATTAAGAGATATGGTTTATAACAGAAAGGGAATGAAGCGAATAACGAGGGAGATAGGGGATAACATGGACGACCAAATGAGAACATTAAGCAATCATAAATATATTAAAGAAGTTATGAGTTTTAAGGGTTTTATGAGTTGGTTTTATGAAGTAGGATACTCTATGAAAAATATTGATAGAAACCCTGACGCTAAGATTTCTATTCATACTCCCTTCTACGACACACCAGATTTTAAAAAAGGCGAAGGTCTTTTTGAATCATTTAGTAGTAGGAAATTTTTATTAAAAATGCCTGAACTTTACGCTAGATTTGGAGGAGTTCCAAATGCGACGCCTAAATTAATAAATGGAAACATAGACCTAAGAATGAAAACAACTAAAAAAGGTATCCAAGCATCTTACGACGACGCATTAAAATTTTTAAAAAAAGTTCATAAGCATAAAAGAATTAGATAAGGATATAAATTAAATCCTTGTAGGATTTCCTTTATATTAGTAGG
>TARA_R110001599_G_scaffold21138_18_pt1 | contig 11655 bp, 11 predicted proteins | sample TARA_R110001599 | Tara Oceans TARA_R110001599 (sample SAMEA4398360) | marine metagenome | biome: Polar Biome; feature: [MES] marine water layer (ENVO:01000295) within the mesopelagic zone...; material: water (ENVO:00002006), including particulate matter (ENVO:01000060) such... | reverse complement strand
CGTGGCCACCGAGTAGCTGCACGCCATTGGTGCCGATTTGCATGGCTTTTTCTGCGCACAACAAACGCGCCAAATAGATTTCGCGATGGAAGGGTTTGCCAGCTTCGGCGAGAGAGCCTGCACGCCAGGTCATGATGCGCATGGCTTCAACTTCGATGGCCATGTCGGCGACCATAAAGGCCACACCTTGGCGATGCGAAATCGGCTCACCAAAGGCTTCGCGCTCATTCACATATGGCACGACATAATCGAGCACGGCCTGCGCCGTACCAGTAGCCAAAGCGCACCAAGCCAAATAACCAAAGTCGATAAAGGCTTGATAGTCCAGCTCGCCTTCACCTAGTAAAGCCTCGACTGGCAGCATCACATTATCGAGTTGCAGCTTCACGGTTTCTGCCGCCTTCATGCCCATCGCAGGGTCTTCTTGGAAGCGCAAACCTTCGGTGCCGGCGGGCACGATGAACACTTGCGGCTGGCCATCGAGTTCGGCGGCAATGAGCAAAAGCTCGGCACTAGCGCCGCCAATGACTAAAGATTTTTCACCATTGAGCACAAAGCCAGACTTATCGCGACGAGCTTTGGTGCTTAGGCGCGATGGGTCAAATAAGACCGTGGGCTCACTCACTGCAATGGTCGCAAGCGGTGGCGTGTCTTCAGCAAATGCGGGCAGATAAGTCGCTTGCTGACTATCGCTGCCCCATCGCGTTAAGGCATTGGCAACGGACATTGGCGCAAGTAGTGCAGCCGCCAAAGAAAAGTCGCCATGCGCTAAATCTTCAGCCGCTAACAGTTGCGTGACTACGGTGGACTCAGAGGCAACACCGCCGAGTGCTTCGGGCACGGCATAGAGCGCAAGACCAAGCTCTTGAGCCTGAAGACGTAGTGCCTCGGGGCAGCGCGCGGTGGCATCGGCATCGTGGGCTTGTGGTCGTATGGTATCGGTGGCAAAGCGCTGCAATGAGTCGCGCATCATGTGCTGCTCATCACTGAGCGAAAGATCAAAGAGGCCACTATTGCTGGTATGGCTTAGGCGCTGCTTGCCTTTGCCTGCACTAGGTTTGAATAGGCGCGCGCTGGCACTGACGAGTTGGAAGCCAGCTTTGCTGCCGCGATACAGTAGTTTTTCAACAGGTTTGCGCAGCTTTAGGGTGTCGGCGAGTTGCGATTGGGCGAAACGGCTGAGGGCAGAAATGCCAAGGCCTTGGATATCTCCGGCGTTCATACGAGCTCCTGTGTGCATGAGCGTGACGAGTGGCCACGGGGTCAGCTCCGATCATGCACAGAAAAGTCGCGGTCGTGTTGACTTAGATGACCGATTGGTCTGTCATTTTCGACCTAGGCGCGCAGCGCATTGTTTTAACGAGAGACTATTGCGATGAGTAGGGGTCTCAGCTTTTGACTGGCGGTCTCAAATCATCGATGTGTAATGGAAATTCGCCACGCTGGCGGTCTTCGAAATAATAACGCAGGGTGCGTTTGACCGATGGAAATGCCAATTCATCCCATGGAATATCGGCTTCATCGAAGAGTTGGCACTCTAGCGATTCGACACCAATGCCAAACTTGCCATCGACCAAATGCGCGCGGTGCAACATATAAACTTGGTTGATGTAGGGAATGTTGAACACGGTGTAGAGCGTGAGTTCGCGCACATCAGCTTCGGCCTCTTCCCAGGTTTCGCGGGCGGCGCCTTCAGCAACGGTTTCACCATTTTCCATAAAGCCGGCGGGTAGCGTCCAAAAGCCGTAGCGTGGCTCGATGGCGCGGCGGCATAGCAACACTTTATCGCCCCAGACCGGCAAACAGCCAGCGATGATATTAGGGTTTTGATAATGCACGATATTGCAGTCGTCGCAGATATAGCGCGGTCGCGAATCGCCTTCGGGAATGCGCTGTGTTACCTGGCTGCCACAATTGCTGCAAAATTTCATAACGAAAGCTCCCGTAAACGCGTTCCAGTATACCTGAGGGTGTGTATGATTCAGTCATGACTACGCACTCACGCATTGAAACGCTTAAGCAAAATCTCTCACCGTTTGATAACACCGTGCGTGCCGATGCGGCGGTGCTGATTGGCCTGAGTAATGAGCCTGAGCCCACTATTTTGCTAACCCAGCGCGCCCTGCACATGAACTCGCATGCAGGCGAGGTGGCATTTCCCGGTGGTAAACGCGATGCCGATGACCTGCATTTGGTTGTCACTGCTTTGCGTGAAAGCGAAGAGGAAGTGGCGCTGCCGCAGTCGAAAGTTGAAGTTATCGGGGCATTGAAGCCAGCGCGCGCCAAAAGCGGTATTTTGGTGATGCCAATCATTGGCGTGATTCACGATGCGCCTGAGCTACACGGTAATCCAGAAGAGATCGATAGCGTGTTTCGCGTGCCATTACAGTACTTTTTCGACATCAAGGCCGAGCGCACTCACCGCATTAATTTTCGCGGCCTTGACCTCGTGGTGCCGTGCTTTCGTTTTGATGGCTACATCATTTGGGGCTTAACGGCCTATATGCTGGTGGAGTTTATGCGGGAAGGCTTTGGCCATCATATTGACTACCCGTGGCCACCGGTTTTGCCCGGCGTATTGGTGCCAAAGCGCAGCGAAAGCTAAGTCTTAGCACTCTTAAGGAGACGAATATGAAGTATCAGTTAGGCGATCGCCGTGTTGAGGCCGATGGTGAGCATTGGGTGGCCGATAACGCCACAGTGATTGGTTCGGTGCGCTTGTGTGAGCGCAGCAGTGTCTGGTTTAACGCGGTGCTACGCGGCGATTGTGACCAAATCACCATCGGCGAAAACTCCAATATTCAGGATGGTGCCGTGCTGCATACCGATTATGGATTTCCGCTGACAGTCGGTAGCAATGTCACTGTTGGCCACCAAGCCATGCTGCATGGCTGCACTATTGGCGATGGCTCGTTGGTAGGCATCGGCGCGGTGATTTTAAATGGCGCCAAAATAGGCAAGGGCTGTGTTATTGGTGCCAATGCCTTGATTGGCGAGGGCAAAGAGATTCCCGATTTTTCGCTAGTGGTGGGTTCGCCAGGCCGAGTGATTCGTGAGGTGCCCGAGGCGCAGCGACAAATGTTGTTGCTCAGTGCCCAGCATTATGTCGAAAATGCCCGCCGTTTTCGCGATGAGCTAAAACCACAAGATTAAGTGGCCTTGCCCCGTTAGGAGTTATCGATGTCTGCACGCCAACCCATTAGCCTGGGCACACCATTTTCCGCGAGCGCTACTCGTGTCATGTTGTTGGGAGCGGGCGAGCTGGGCCGTGAAGTCATCATGGCTTTAAAAGGTTTGGGCTGTGAAGTGATAGCTGTTGATCGCTACGCCAATGCGCCGGGCATGCAAGTCGCTGATCGCTCACACGTGGTGTCTATGCTCGATGGCGCTGCACTGCGACGCATTATTGAGCTAGAAAAACCCGCACTGATCGTGCCTGAAATCGAAGCCATTGCGACCGATGAGCTGGTGGCGCTGGAGCAGGAAGGCTGGTGCGTGGTGCCGACCGCTCGTGCGGCTCAGCTCACCATGAACCGCGAAGGCATTCGTCGTTTAGCGGCTGAAACCTTAGGTTTAGCGACGTCTCCGTATGTCTTTGTTGATAACTACGTAGACTTCTGTGTGGCTGTCACGCAGGTTGGTATGCCCTGTGTGGTGAAGCCAATTATGTCGTCTTCCGGCAAGGGCCAAAGCACAGTAAAAACAGAGGCGGACTTACAGCACGCTTGGGATTATGCGCAATCGGGTGGCCGTAGCGGTGCCGGGCGCGTCATCGTTGAAGGTTTTATCGACTTTGATTATGAGATCACTTTGCTCACCGTGCGCCATGCTGGCGGCACCTCATTTTGTGCGCCCATTGGGCATTTGCAAGAGTCAGGAGATTATCGCGAGTCGTGGCAGCCGCAAGCGATGTCGGCAAAAGCGCTGGCCGAGGCTGAGCGCATTGCTGAGGCAGTTGCGAATGATCTTGGCGGCTGGGGTGTGTTTGGCATGGAGTTTTTTGTCAAGGGCGACAATGTATGGTTTAGCGAAGTCTCGCCACGGCCACATGACACAGGCTTAGTCACGCTGATGTCGCAAAACCTATCGGAGTTCAGCCTGCATGCGCGGGCAATTTTGGGCTTGCCAATTCCTGTTATTCGACAGCCTAGGCCAACGGCATCATGTGTTTTGTTGGTTAATGGCAATTCGCGGCAAATGCGCTTTGATGGCGTTGCTGAGGCATTAGCCGAGCCCGATACAGACTTCCGATTATTTGCTAAACCGGAAGTAGTGGGGCAGCGTCGATTGGGCGTGGCATTAGCGCAAGATGATAGTGTTGAGGCTGCGCGTGCGAAGGCGCGCGCTGTCATTGCAAAAATTAATGTGGTGTTGTGACGCTAAAATTGCAGAGCATGAGTGTGGCGGTAGGCCGGGCTTAGCTCGCAGCCTGCCAAATGCTTGCGCGGCGAATCAAATGGCCGCGCAATTCGTGCACTTCAATAAAGTAATCCGCAATACGCAAGCACACAGGCGCATCGGGAATAGCCTCTAGGCGATCAAGCAAGAGGCCGTTAAGCGTACGCGGTCCCTCCACGGGCAATGACCAGCCCAAGGTGCGATTAATTGCCCGCAAGCTCGCGGCGCCATCGATTAAGCGTGCACCGTCACTGGTTGCATGCATTTCTGTATGGCGATCGGCTGTGGTGGTCGTGAACTCGCCAACGAGCTCTTCTAATATCGCCTCAAGCGTGACGAGCCCCTGCACATCCCCATACTCATCGACGACGATGCCTAAGCGTCGCCGAAGCTTCTGAAACTCGAGAAGCTGAGCTGGCAATGGGGTGCGTTCGGGCAGAAAGTAGGCGCTGCGCACGGACTGCATGAGTGCGGCTTTATTAAACCCTTGCTGGCCTAAGAAGCGTGTGGTGTTGCGCACATGCAAAATGCCTACGGTGTTATTTAAGTCGCCATGAAAAACCGGTAAACGCGTGTGCACGGTCTGCTTCAAAACTTGCAAAATATCTTCATCGCTGGCGTCGAGATCGATGCCGGTGACGGCTTGGCGCGGAATCATGATGTCATTGACCGTGCTACGGTCAAGGTCCAGCAGGCCTTGAAGTAGGCGCTGATGCAGTGGTGGCAGCAGTAGGCGCCCGACCAATCGACTCAGTCCTAAACGTGCGGATGGCCGTTTGCCGATGTATTTCGCCAGCCAAGATAGCCAGTGTTTATGGCTACGCCAGCCGACAATGACCAGCAAGATCATCAACACGCTGAACAAGGCTAAGGCTTGCCACAAAATCATGATTTAGCTAGCCGCGGGCATGAGCAGCAGTTCGAGGACAAATTTGCTGCCCACAAAACCAACCAGCAATAAGCCAAAGCCGATGAGAGTAAAGCGCACCGCGGTGCGTCCGCGCCAGCCGCGCCAATAGCGTCCAGCCAGCAAGCAGGCGAACACGACCCAGGCCATTAAGGTGAATACGGTTTTGTGCACGACGTGTTGCGCGAACAGGTCATCGAGGACAAAAAAGCCAGTGCCGATGGCTAAGCAAAGCAGTACAAAGCCGGCGGCGATAAGCTCAAAGAGCATACTCTCCATGGTTTGTAAGGCGGGCAAAGCCATTAATAAGCCGCGCTTGTGGCGGCGTAACGCGCGATCTTGCCAGTGCAGCAAAAGCGCTTGCAGGGCGGCGATGCTGAGCAGGCTATAGGCTAGTAGCGACAGTAAAATATGGCCTTCGATGGCTGGTGTTAGTGCTAAGGCCATGCTTTGTGGGTCATGACCGACTACGCCTAAGCTGAGTTCGAAGGCGGCTAGCGGCATGGCCACTAGGTAAATGCCTTGTACTGGGCGGTAGACGTTAACTAGCAGGGCTAAAAGCGCGAGCAACCAACCATGCATCATCGCGATATTGAAGAGGCCAAAGCGCAGGCCATTGGGAATAATAATGGCTTCGTGCATGACCACTACATGCAGCACCAGCGCGGTGCTGATGATGGCTAATAGCGGCCCACGGGCGGGCACGCGGCGTTGCGCAACCGCGCGGGCGACACGGCCAGCGGCAGTGAGATATAAAACAATGGCCACGAGGGCAAGCAGTGCGGGTAGGGCATCCATGACTAACGGCGACCAAACAAACGATGAATGGAGTGTGGCATAAGCCAGAGTCCGTGCGCCAGCCGCGCGAGCAGCCTATAATCGCCGGCATTAGCGAAACCGATGCCACAGGATAGACCATGTTTGACAACCTTACCGACCGCCTGAGTCAGAGCCTGCGCGCCATCAGCGGTAGTGCTCGCTTAAACGAAGACAATATTAAAGACACCCTGCGCGAAGTCCGCATGGCGCTGCTGGAGGCCGACGTTGCGCTGCCAGTGGTAAAAGATTTCGTTGAGCGCATTAAAGCTTCGGCGCTCGGCCAAGAAATTTTGACTCAACTTCAGCCTGGCCAAGCCTTCGTTAAAATTGTTCACGAAGAGTTAGTGTCAACGCTGGGCGAGGCCAACACGGGCCTTAACTTAAATTGCGCGCCACCAGCGATCATTCTTATGGCTGGCTTGCAGGGTGCTGGTAAAACCACCACGGTGGCTAAGCTTGCACGCTATTTAAAGCAGCAGAAAAAAACCGTGATGGTGGTTTCGGCCGATATTTATCGCCCAGCCGCTATCGCTCAGCTAGAAACGCTCGCGCGTGATGTCGACGTGCTGTTTCATCCGTCCAATATTAATCAAGACCCGGTGGCGATCGCTCAAGGCGCTATTGAGGCCGCTAAGCGCCAATTTGCTGATGTGCTATTGGTCGATACCGCCGGCCGCTTAGCCATCGATGAAGCCATGATGGCGGAAATTCGCCGCCTGCACGCTGCCATCAATCCGATCGAGACGCTGTTTGTTGTCGATGCGATGACCGGCCAAGATGCCGCCAACACCGCGAAAGCCTTTAACGACGCTCTGCCATTGACCGGCGTGGTGCTGGCCAAGGCCGATGGCGATGCTCGTGGCGGTGCCGCGCTGTCGGTGCGCGCCATTACTGGCAAGCCGATTCGCTTTATGGGTATGGGCGAGAAAACCGATGCGCTTGAGCTATTCCATCCAGATCGTGTTGCCCAGCGTATTTTGGGTATGGGCGATGTGCTCTCGCTGGTCGAGGAAGTCGAGCGCAAGATTGATAAAGAAAAAGCCGAGAAGCTCGCGCTAAAGCTGCAAAAGGGCAAAGGTTTTGACTTGCAGGACATGCTCGAGCAGTTCCAGCAAATGCGTAATCTTGGCGGTATGGGTGGCCTGATCGACAAATTGCCGGGCATGAATGCCGCAGCTGTTCAGCAGGCGATGGCCGGTGGTGCACCCGAGAAACAGATGAAGCAAATGGAAGCGATTATTCAGTCGATGACTGCCGGTGAGCGTCGTAAGCCTGATGTTATTAATGGCTCGCGCAAACGCCGTATTGCCAATGGTTCGGGCACCACCATCCAAGAAGTCAATCGTGTGCTCAAGCAGCACACGCAAATGGCAAAAATGATGAAAAAATTCTCTAACCCCAGCGGCATGATGAAGATGCTCAAGGGCATGCAGGGCAAATTACCGCCGGGCATGATGGACGATATGCCTGGTATGGGCGGTGGTGCTGGCGGTGCGAAAGGCGCCTTGCCACCCGGCTTCCCCGGCGGTGGTTTGCCCGGCCTAGGTGGCCCCGGCTTACCATTTAAGAAGCGCTCTTAATGCGTACGAAGTCAGCAGAATTAAGCGGCTGGGGTCGCTATCCACAGGTCGATGCCACCTTGGCACGCCCCGAGCAATACCGTGAACTTGCGGCATGGGCCCAGCAAGCATCTCTAGCGCGCGGCATGGGTCGTGCCTATGGCGATGCCGCGATTAGCGCGAACGGCACTACGGTGCTCACCGAACGCCTTGACCGACTTCTCAGCTTCGACGCCGACACCGGCGTTTTGCGTGCCGAAGCGGGTGCCACTCTCGATACCATTTTGCGAGCTGTGATGGCTAAAGGCTGGTTTCTGCCAGTCACGCCGGGCACGCGCTACATCACCTTGGGCGGTGCTATTGCTGCCGATGTGCACGGCAAAAATCATCACCACGTCGGCAGCTTTGGCCGTTTCGTGCGCTCATTTGAGTTGTTCACAGCAGCAGGTGCAATGACCTGTTCATCCAGCCAAAATGTGCCCGCGTATCAAGCCACATTAGGTGGCATGGGCATGACCGGTCTCATTGGCGAAGTCGAATTGCAGCTCAAGCGCATCCCATCGAGCAATATGCTGGTGCAGCACGTGCCGGCGGCAAACCTGCGCGAATCATTAGCGTTGATGAGTTCGGCTGAGCATGACGACGAATACACCGTGTCGTGGATAGATTGTCTAGCCTCTGGGGCTAAGCTCGGCCGTTCAGTATTTATGCGCGGGCAACACGCCGATGGCGCACATGCGCATGGCCCACGAGATGCCAAGCTCAGCCTGCCCATCAATGTGCCCAGCGCAGCATTAAATCGCTACAGCGTGGGCGCGTTTAATGCCCTCTACTACCGCTGGGAAGGCCGCAAAACTAAACCTTTTAGCTGCGATTTCGAACCATTTTTCTATCCACTCGATGGCATCAAGCAGTGGCATCGCCTCTACGGCAAGCCTGGCTTTGTGCAATACCAATTTGTCGTTGGTGAGGCGGCAGCTGAAGCCTGCATCGGCGATGTTTTAAAGGCAGTTTCAAGCTCGGGAAATGCCAGCTTTTTAGCCGTGCTCAAGCGCTTTGGCGAAGCTGGCGATGGCCTTTTGTCATTCCCACAAGCGGGCATGACATTGGCGCTAGACTTGCCATTAAGAGCCGGCACTTTGGCGCTACTTGATCGCCTTGATGCCATCGTGGTGGCTCACGCCGGCCGCGTTTATTTAGCCAAAGATGCGCGCCTCAACGCCAGCATGATGTCGGCGATGTATCCACAATTAGCAGAGTGGCAAGCAATTCGCCGCGAACTCGACCCCGATGGCTTGTTTGTCTCGGCCTTGGGTCAACGTTTGGAGATGGCACCATGACGCAAATTTTAATCGTCGGCGCTACCTCTGCGATGGCTCGTGGTTGTGCCTACGCCTGGGCTAAGCAAGGCCAACGCCTCGTGCTCGCTGGCCGTGACCTTACGGAGCTTGAACGCATCGCGAGCGATATTCGTTTGCGCTTCGCCAGCAATGTGCAAGTCGCTGAGCTCGATCTCGATAACGCCAAACATCTCTCCACGCGCTGGAGCGATATTGAGGCCGCACATGGTGACATCGACGGCGTGCTAATGGCGGCGGGCTGGATGCCGGAAGACAACGATGCCATGCGCCGTGATACACCAGCTCTGCAGGTTATTGCGCGTAATTTCACCGGCCCAGTAGCGCTGCTCAACGCCGCTGCCGATGCTTTTGAAACGCGTAAAAATGGCTTCATTGTTGGCATTAGTTCGGTCGCTGGCGATCGCGGCCGGCAAAGCAATTACCTCTACGGCGCAGCTAAAGGTGGCTTCAGTATTTATCTCGCCGGTCTGCGTAATCGCTTATTTGCCTCTGGTGTGCCCGTGCTTACTGTGAAGCCTGGTTTTGTCGATACGCGCATGACTTGGGGCTTGCCCGGCCTATTCTTGGTTGCTGATCCTATGCAGTTGGGTGAGCAAATTGTGCAAGCGCAAGCAGCAGGCAAAAGCACCGTGTACCTACCCTCATTTTGGCGACTCATCATGCTCATTATTCAGCATGTACCTGAGTTCGTCTTTAAGCGCCTGAAGCTCTGATCATGACGGTTATCGTTAAGCAGCCGACCATTGTGGCCTTTGATTTCGATGGCACGCTCACGCGTGGCGAGTCATTTTTTCACTTTCTCTGGTTTGTCACGCCATGGTGGCGTTTCGCTTGGTGCTTTCTACGCTGCGTGCCAGTGCTGGCGGCCTATGTCGCTCGCCTGATGAGCAATGATCGTGCGAAGGCGAGGGTGATTAGTATTTTCTTGCGCGGCCAATCGCGCGAAAAGCTTGAACAACTGTCGCGTGATTTTGCCAGCAAAGGTATTCCTAAGTCGTTGCGGCCTGAGGCGATGGCGCGCCTGCGTCACCATCAAAAGCAAGGCCATCACTGCGTGTTAGTGAGTGCTACATTAGCGCTGTACTTGCGGCCATGGGCTGAGCTACACGAGTTTGAGCATGTCATTGCGACTGAGCTAGCATGTGATGGACAAGGGCGCTTAACGGGCGTCATGTCGACACCAAACTGCTATGGTCCACAAAAGGCTGTGCGCCTAAAAGCGCACTTCGGCGTCGACCATATTTTCGCAGCTTATGGCGATAGCAGTGGCGATACGGAAATGTTGGCCATGGCTGAACAACCGTTTTATCGGCCTTGGCACTAACGCAACTCACCAATCAATAATTAAAAAGCGCTAGCAAGACAGTGTGGAGCAGCACCCAATGACCTTGATTAAACTCATGCGCCCGCACCAATGGGTGAAAAACGGCTTCGTGCTTACCGGCTTGGTTTTCGGCCATGGCTGGGATGTCCCCGAGCAAGTCCAAGCGGTTTTACTGGCCTTTATTGCCTTCTGTTTAGCCTCTAGCTGCGTCTATGTTTTCAATGATTTATCCGATGCCGAAAATGATCGCCTGCACCCCACTAAGCGTAATCGCCCGATAGCATCTGGCGCTGTCACTGCCCGCCAAGCCTTGCTTCTGGCGGCTGTCTTAGGCGTGGTGTCGCTAAGCATTGCTTGGTCGGCTAACCCGCCTGTGGCTGGCTATATTGCTGCCTATTTAGTGCTGAATATGGCCTATACCTGGCGCCTAAAGCGCGTGGTGCTGCTGGATATTTTCTGCATCTCGGCCGGTTTTATGTTGCGCATTTTGGCCGGCACCGACGGCGTCGATATTCCGCCTTCCAATTGGCTATTGTTTTGCGGCCTCTGGACTACGTTATTTTTAGGCTTCATCAAGCGTCGCGCTGAAATGATTGCGCTAGATGAGGGCGCGGGTGGCCACCGCAAAGTACTTGAGCATTACTCAGCGACACTGCTTGATCAGCTCATCAGCATTACTTGCATGGGCATGATTTTCAGCTACAGCCTCTACACCATGGATGTCGATGTGCGCCGTATTCACAATACCGACCAGCTCATTTACACCGTGCCATTCGTGATTTATGCCTGCTTTCGCTATCTCTACTTGCTGCATCGTGAGACTGGCGGTGGCGACCCCTCGCGCGACCTAATCCGCGATCCACATATTGTCGCTGCCGGCCTGAGCTGGTTGCTGATGACCTTAGTGTTGGTGGCCAGATGAGTTTGAGCCCGCGCCAACTTCGCCTGCTTATGATCTCAGTGGGCGCTGGCGCTGCCGGCTATTTAGTCTTTGCTTTATGGTCGGGCTGGCGTGAAGTATTAGCCGCCATGGGCCATATCGGCTGGCAAGCGCTGGGCTTGGCGCTGCTGTTATCGCTGGCAAATTACTGGCTGCGCGCTGAGCGCTGGCGTCTCTATATCGTCAGTAATGGCCATGCAATTTCTCATGCCGACAACCTACGCATTTATATTGCCGGCTTTGCTCTCACCACCACGCCAGGCAAGGCCGGTGAGCTTATTCGTGGTCTATTTTTAAGGCCTTATGGCGTCACATTTCATCATGCCGCCGCGATGTTTTTTAGCGAG
>TARA_R110001599_G_scaffold295192_1_pt1 | contig 11675 bp, 9 predicted proteins | sample TARA_R110001599 | Tara Oceans TARA_R110001599 (sample SAMEA4398360) | marine metagenome | biome: Polar Biome; feature: [MES] marine water layer (ENVO:01000295) within the mesopelagic zone...; material: water (ENVO:00002006), including particulate matter (ENVO:01000060) such as...... | reverse complement strand
ATTAAGCAATCACCTCAATGTGTCCCATGGGCGCTGACGTCAGACACCCTTACAATCTTCAATCGCCTTAAGTAATTCACGATCTGCGACGGTTTTTGCGTCGTGTGAAGGACCCGCTTCACCCTCCCGGATATAGTTGGAAAAGTGATTACTCGTATCATGGTTCGTTTGTAGCAGTAGCAGTCGAGCGCCATCTGATTTTATCAATAGGCTTCTGATCTCATCCGCTAATTTTGCTTCTTGCTTTTTTTCTTTGTTAAGTGCGAGTTCAATCGATTTCAGCAAAATAACTAGTGTGGTCAATCTTTGCTGCCCGTCTACCACCTCGAGAGTAAAAAATTCATCCGTGCCGATGCGCATTTTCTTTCGGCGTAAAGCAACTATTGCTGCCATAAAATGCCCTGCGTTTGGCCCCTTAGAATGAACGCGCAGAATATCGTCAAATAAATCCCTTCGCTCATGTGACCGCCAGCTATAAGCCCGTTGATACTCTGGGATGTGAAATAATCTTCCATCGAGCAATTTGATTAAAGGCAGGAACTGGGGTTGGATATCTAACATTGAAACGATCCTTGTTATTAACAATCAAAGTTGTTCGGTAGGTGGTCACTTCTGGTTTTCGAATGTGTAAGTAGCTTGTGGCACTCTACTTTACCGATATTTTTTCTCAGGTAAATTTATTACACGAGAAAGTCCAAATTGAAGTGATGTTTCGCATATGGTCAATTTGCCCGGGTCTAATTTGAACTTTTCGATTATTGTTCAGCACCGGGAAATCGGGCACCCTGAGAGCAATAATCGCTGGAACATTCCAGCTCGCAGCGAACTAAGCCATAAATTGCATGAGGGCTAGGAATGACCGAGATAAATTTTAAGGGTAAGGAGTTTGTCTACAACCATCACCTTGCAGTGCCATTCCGCCCGCTTGTCCCGGATGAAACCAAAGGCATTGGCCCTGTCGCACTCGATGGCAACCTGATTGTCCACGGTGACAACCTGCATGCGCTGAAGGCGCTTCTGCCGCTTTATGCGGGCAAGGTGGACTGCATCTTCATCGACCCCCCTTACAACACTGGCAACGAAGGTTGGGCCTACAACGACAATGTCAACGCGCCGATGATCAAGGAGTGGTTGGACTCCAACCCTATTGGAATTGAGGACGGTCTGCGCCACGATAAATGGTGTGCGATGATGTGGCCGCGCTTGAAGTTACTGCATGAACTACTCGCAGAGGATGGCAGCTTATGGATAACTCTGGACGATAACGAGGCACATCGTGCTACACAAATGTTGATGGAAATTTTCGGCGAAGATTGCCATGAGGCTACCATCGCTTGGGAAAAGCGTTTCACTCGAAGCAATAACGCCACCCGATTTTCGTCATCAAAAGATTACTTGATCGTATTCCGCAAATCTGAAGATTTTCGACCCGGTAAAGAGAGGCGCTCCGAAGAATCCGAGGAGTCGTACGAGAACCCTGATGATGATCCACGAGGGCCTTGGATATCAGTCTCATATGTTAATCCCGCGTCGAAAGAAGACCGGAAAAATTTAGTCTACCCGATAAGAAACCCGCATACCGGCAAAGATGTTGAGCACGAGTCAAATGCTTGGAAATTCAAGCCGACCACGCACAAGAAACATTTGGACGAAGACCGATTGTGGTGGGGGAAAACAGGGGAGCTAACTTATCCAAGACTAAAGGTATTCATGTCAGATGGAATGGTTCCTATTGATTTGTGGTCACATGGTTTTGGGGGCACAACGGACCAAGCATTTAAGCAGCTCGAAAATATTATGGGTCGCGGAGCATTTCAGACCATTAAACCGACCAAGCTTATTCGAAGGGTTCTAGAATTGGCGACAAAGCCAGACTCGCTCATTTTGGATTCATTCGCTGGTTCTGGAACGACGGCCCATGCGGTCCTTGAAGCCAATAACCATGATGATGGAAATCGACGCTTCATCCTCGTTGAGATGGAGGAATACGCCGACAACCTAACGGCAGAGAGAGTGCGGCGAGTCATCAATGGCTATGATTTTAAAGGCAACCAGAGGACTGAGTTGCTACGGGAAAACGTGACGTGGACTAAGCTGAAGAATGCAGAGAAACTGACAGACAGCGTTGCGGCCATTGAGAATTTGCATGGTCACGAATACGACAAAATAAAAAAGACGGTAAAAGATGGTGAGTTGATTGTCACCGGTGAGACAGTCGTTGATGAGCGTGCGGAGGGTTTGGGCGGGACGTTTACGTACTGTACCCTCGGGGATCCGGTGGAACTGGATAAGGTGCTCAGTGGCGATACGCTGCCGTCCTATGAAGGTATTGGGTCGGTGCTCTTCCATATGGCAACGAACAAGGCGTTTGACCCGGGTGCTGTCCGGGAAGACGACTTCTATCTTGGCGCAACCGAAGGCCAACATGTATGGCTGATTTACAAACCTGATCTGGAATGGTTGAAGACGCCAGACGCCGCACTGACGTTAAGCGGTGCCAAGGCATTTGCCGCGACTGACCCTGACAGCCGCCATCTGGTCTTTGCTCCCGCACGATATGTAAGCCAAAAAATGTTGGCCGAGCAAAATGTGCCGGTTGAGTTCGTGCCACTTCCCTTCGCGCTCTATCGCATAGACCGGAGTTAACGGGCTATGTTTCGGCAACTCGACTATCAGGATCGCGTGCTGACAACACTCGAAGATTATCTTGATCATCTGAAAGAGAAGAAGGCGCGGGCGGATAAGATTTCATCCCTTGCAGCAGCAGATCCTGATCTTGGCATTCCTGTTCCTGATTTCACTAAAGAGGCGTGGGTGGCTTTGAAGGCGGATGACAAGCTCCCGGCCTCTCGGGCTGACATCCCATTTTCGCCACGATTTGACGGTTGTGGAAGGCCCGTGCCGAATACGGTGCTGAAGGTGCCAACAGGGGGCGGCAAAACCTGGCTGGCGGTTTCAGCCGTCTCTAAAATCATGGGAAATTATTTGGATATCAATACCGGGTTTGTCCTCTGGATTGTCCCAAACGAAGCGATTTATACCTAAACGCTGAAGCACCTAAAGGACCGGCAACACGCCTACAGGCAAGGGCTTGATCGTTCCGCTGCGGGCCGCGTTCGCATCATGGAGAAATCAGACCGCCTCGATGCTCGCGATGTGGAAACTCATCTTTGTATCATGATCCTCATGCTGCAATCGTCGAACCGCGAGAACCAAGATACATTGAAGATGTTTCAAGACCGGGGCGATGTGCATGGTTTTTTCCCACCCGAGGGTGAACAACAGGCCCACAAGACTGCGCTCGACCGAACGCCGAACCTGTCTGCCTACGATTTCATGTATCCAATGGTCAAAGACTCGCTCGGCAACGCGTTACGCATCATTCGTCCCGTGGTCGTGATGGATGAGGGGCATCGCGCTGTATCTGATCTCGCTTTCAGCACACTTTACGGATTCAACCCGTGCTTCGTTCTTGAACTGACCGCGACGCCGCAGGACGTGCAACCGCGCGGCGGTAAGAGCCCGCGTGAAGGCCGTTATGCAAATGTTCTGGTTGAAGTTACAGGGCGCGAGTTGGACCGCGAAGGCATGATCAAAATGCCACTCAATCTTGACCCCAAGCAGGGCAATGATTGGAAGGCCACGTTGAACGCTGCCGTTGGTAAACTTAGCGACCTCGATAAAGCCGCCCGTGATTTTCGTGCAAATACAGGCCGCTATATCAGACCCATTATGTTAATTCAGGTCGAGCGAACGGGAGCAGATCAACGCGAAAGCGGCTTAATCCACGCCGAAGATGTCAAAGACTGGCTTCTAACAGCAGGATTTGATGAAGCGGAAATAGCCATCAAGACGGCTGAGAAGAACGACCTGAATCAACCCGAAAACCTGGACTTGTCGTCACCAATGAATCGGGTTCGCGCCATTATCACAAAACAAGCCCTTCAAGAAGGCTGGGACTGTCCGTTCGCCTATGTACTTTGTGCCCTTGCTGCAAATTCCAACGAAAAGGCTATGACGCAGCTCGTAGGGCGCATTCTTCGCCAGCCGGGCGCGATTAAGACGGGTGTTGCCGCACTGGATGAATGCCACATTATCACCCATCGCGCGGATACGGCGAGCGTCGTAGAAGTCATTAAGGATGGCCTTGAGAGAGACGGTCTTGGTGACTTGGTTCTAAGGGTTTCACAAGACGACATATCCGGTGGGGGCAAGGTTACGAGAAGCATCGACCGGAGACCTGCCTTTGCTAAAACGGAAATTTATCTACCCAAGGTGATGGTCATAGACGATAGCGAAGCACGGGAATTGGATTATGAAAAAGATGTGTTGTCGAGCATCGACTGGCGCGGTTTCGACCCAGCAGAAATTGCCACCCGCATACCCGAAAATGCGCAAGCCGCCGAAAGCCAGCTTCAACGCATCAAGCTCAGTGACGACGGTGAAGACCTGATTGCGAATGAGGTTGTTGCGGCAAATTCAGAGGTGCTTGCCTTCGATGCAACCTATGCGGTGCGGATGATTTCAGATCTCGTACCCAATCCATTCGTTGGACGCGAAATCGTTGGGCAGCTCATCGATGTGCTGACCTCGCGCGGCTTTGATGATGCCAAACTGGGGAGCGTTGCAGGGCTTGTTGTCGAAGAACTGCGTAAGGGCCTTGATAAAGAGCGATCCTCACGGGCTGAAACACTATTCAAGGATAAGGTATCGGCAGGACAGATACAATTCCGGCTGAGATTAGATGGTCGAAACTGGCGGATGCCATTCACGGAAGAAACGACCGAGCCGGAGAACGCGGATCAGCTAAACAACAAGACCGGAGGTCCGTTGGAGAAAAGTCTGTTCCAGCCGGTATACAAGAACGAGTTGAACGCCGACGAACGCGATGTCGCCGTGTATCTCGATGGCGATGAAGCGTTGGTTTGGTGGCACCGTAACGTTGCACGAACTCAGTACGGCATTCAGGGATGGAAGAAGGCCAAAATCTATCCCGATTTTATTTTTGCCATTCAGGGCGAAGAAGATGCAAAGAGAATAACCGTCTTGGAGACCAAGGGCGATCAGCTCGATAACCTCGACACGGCCTACAAACGCGAAGTTTTGTCATTCTTGTCTGATAACTTTGCATGGCACGATCAAGTGCCCGCCGGTGAATTGGAGCTTATTAAGAATAACGGCGAAACCGTTGAAGGTACGCTGATCTTAATGAGCGAATGGGAGGCCAAATTGCCAGATTATCTGAAACCAAATTAGTATCATAAAATATCAGTAACATTTTCAGTTCATGGAAAATTGATCCATGCTGCTACTGCCCTCACATAACGAAATTCTGAAACCACTACTCGGCCTAAGTCCGGTTAGTCAGTTGCATAATGAATTACTCAATCCACCAGACCGTAAAACGATAAAAAAGATCATTGAGGGGGCAGCAAGCAACTCAATGTATGAAAAACTCTTGGCTGAATCCGGCGAAATTTCCCCTGAACTTGAGAAACATCTCCGCAAACGTCGCAGCGAATTAGATAGAGCGATTGACCAAAAAGAAATCACACCGTTCGACGTCCCAACGTGAATTCAGGTATTCCGGTCAAATCGTGAGGGCTTAGAGAGACATTGCCGCCGGACTTCAACGTGCCGAGGATCAATACCGAAACGGCGACTATCATATTCGAGAGGTTCTGTCTGGTATTATCAGACCTACCCGGGGATGTATGTCCCTCAGCCGATCGAGCTCAGGGTCGTCAAATCAGAGGAGTCGCCGATGCTGATTGCGCGCGAGGTTTTGGGACTGACAAAGATGAACTGGAACAACACACAGTTTGACGGAAAGTATCCAGTCACGCTCGGATGCGCTCGAAAGGTCGGAGAGATCATGAAGTATCTCAGCGAGTCTGATACGCCGCAAATCCGCTACGGCTATTACATGTAGCAAGGTATGATGTCCCCAGCCCCTCGCAGCGCCGGATGGAAAGATTCCTGACAAGTGACGGATCAAGCCCGGCGCAGCACAGAGCTAGGTTCATCACGCTGCATCAAGCCGAGCCTGAACTTCAGCTACGAACCGCGATGGCCTATGAGCCGAGTACATCATGTGTAACTCATCTTTGGCACGCGTGAATCCCACATAAAAGAGCCGTCGGGACTCCACGAGTTCGCGTGGCCCGGAGTTTGGTCTTGGTATACGCCCTTCGTCCATAGCAAACATTATCACGACTTTGAATTCCCGGCCTTTGGAGCTGTGGAGGGTAGACAGCTTGATGCGGTCACTGCCCTCGCCCTGGCCGGCAAAGTCGCCAAGTTTCATCCCCTGGCAATCACCCGCTGACGCACGTTCGATGAAGGATGCAATTGTCTCGCCCTCGTCCTGCATGCTGCGACATACCGTAATCAATGGTTCAATAACCGCATTGTTCAAGTCATTCAGCCAGTCACCAAGCGCCAATGTGGCATCGCGTCGAGACCAGAGTGTAGTTAATAACTGGCGCTGAAATGCCAAATATTCGTCGTCCGATTGCAAACCTTCAGCAAACAGGCGTTTGCCTTCGTTCGCTATTCGGTTAAATCGTGGTGTGCCTGTTTGCCATCCCCCACAACACCACTGTGCGCATTGCTCAAGCCAACGCATCAGGCGGCTTGAGCGTGGGTAAAGCGAATTACCGTCCGTGCGTATCGTGGGGATTCCGTGATTTTGGGCGGCATCGGCGACAGCATTCCCAATCCATGCCGCAGGGTAGAGTATCGCTATATCACCGGGATGGAGATCGGGCAGTCGTGCCTGAATCTCTGGTAACAAGGTCGCAAACAAATATGCTGCGTGTTGCTCATATCCGCCGGGGCGGGGATGAAAGTAGATCGTTCCTTCTTCCGCACCTTCTGCGGCTTCGTAGTCGCGATCCTCTCCCAGCGCATAGCTGGAGGCCGTGACTATTCGCGATCCACAGCGATAATTTAGGCGCAAATGGACCCGCTCCACGTCATCGCGTTCAGAAAGCTGCTGCAACAGTTCAGGATGTGCTCCGGTGAATCCGTAAATAGACTGATCAGCATCGCCAACAGCGAAAAGGCGCATGCCCGCACTAAAGCAAAGTCCCATAACTATGCGATGCAAGGCACGGCCAAGGTCTTGATACTCATCGACCACTAGCACCGGATACTTTGCGAGAATAGCACGCTGTAACCACTCATGCTCACGAAGGGCACGTACCGCAAGCAGAGGCATGTCATCAAAATCAATTCGCCCCATCGCTCGCAATTCTTCTTCAAATGCTTCGGTGAGCCTCGCCAAGGCCGGGTCGCTGCTCCGCCATTCCTCGCTGTTGCGATTGAGGATGGAGCGGCGGTAGTTCCCCATCCGGAAATCCCAGCCCTGGGGATTGTCTGGGCCACCGATTGTCCGATTGAACGCACGTTCTAGTGCCCGTGAGCGCTCTGTCCGGGTGGCAACGCAAAACTCGTCCGGCAACCCCATTCCCGCCAACTTAGCGTAGGGCAAGACGATCTGAGTGAGGGAAAAGGAGTGAACCGTGCCGATATAAATGCGCTTTCCCGGCTCTATACCAAGCGCTTCGAGCCTGTTTTCCAACTCCCGCGCGCATTCGTTATTATAGGTGATACAGGCGACACCACGTGGCGCCTCGATATCTTCGGTCAAAAGACGTGCAAGCTTAATGGTAAGGGTCTTGGTCTTGCCGCTGCCGGGACCAGCAAGGACTACGCAATGGCCTTGTGACTCGTAGGCGTCCCATTGACCGGGGTTGCCGCGGAGTTCCTGAGCTGCTCGTAAGTATAAGCTGCTCTCAGACACGGGCTACCACGTACTCTATAGCTTCTCTGATGTAATCCGGCGGTGCTGTTCCTGCAATGCGTGTGGCAAGGCGTTGCGCGAAACGCCCTTTCCCTATCGTTTCGACCAGGCCCAGATAGGTATCTATATCGAGCGTTTCAGGGTCTGCTTCCCAGCCATCGATCAAGGCTTGACGTTGGGCGCTGAATCTATGCTCCCGCAGGGTGGCAATAATTTCCGCTGTGAAGTCCTCATCCTTAAACAAATCGACTTCCAGGGTATCTATATTGCTGAAAATGCCGAATTCTTCGCATCGTTCTCCAAATGCGTCGAAATCATCAATTTCCCGTAGCTCTTCAATTAGTGCTGTTGGGTCTTCGTCAGTCCTCGCGCGTTCGATTGTTTTTACTAGATTGAGAGAGCGATTGAAACCACGCGGCTTTCTAACTCCTCTGGGGTCCCAATCTGTGATGATCGCGAAGGGAATGCCAAGGGCAGTTAAGAACTTCGAATAGGGCCGGAAGTTTGTCCCGCTGACAGAACAGATTGTAATGCCGTGATGGTCGAGCGAATTTCCCATCGTTTCTGCAAATACAGGAAGCAAGAATTTCTCGGCATCGCCCTCGACAAGAACAATCCCGCGCGCGAAGAGCATTTCTGCCCTTGTTACATCGAGATAGCGCGAGAGGTCTTCCATATCTGCCGTAGTTAGGGATATTTCAGCGGTCGAATGCCCAATTGTTCCATTGTCGTTTGTCTCTTTCAGCAGCAACAGTGAGCGTAGGGGTGCAATACTTGCAATATGCGGCGAGTGCGTCGTCAGTATGATCGAGAGCGGGCTCTCCTCATTGCCGTCATCCATGTCTTCAAAGAGGTGTCTGTAAACCGACCTCTGAAGGTGAGGATGCAGATGCGCTTCCGGTTCCTCAATGGCAAGAAGCGTATGGTCGCGTTGGTTCTCGTCCATCAGGCGCTTGAGTTCCAGCGCCTTAAGAGTAAGGAATATGATATTCGCCGATCCAAGGCTCGCATCGTTGATCGTACGGAGGCCGTCATCAATCAGGAGGCGGATATTGCGGTACAGACGCAGAATATCTGTCGCACCAAATCCCAGTCCCGGCTTGATGTCCTGTTTAGGGCCGCTCATGGCGGCAAATAGCGACCTGATGTCTTGTTCCAGCTCCTCTACGGATTCAAATTCGGTAAGACCGTCGGTCGCCGTTTCAATCGAAGTCTTAATGTCTCCAAGGTCGTCCTGGTCGATGCCGCTGAACGCACTTTCTATTAAGGGGCGCAAGGGCGAGCGTCGCCAAGTTGCAAGGTCGCCTTCAGCGTCCCTTAGCGCAGGAAGTAGGTCCATCGTGAGCCTGCGCCGCACTTCATGGCCGAAACGCTTGTTTTCGCTTTCGCCGCCATAGCAAACAAACTCATAGTCATCGTCTGAGGCAGGTGCATCCTCCAGGTCGGCCTTAGGTCTGAATTCATACGTTAAGCGTACAGTTTCGGCATCGTCATCAAGCCGGAAGTCGGTCAGCAATGCCAGTATGTCCAAGTCGTCTTCGAACTCTTTGATTTCGACTGACACCGTGATTTTGTCGTCTTCGCCGGGTTGCTCTAGGCTGTCCCAAAAGTCTGCCAGTCCCAGTTGGCGCGCACTATCAGGTAGCGTCGGGTCGAATATCAGCCGGAGGGCATAGAGAAGATTACTCTTTCCCACTCTATTTTCTCCGACAACCACGATATTGCCAGCCAGCGCGACATCGAGTTCCGAGAAGTTCCTGAAGTTAATGACTTTAATTCGGGACAGGTACATGGCAGGCCTTTATCGTTGTTCCTGAGCAAAAGCATCTGCATAAATCTGCTCGATCTTTTCGGCTTCATCATTTGTCAGCGCGGCAAATTCTTTCTCGCGAGCCCGGTTAGACAGATGCCCATCGCTTTGTTGCAGAAAACGAAACAGCAAGTCGATCATGCGTTCAGGCATCTCGATGAAGTCTTCGATCCGACTTTTGAAGTGATCGTAACGTCTGAGAAAGCCGGTCTCGTTTGGCAGGTCTTCTTCAATAGTTTTGCGAACGCAAGCGTACAGAAATTCTGCATGCGGTGTTGCATCGAAAAAACGATAGAAGTCTCCGGTATCATTAAGAACCCTGACATTAAAGCTGTCAGTCGCTTCCCACTCAATTAACGGTAAGAGGCGCTCGGAGTAGCTTTCGAGCACGCTGCGGTATGCGTCAATTTGTTCAAGAATGGCCGCGGACACGGGAAACACGACGCCGGGCGGATTAAAGCCGCGCTGTGCCAAGGCATGATGGATCAGATAGCGGTGAATACGACCGTTACCGTCTTCGAAAGGATGAACATAGACGAAGCCGAACGCGAGGATCGCGGCGGCGATGACAGGGTCAATCGAACCCGCTGGACCCTGATCGAAGCCTATCATTCCGTTGAGCAGGTCTGACAAGTCCTCATGTCGTGCACTGATATGATCGGGAAGGGGCATGCGGGTGTCCCGGTCATGCTCTCCAACAAACCCGCCTTCCTGGCGAAGGCCAATTTTTACAAACCGTGCATCGCCGATCACGACTCTTTGCAGGCGGAGCAATTCTTCCAGGTCAAGCGGACGCTGTCCGGCTTCACCGATGGCGCGTCCCCAACGCTGAATGCGGTCTTGAGGTGGGCTTTCTCCCTCAATTGCGTAACTCGATTTTGAGTCTTTCAGGAGCAGGAAGGCAGCCGTGCGGGCAAGCAGATCACGCGGCACGTCCGCGACGACTTCTTGAGCGCGACGGGGCAGATCAAGGGCAGCAAATTCATCAAGCTGTTTTGTGCGATGAACGAGGGGGCAAAAGTCGGGTGTCCCCGGCATATTGTTTTTGACGCGGTAGCGGGGCGCGGTTTCTCCGTCCGGTGCATATTGCAGGTCTGGGTCGATAACAGGTACATATCGGCCTCCACTCGCGTCCGGAAGACCGAGTGTTTCGCCAGTGAGCCATTCATATAAGAACCAGATTCGCCGCGCATAAGCGCCGGAGGGCTTGTCCCGAACAATTGCCTCAATTTTGTTTGGCCCGGTTGTCAGAAAGAGACGTTTGAGTACAACAAGGTCCAGTCCTTCATATTTGAGGGCGAAAGTCAGATGGCCCTCTAGGGTGGGGTTCGGGGCATGGCGCGGCGTCAAAATACGCCAGCCGCCGTCCTCAATAGTCCGGTGGTGTTGCCCGGTTGCTGTCAGGGTGCGTGGCAACGGGACTGACAGCGTGTAAGCGTCTATCAGGGCGCTATAGCCAGCCGGGGTCGCTTTCTCAGGCAGGCGTCTTTCCTGAAAAATGATAATTGGCCCTGAAAAGCGATCCTGAGTCTCTGTCATCGTGAAATCCGTATCTTTTCCATGATTTTTGGGAAAATAGCCAAAAATCCATGAAAGATAATACTAACACATGAAAAACGATTCTCAAAGTATATTTTATGTGATAAATGATATCGCGCGCCCGACAGGGCTGGACCGGGCTCTCGTGAACCGAACCCCAAAATCTTGCATTCATTCGGTTTCGGCCATGCGACGTCGATCCCTCGCGCGGCTCCTAACCCATTGAAAATTCTGGTGACAGCCCGTAAACAGAAAAAAGCAAATAAAGTTGGTTGCGTGTCCCCGCAACCAAATAAAAACCCCTTAAGCCAATGGCTTAGGGGGTTTTTTCTTGTCTGGGCTTCGAGTGAAATCTTAGATCAGGTAAGCAATAGGTCATCAGCTGAAGTCAAGGGTTTGCAAGCTTCTACAATGAACGCTTCAATGGGACTCTGCGCAGAGAGATATTGAACGCCGAGTGGTTCTCAAACGTTGACCTGAGACCCAACTTCCCTCCGGCTTAAAGGAGAGTCCTTGGGT
>TARA_R110001599_G_scaffold89232_1_pt1 | contig 11676 bp, 14 predicted proteins | sample TARA_R110001599 | Tara Oceans TARA_R110001599 (sample SAMEA4398360) | marine metagenome | biome: Polar Biome; feature: [MES] marine water layer (ENVO:01000295) within the mesopelagic zone...; material: water (ENVO:00002006), including particulate matter (ENVO:01000060) such as...... | reverse complement strand
GATATCATGAAAAGCTTTGCAAACATATTCCCTCGACTTTCGTCTGGTGGAATTTACATTATTGAAGATATCTGCCGATTGGAAGATCTAAAAAACGGTTCTATGTGGTGGGGACACAGCAAAGAACCCCATCACCACAGACCCAACTTTAGACCTGATTCTGAGTGGCTCGGTGCTGAAGAAATTGACTTTGACAATTCTGTTGATGCAACCATACAACGTGTCCTTGATGGGGAGCCTTTTTCTAGTAAGTTCATGAATAAGAAACAGAACGCCTACATTAATCAGTACGTTGACACTATAAATTATTATGGTGAAGATGATCTTTGGTGTGAGAGTAACATAGCTGTGATAAGGAAAAAATAAATGAAAGTTGAAGTTGCACTCGGTGAAATTTTTGATAAAATAACGATATTGGATATTAAGTTGGACAGAATTCAAGACAGTGAAAGGCTCATGTATGTTCGTGGTGAGCGTGATGTTCTTGATACGGCTCTAAAAAATGAAGGTATTGATATTGACTTAGAACTCTACGAAGAACTCAAAGATATTAATACAAAAATATGGGATACTGAAGCAGGCTTTAGAGACAAGGAATTGAAGAAAGAATTTGATGGGGAGTTCGTTGAGTTTGCTAGACTAAATGCCAAATATAATGATGAACGATTCTTGGTTAAGAAAAGAATCAATGAACATTATGAATGTGATATAAGAGAACAAAAATCATATGACAGACTTTATACCTCAGATTGAACCGTGGATTGATGGCAGTGAACTCAAAGAGTTGATGCGAGTTATTGAGTCCACTTATGTTGTCGAGCATGATTTAACAAAAGAGTTCGAGAGTATGATTTGTGATCTGACAGGATCCAAGTACGCAGTCGCTATGACTAATGGTACTGTGGCTCTTTTTTGTTGTCTTAAGGCATTGGGTATCGGTGAGGGTGATGAAGTCATAGTTCCGAACATGACTTTCATTGCTTCAGCTAATGCAGTTCTTCTGTGTGGAGCAACACCTGTTTTATGTGAGGTTGACCCAGACACTTTCTGTATGAGAGTTGAAGACATAGAAGCCTGTGTATCCGATTCCACAAAGGTAATCATGCCTGTGCATCTTTATGGTCAGTGTGCAGATATGAAGTCTATCATGGACTTTGCAAATGAACGCAATATAAAGGTAGTTGAAGACGCTGCACAAGGTGTCGGTGTTCTTCTTGATGGTGAACATGTTGGAACCTTTGGTCAGTTTGGTGTTCTATCTTTCTACGGAAACAAGACGTTGACGTGTGGTGAAGGTGGAGTTATTATAACTGATGATAAAGATCTTAGAGACTGCTGTTATCGTCTCAAGAATCATGGTCGAGATGGTAAAGGAACATTCAAACACGATCACATTGGATATAATTTTTGCTTTACTGAAATGCAAGCAGCAGTGGGTATTTCCCAGATGAAAAAACTTTCCGCTATCATTGAAAAGAAAAGGAAAATTCATGACCTATATGTAAAGGAGCTTTCTGACATATCACCCTGCTTTACTCCAGTCCATAAGGCAGATGGTTGTACTCCAGTCTATTGGTTTACTTCCTTTATGTGTGACAAGAAGACCGAGCTGATTAAATACATGAGATCCAAGAATATTCAAACTAGAGAATTCTTTTATCCATTGAACGATCAACCCTGTTACGCAGAAGAAGATTGTGTTCGAATGCCTGTAGATTATACTAATAGTATGGATCTTTTCGATAGAGGTATATCTTTACCCTCTTCTTACAACCTGACAGAAGAAAATCAGATGTCCGTTATAAATACACTGAAAGAATGGTTGTATAAAAACTAAGGATTTATTATGAAGTGGAAGTTGATGACAGATGAGGCTATTAGTAGAGATCAACGAGAGGTGCTCAGTGATTTCGTGTTAAATGAGGATAAGTTGACTCAGGGCCCTGTTGTTAAAGAATTTGAGAAAGCATGGTCTGAGTGGTTGGGGTGTAAATACTCAGTCTTTGTCAATTCAGGATCGTCTGCAAATCTAGCAATCACACGAGCTTTATCTGGTATAGAAAAGAAACCACTATGGGTTTCTCAGGCATGTACGTGGGCTACTGCCGTGACTCCTATCATGCAGTTTGCAAGACTTCAACTGTGTGATGTTGATCTGAAAAACTTTGGTCCAGACCTAGAAAACTTGGAACACATCTTCCAGACACATAAACCAAAGTTCTTGTCTCTGACCCACCTTCTGGGTTTCCCTGCCATAACAGACGAGCTTATTTCGTTGTGTGAAAAGTATGGGGTTACTCTAGTCGAGGATTGTTGTGAGTCACATGGAGCTTCGTTTAAAGGTAAGAAGGTGGGAACTTTCGGTATTGCGTCATCCTTCTCATTCTATTATGGTCATCACATGACCACGATGGAGGGTGGTATGATTTGTACTGACGATGAAAACTTATACCACGAATTTCTACTTCTCCGTTCGCATGGTTTACTACGTGAGCTTCCAGAAGAAGAGCAGAAGAAGAGAGTCTCTAATCGGGTTGATCCTTTGTTCACATTCTTGCGTGATGGATTCAACATCAGAAGCACCGATCTCCATGCCAAGCTAGGGTTACTACAGCTACCAAATCTTGATTCTGCCATAGAAGAAAGAAATGAAAACTTTAGTTTGTTCTTGAGTAAGCTAGATCCGGAATCGTTCCGAACAGATTTTGATGTTGAGGGTTGTAGCAATTTTGCGTTCCCGATCTTCACAAAGAAAAATAACATTGATGATATCAAGAATCTTTTACGAGAAAACGACGTAGAATATAGACCCTGTATTGCAGGTAATTTATACGAGCACCCCTTCATGAATTTTGTTGAACAATCTAGGTTTGATAAGAATGCAAATAAAATTCATAACAATTGTATATACATCGGTAATCACAAAGATATCACACATGATATGATCACGGATATTTGTGACAAACTAAATAAACTATGACGGAGATTTATTATAATGCAGTCCATAAAAAACAATGACAACCCACCATTCGAATATCATCATGATTCTATGTCATTGAAGGGTAATTTTTTCGGACATTTCGGTCGAGTGGTTGAACCCGGATCGACTGTTCTAGAATTTGGTAGTGGTAAAGGAACAGAGAATCTAGTTAAATTAGGATACAATGTTTTTTCTGTCGAAGAACACGAGCGTTTCTGTAGTTTGTATCACGAACAATATATTCATGCACCCATAGTTAATGGTTGGTACGATAAAAAAATTGTATTGGATGCTATAAAGAAAATTAAATATGATGTGATCATAGTAGATGGTCCTGCACAGGGTGACAGAAGAAAGATTATGGAAATTTTAGATGAACTTGATACCACAGTTCCAATTTTTATTGATGATATGAACAGAAAAGAAGACAGAGAACTGTTTGGTTTGATTTCAGGAAAATATAGAAAGACCTTTGACCATGGTGATTATGGATACATTATATGATTAATATTACAAGAGAAACACACCCGGATTTATACTTTGATTACAGAAAGACCTTGGACTTTCTTGGTTCAATTAAGGAAGAAGATTATGAATACCCAGAAGAGGTTACTAATTTTCATGTCTATACTGAGGCAAGATCGCCAAAAGAACTGGAAGCGATCAAGTCCTACATTGCAACACAGAATCTAGACAAAACTAAATTGACTGTGTGGTCTGAATATGATATTAGTGAGCAAGAAAATATACAACCATACAAGGACATCGTTGATCTCAAAGTATATTCTGCCGATGAAGTATCGGAAGGTACACCACTAGAGGGTAACAGTAAATATACGAACGTGTCCGATGATGATAGACACTGGATGTCCAGCGGCATCATGCGGTTCTTGGTTCTGTACAAGTTCGGTGGTGTTTATATGGACATGGACATGATTCTTCTTCGAGACTTCAAACCAATTCTGAATCAAAACTTTGCCTACCAGTGGGGATCATCCATGGACTTTGCAAAGGAAAGGAGATGGGAACCTGACTGTCATGGACCATGTGCTGCCATGTTGGGTGCAGTCAAGGGAAGTGAATATATTGAGAGTTGTATGGAGCAACTGTTGAGGACACCAATCAGAACAAGAACCACTTGTTTCGATGAGGATATGCTTGGACCTGTGTACGCTAAAAATCCAAATGCATTTACAGTTTTCCCATCACCATTCTTTGATTGTGATTGGCTTGTTAGTAAGGTCGATGAACCATTGAGTAGAGAAGCTGAAGCTGCTTGGTTTGAAAAACCCACAGACCCAAGTAACCTGTTCTTGGAGTCGTTTGCATGGCACTGGCACAATTCATCTAATAAACATAAAAATATAGTTGAAGGATCTAAGTTCTCTCTACTCAAAGATAGAAACGATAAGGTGCTGAAAGAAATGGGGATAATTTGATGAAGAAAAAAGTCGCTCTTATCACTGGGATTGGTGGTCAGGATGGATCATACTTGGCTGAATTTTTACTCTCTATAGGTTATGAAGTTCATGGTATTGTGAGAAGAAATTCAGTATCAGAAAATCAAACATCACGTTTGAGCAGTTGTTATGAGCAATTGAAACTACACTACGGAGATGTGACTGATCTTGCATCATTAATCACCGTTTTGCAGAAATGTAAACCAGATGAGGTTTATAATCTTGCTGCACAATCACATGTAAGAGTTAGCTTTGATGTTCCCATCGAGACATCAACAGTCACGGGACTTGGTGCTCTCAATCTTCTAGAGGCATGTAAATTGATCTGTCCAGAAACGAAAATTTATCAGGCATCTTCATCTGAGATGTTTGGTAATTGTATTGATGAAGATGGCTTCCAGAGAGAAACCACACGAATGCTTCCCGTAAGTCCCTATGGGTGTGCAAAATTATTCGCTTTTAATGCTTGCAGAAATTACAGAAACGCTTATGATATGTTTATATGCAACGGAATTCTATTCAATCACGAGTCTCCAAGAAGAGGTTCTAATTTTGTGACAAATAAAATTGTCAAAGGTGCAGTAGCGATTGCAATGGGTGAAGCAACTGATTTGAAGTTGGGCAATCTTGATGCAAGAAGAGACTGGGGACATGCAAAGGACTATGTCATAGCAATGTGGATGATGTTACAAGCAGATAAACCAAAGGATTATGTTTGCTCAACTGGTGTTTCTCACAGTGTTCGTGATGTGTGTGAATATGTCTTTGGTAAGCTTGGAATGGATTATAAGGATTACGTTGTCATCGGAGAGAAGTACCTTAGACCAGAGGAACTTAATGATCTCAAGGGTGATTCAAACCTACTCAGAGAAGAGCTGGGTTGGAAACCAGAGTATACTTTTGAAAGTATGTTCGACGAAATGATTCTTAGTACAGAAAATTATTATAATGTAGTAGAAAAGGTTGATTCATAATGGAATTGATTAAGTCAAAGGTTGATGGTTCACTACTTCACATCATCAACAGAAAAGAAGAGATTACTGCTCGGACTAATGTCTGTCCAGATGATGAGTTTCTACAACTAGCAACTATGCGTATGCCTCTTGGTATGACATTCAAGCCACATAAGCACATCTACAAAGATGGACCAAAGGAAGTCATAGCACAGGAATCGTGGATTGTTATTCAGGGCAAAGTCAAAGTAATTCTCTATGATATTGATGATACAATCATACGCGAAGATGTTATATTCCCCGGTGATTGTTCTCTTACTTTCCGAGGAGGTCACAATTATGAAATCATGGAAGATGATACTATTGTGTATGAATACAAGACAGGTCCGTATCAGGGCATAGAGATGGATAAAGACTTTATCTGATGAAAGCTGTTCAAGATTTTGAAAATGCTCTAGCTAAATTTTTCGGTAGTCCATATGCAATTGCAGTGGACTGCTGTACACATGGCATAGAACTATGTCTTAGAAATTCTAGTTCTAATGATATTACTATCCCCACAAGAACATATGTTTCTGTCCCAATGACGGCAGAGAAACTTAATCTTCGATGGACGTGGCGTGAAGAAGACTGGTCTGAGTATTATCAGATAGGGAATACCAACATCATGGATGCTGCTGTATTGTGGAGAGAGAACAGCTATGTCCCGGATACTTTCATGTGCCTTAGTTTTCAATTCCAAAAGCATCTGAGTCTTGGTAGAGGGGGTATGATCTTAACAGATGATGCTGATGCTGCAAAGCAATTGAAAAAGATGTCATATGACGGCAGAGAACCAAATGTTCCTTGGAGAGAACAGAACATAGACACAATGGGTTATCATTATTATATGACACCAGAGACTGCTGAAACTGGTATAAATAAATTACAGAAAGCAATTAAAACACAACCTCGTGAATGGTCAGTACATGACTGGCCAGACCTTAGAGACATGGAGATTTTTAAATGAAGAACGTGGCATTGATTACTGGTATTGCTGGACAAGATGGTAGTTACTTGTCAGAACATCTTCTTGACCGTGGATATGAAGTTCATGGTGTAGTTCGTAGACAGTCTACTGCCGAAAATCAAGAATCTAGATTGGATCATCTTACTGGTCAGGTTACTACACATTATGGTGATCTACTTGACGTTCCATCACTTACCCGGATTTTCTTGGAAACTAAACCAACTCATATTTTTAACTTAGGTGCAATGAGTCACGTTCGGATTAGTTTTGACCTTCCTTCGTTTACCATCCAGAGTAACTCTCTTGGTGTGTTGAACATGTTGGAATTATATCGAGAGTTCTGCCCTACTGCAAAATTTTATCAAGCATCCTCCTCTGAGATGTTTGGTAACTGTGTTGATGAGGATGGGTTCCAGAGAGAGACCACCGGATTCAATCCTGTCAGTCCTTATGGGTGCTCAAAGCTCCTTGGATATAATTTGGTGCGTCACTATAGAAACGCCTACAATCTACATGCGTGCAATGGAATTCTATTCAATCATGAGTCACCAAGACGAGGTTCTAACTTCGTTACAAATAAGGTAGTGAAGACCGCAGTGCAAATTAAACTTGGCTTGACAGATGTTCTTGAGCTTGGTAATATGGATTCGTATAGAGATTGGGGTCACTCTAAAGACTATACGAGAGGAATGTTAGATATCATCAATCACGAAACAGCGGATGACTTTGTCCTATCTACAGGGGAAACTCATTCCGTCCGAGATTTATGTGAAACAGTATTTAAGTATTTGGATATGGACTACAATGATTATGTCGTTCAGAATCCAAAGTACATGAGACCAGAAGAACTAAACTATCTAAAGGGTGACTGTACAAAAGCAAAGAACACTTTAAATTGGAAAACAGAATATACTTTCGAAAGTATGATACATGAGATGGTTGATTACTGGATGAATTCACTTTCAACCGCTCATATGGAGATTAACTCATGAGAGATAAAAAAGTTACACTATGCATGATTGTCAAAGACGAGACTCACATTATTGAAGAATGTCTCCGCTCTATGGCAAAATATGTTGACAGATATGATATTACAGATACTGGTTCCACTGACGGAACCCCAGAACTAATCAAGAAGACAATGGATGAGTTGGGTATCCCCGGAGAAGTCCATCTCTCTGACTGGAAGGGGTTTGGTGATCATGCAAATAGAATTGGTTCGCGCACAGAAGCCTTCCACAATGCAGAAAATTCTGATGCTGATTACGCATGGGTAATCGATGCCGATGACTATATCGAGGGAGATTTTGAATATCCAAAGAAGATGGATGCCGATGGTTATACACTCCTAATCAAGAGGGGTGATTTCTCTTGGTGGAGAAACCAGATCTTCAAACTAGATCTTGGTTGGAGATATGTTGGTATTCTACATGAGTATGCTGACGCAACTAAGAAAAGTCCGGCTGTATTTGAAAAGATTGACGGTAATTATCACATTAGTGCAAGAACCGAAGGTAACAGAAATGTTGGTATTACACCCATTGAAAAATATTCTCGTGATGCGGAAACTCTACTTGGTGCTATTGAAGATGAACCTGATAACCCTCGGTATCATTTCTACCTAGCACAGAGTTACTTTGATTCTCAGCAGTGGGAAAAGTCAAAAGAAGCATATAGGAAGAGAGTTGAACTAGGTGGATGGAATGAAGAAGTATTTTATTCACAGTTCCGTATAGGACTTCTATGTGCTATTATGCAGGAACCACCAGAGGTTACTATTCACGAGTTTACTTGTGCATATAATATCAGACCAATCCGTGCAGAGCCTCTTGTTGAGATCTCCAAGATTTATAGGTCGATTGAAAAGCCTGCCGCAGCATACATCTTTGCAAAGCAAGCACTTGAGACATCATATCCGGCAGAGGACATTCTTTTTATCAGTGAAGATGTATATCGTTATGGTGCTTTGGATGAAATTTCTGCTACTGCTTTCTATGCGGGACGAGCTATAGAAGGTTATGAAGCAACCAAAAAGTTAATGCAGTTGCTACAGGAAAATCTCATTCCAGATGAACACGGAAAGCGTATTCAGGATAACATGGAGCAGTACGAAAAGGTTATGGCTGGGGTGCAGCAGCAACAAATGCAGGTAAATATGGAAGATCAGATTAAGAAAATTCAAGAGAAAAAGAAGGTCAAAGAACAATCAAAATCTGACAGTACTAAATATAAGAAAAAGAAAGCACGAAGTAGGTAATTAATTTGTCATCGGTCAATTCATTTGTTGTGTTAAAAACATTGAATGATACGATCCTAGAAGGATCTATTGTTGAGCCAGTCTCTATCGGTTCAACTCCGGATATCAATATAGTTTTAGGTATTGGACTAAATGAAAAAAAGTTTGTTACAGAAAGTGGATTAGTTTTTTCTGTAACAGGGACGAGTCAAAAAATAAATTCGTGCTTCGAGCGAATTGCAGAAAAACTCATACCACAAGTTAAACAAAGAACACTTATACGTGAACAAGGTAAACGAGGGCCCGTAGGAGAACAAGGACAACGTGGTCCCATTGGACCTGCTGGTCCTGTTGGTTTACAAGGAGTTCCGGGTGAACTTGGACCACAGGGTCTGATGGGTGAGCGCGGATCTAAAGGTGACCGTGGTGAAACAGGTGCAAGTGGTCTGGGTGTTAAGTCAGTAGAAAGTCTCGACCAAAAAACTATACAGATTCACTTGACAGATGGATCAGTCTTTAGTGCAGATTTACCGAAAGGTCCGCCCGGATCCAATGGTATTCAGGGTGAGCAGGGTGTAACAGGTTCTGTTGGGGAACGTGGTGAGAGGGGTGATGTTGGTCCACTGGGAGAACAAGGGGAACAAGGGGAAAAAGGTGATCGTGGACCAATTGGTAAAGCTGGTGCTAATGGTAAAGATGGTACAGTTGGTGAAACTGGACCAAGAGGACCAAAGGGAGAAAAGGGGACCAAAGGACCAAAGGGAGATTCTGGTAAGCAGGGTGTACCGGGCCCGGCTGGACCTGCTGGTTCAAAAGGTGTTCAGGGCCCTGAAGGTAAGCAGGGTCAAAAAGGTGTCATCGGTAAGAGAGGAACGGAAGGTAAGTCTGGTGTTGTTCGGGCGAGATTCCCGCTTAAGTATGATGAGAAGAAACAGGAACTTACTTTCGATGCGAAGTCTCTTGAGCGTGTCCTCAGTGTAAATAACTTTGACCCAATGGCGGTAAATAATCTACTGACAGCTATCGGTGGTGGTGGTGCCGTCGGTATACGTCATGATGGTAGTATGATAATAAAGTCAGTGTCCGACATTAACATTACTCGGGGTCTTGAGATTTTACCCAAAGGTAAAAATGTCGAATTACAATTAGATACCGAAGTACCATTTTCCTTTGCAGGAATTACTACCTCAGACCAAAGGAATCATCCCTTAATTGGTACAGGAGATTTCTGGTTTGATACTTCTGATAACGCTGGTGGAGGTAAATTATATTTTAGGGTCGATGATAACTGGATAGAAGTTTGATAAATAGATTAAAGGAGTATTAGATGCCAACAAGATTTCCAAAAAATCCAGTAAACGGTACAGAAGTATCTCTCGGAGGTAGAACTTGGAGATATAATTCTACTTATGGTGTATGGGATAAGGTAGGATCTGTTCTAAGTGGCAGCACGTTTGATTTCGTGGATAACGGTATAACATTAAATGGACACACACTCAGCATCGACACCACAACAAATATTTCTTTACAAGGCATCTCTGCTAGTCAGGGAGCTACTTTTCAAGGTATAGTTTATGCTCTGGGTGGAATTAGTTTAGGTGCTGGTGGTATAACTTTTCCTGATGGTACAGGGGTAACTAGTGCAAATCGCACCGATGGTTACTCTGGACAAATAGAAACTGCCGCCGATAAAACATACACTATTGATCCGAAGGTTCCCACAACAAGAACAATCACAGGATTCTTTGTACAATCTGGTTCTGGAACAGTAACGGCAACATTAAAGAACGCAAGTCTTACAGTGAAGGCTGCTAGTGTCAGCACATCAAGTGGTGCTCAGACTTCACTCGGTAACACTTCAGTTCCAGCAGGAACAACTCTTACAATGGTAACTTCTAGTAATTCATCAGCAACTGATGTTGTGTTTAATATAGAGTACATATCGTGACTCCTAAATGGTTATTTTTCCCCACGCAGTCGTCTACTCCTCAGTACATACAAACTATCAGTACAAATAGAGTCGTGAGTCGTGGAGCACCTAGCACAACTAAAAGAAGAATGGATGGTGTTACCGATACTGAGAGTGGTTCCTTAGTAGATCAATTTGCGTCCGTTGACGGCAGCAGTCAAATCCAAAAAATGAGTTCTAATAATGTTATTCGGTGGAGACTAAAAAATAGTGATACTAGTTCCTCTGAATATGGAACCAAAGTATTGATCAGTAATGCACTTACTTCAGCAACAATTACGGTGGGAAGTAATGTATTTACTGCGGCTTCTGTTTTTGTGGGTGCTACGGATGCTGATCCACGAATGGATCTGACAGTGAGTGATGGTTCTGCTGGAACATTCTGGACTGATAATAATCTTGATGATACCGACGACATAATTATGACATTAACTCTAACATTCTAATACAAGGATCTTACAAATGCTAAATGAAAATATTCAACACTATGCGGCACTTATTAATGATGTAAATGTAATGTCATCAAGAATAAATGCTCTTGCCTACAACTTCAAAGAAGTGGCAGCACCATCTACTCTTGATGATTCACTAATTGATAGCCTACTTCTCACTGCCAATGCAACATTGACAGAAGCGAACTCCCTCAAAGGTATCACATTTAATCCAACTCCATAATTGACTTGGTTCTGTTTTGTGGTATAATGTGAGTGTGAAAGGAATATATTATGTCTGACAATGACTGGAGCTTTGGTGATAATATGATGACTGATTATTTGGGTTACTACCCATTACATGATAGTGTGAAACAACCCATCTGGGGAACCGAGCAATCTGCCTGTTTTGATTTATATGCTCACTTCGAGCCAGGTGTGGTTGTTCGTGGATATGACTCTGTGAACAGGGAACGTTTATATGAAGTCTTTATTGGTGGTGACACCCGTGACATTACGAACGTCGATCGACACATCTTCATTCCAACGCAGAGCCGAGTGCTCATTCCTACTGGATTGATCTTTGATATCCCAGAGGGATTCTCTGTTCGTCTTCACAGTAGATCTAGCCTTTCCCT
>TARA_R110001599_G_scaffold124853_2_pt1 | contig 11679 bp, 24 predicted proteins | sample TARA_R110001599 | Tara Oceans TARA_R110001599 (sample SAMEA4398360) | marine metagenome | biome: Polar Biome; feature: [MES] marine water layer (ENVO:01000295) within the mesopelagic zone...; material: water (ENVO:00002006), including particulate matter (ENVO:01000060) such... | reverse complement strand
GTGAGGGGCGTCACTGCCTTTCATTCTTTTATCTTAATCCTAGGAGATAACTATGACTGTATCTAATAAGCCTGACTACGGTTACTACGGTGAGCTTGAAACTCTTTTCCCTAGCACTGATGCGGTGCTACAGATTACTATACCTGAAGGGGCTGAACCGGGAGACACTCTGACTTATAGAGTTATACCTGCTGGATCGCATTGGAAAGGAAATGCTACCTGCTTACTTGCACCGGATGGTACAGACTTTATTAATCAACTTCATGCTAATGGAGGCGATAAGAAAGCAGCTTTGGCGGCGGTGAAACATGCTAAAGAGCTTGCGAAAGAAAGGAGAGCAGCATACTTGAAAGACCAATGGGAGGACGATAACAGCGGCAACGAACTAGCCGCACTTTAATCTAACTGGGAGGGGCTTCGGTCCCTCCCTAACCTTTGGGAGTTTGACATGACTGCACGTATCTTCTGCTTAACGCTTTTAATTCTGTCCATTGTTGCAATGATAGTGGTAAACGATAGATTTCTAATCGATAACGTAGGAATACTGTGGCTTGCAGTATCACATCTGTTGTTTGGTAGCATCATTTATTCTATACGAAACATCTTGAAAGACTAAGGAGACAAGGGAGGAGCTTCGGCTCTTCCTTTTTTTTAAAGTTTGTATCTTTGGCCTCCAAAAAGATCCATATATCTGTAGCAATCAAAAAAATACAGCAAATAATACTACAAAGTCTTGTGATTTCATCCTCTGTGTGTCTATGTTGCAGAAATACAACACCTCATATATCTGTAGCATTACAAAAAACACAATAGATTACAACATCTTACACACTGTTGCATATATATCACAGTCTTAATATGTTTTATAGATTATCATCATCTATGTGTAGACTGAAGAGTATCATGATGATAGCTTTGACGAACTCTCTCGCTCTTGAAACACCCACTTCGTTGAGGGCGTTTCATCCGCTTACTGTCTATCTATAGGAGATATAATATGTCATTTGATTTAGTTGTTGCTGGCAGTAGAGACTTTATGCATTATGCTTTGTTAGAGAAGACATTGGATAAACTGTTAGTGAACAGGGTTGATGAAGGTGTAAGAATAATAAGTGGAGCAGCTAGAGGGGCTGATGAGTTAGGACAAATGTATGCAGATAAGAAAGGCTATGATGTAATACTAAAGCCAGCTAAATGGAATCTGCATGGTAGGTCAGCAGGATATAAAAGGAATGTAGAGATGGCAGACATAGCTGATGCTGTTATATGTTTCTGGGATGGTAGATCCAGAGGCACTAAGCATATGATAGATATTAGTGAGTCAAAGGATATACCATTACGTGTAATAAGATTTTAATAATCGCTCCACCACCCCCCTCTTTGAGGGGCGTTGTCGCTTCTCAATCTTTATTAACCTTAAGGAGAGTTAAATGACTATTCTCAAAGGATTTGTACTAGATTTGTACAGATATCGTAGAGCAATTCTGCTCTATGATTAATATAAGGAGACACGCTATGGTTAATAACGACCCAATTGTCTATTGTGAATCTATCAATAAGGAAACTCTTGTTCCTTTGAATCAGGGTTCAACTTCAGACATTGTGGCACATGCTTCACTCAATAATAATAACATTGATGTAGCTGTGAGTTGTATTGACGAGTTCAAGCGTCGGTATGATAATAATATTAAGACTGATAAGGCAGGACGTGCTGAAAAGAATCAGCATGCAATGAACTTTATTCGTCGGAATATTATTAAGTCCTAGTAACCATATACTAAAAGATAGAGGGGCGTGTAGCGTTTGTCCCTCTATCTTACTTTATCTTATGGAGAGTCTGGTTGAGTGAATGTTGTAAACCTATGAAGGCATGACTATCATGTTGGAGGTCTGTACATTGCAACAAGGTGAGTACAGTCACCTAACAGAGGGTTCAATTCCCTCTCTTTCCAGCTTACTTACAAGCAGATATTATCTGTTAAGGAGATAATGATGAGTTTAGATTATAGAATTGAGAGTGCCAGAGAAGATATGTTCTGGAGTTTCTTTGATGAGATCCGAAAAGAATTAATAGCTGATGGCATGGATGCACTTGAAGCAGATGAACATGCAAAAGATATGGCACAGGAGAAGCTAGATGGAATATGATTTTAAATCAATGGCTCAACCTATCTTAACTGTTGAAGAGTTTAAAGAGCTACAAGAAATGAAAGGTATAGAACTATCTCAAACTGATTTGTTCTTAACATATAATAAATATATAACACATGCAAAAAAATTTAATAAAGCTTATGGAGATATAGAAAATGTCTGACTATGCACAGAACGAAAAAGATTTTCAAGAAAAAGTATTTGATTATCTTGATGAACTAAGAGAGGTTGGAGTAACTAATATGTTTGGTGCTACTCCATATATTACTTCTGTTTTTGGTGTTGATAAATTTGAAGCAAATAATCTTTTAAAAAATTGGATGAAGACATCTCCAAGAGAGAGGAACAAATGAAATGGTTACTTATTATATTAACTGGATTTGTTATATCATTTTGTATTAATCCTGTAAAAGCAAGCGAAGGATTAACAGATGAAGAGTATGAAGAAAGACAATGCTTAGTAGAAGCTATATACTTTGAAGCTAGATCAGAGTCAATACTAGCACAGCTTGCAATAGCTAACGTAATACTTGAACGAGTTAAGTTAGCAAACTTTCCCAACACAGTATGTAAAGTAGTAAAACAAGGACGGTATTATAAAGGCCATCCAATACGACATAAGTGTGCGTTCTCTTACTGGTGTGATGGTAAGTCAGAAAAAATGTACAATAATAAAGCTAAACAAAATGCTATAAAGGTAGCAGCTATGGCAGCTAGTGGTATTCTTGTAGACCAAACGCTTTATTCTACACACTATCATGCTACTTATGTTAATCCTTACTGGGCATCTAACGAAAGGTTTGAAATAGTTGCACAAATAGACTCACATATATTCTATATACAACATTAAAGATCGCCAACGCCCCTTCTCTTGAGGGGCGCTGTCTCTCTTACATCTTAACCTATGGAGATATGATATGTTTGCTACTGATTTAGTGAAAGAACTGAAAGCAGAACGTCAAGTATATTTAGTAACACCAAAAGATAAATTATATTATGCCCTTGAAATAATTGATTGTAATAGAAACGTACCTCAAAGTAATGTAAATGCATTAAAAAAATCTATCGAAAAAAATAATGCACTGTATCTAAAACCAATAACAATAGATAATGAATACTATATCATTGATGGTCAAACAAGATACAAAGCTTGTCAAGAACTTAATATGCCTTTCTATGTGGACATTGTAAACTCAATGGAATGGTCTAATGAAGATCTTATATCTATTAACACAACACAGCGTAACTGGAAACTTCAAGATTATTTACGTTACTATGTAAAGTTTAATACAGATTCTTATATAGCTTTTGAACAGTTTCTTAAACTACATAAACATATAACAATACAAATGTTAATTGCTATATTTAATAAAACAAATTCTAGATCTCATTTAAATAGTAAGATATTTAAAAATGGTGAACTAAAATATGATAATTCAAATAAAAGTACTATACTTGAATGGCTTGGTTGGCTACATCAAATAAATGAAGCTCCTTTTTATCCATCATTAAATGATAGGACAAAAAGAAATCAAGAGTTTCAATGTTCATTACTTAAAAAGTTTCAATCTCCTAATTGGGATAACTGTAAATTTGTCAGACTGTTATCTGAATATCCTCATCAACTAAATAAACTAAAAAGAATAACTGACTTTGATCAGGAGATAGAAGATATTTATATGAGTGCCTGATCGGTAAAGACCCCTTCTTGTGAGGGGTCTTTCCCTCTTTATATAGGAGATACAAATGGAATACCGAGTAACGAAAAAAAGTCTTCAGAAAAAAGTAGATCTTTTAAATAAAAAAATAAGAATAAATGTTTTAAAGGTTGAGCTAGATCATGCCGCATGTTATGGTGGCTATGCTTTAATAGACTATAATGGATCACATCCTCTTACACCCCGTATGGCACCAAGAGAAATGAATCAGTATCTTGAAGGTGCATTAGATTGGATAACAGAATGAATGCTTGGTGGGATATTCTTAATGGAGATGAAAATGAATGATCGTATTAGAATTATTACTAAAGACGGTAGGAAATGGAAGGCTACACATAGTGATGGACAAATTACTTATCATAAAACTTTGAAAGCTGCCAAAGAATATAAGCATGATATGTATGTTATTGAGCCATTTGCTTTAGAATATATGGAATTGCTTAAGGAGGGATACGAATGAACTCAGATAAATTTAAAAGATTTGTATTAGAATCATGGTATGATGGTATGGATGCACAAGATATAGCAAACAGCCCAACATCTAAAAGATTATATGCTGAAAATTCAAAAGGAAAATTAACAAAAAATGTAATCATTGGTATTGTTAATCGTAATGGTGGAACATTTAAAAAGGGTATGAAATCTGAAACTTATCAAAGCAAAGTTAAAGAAAAAATTTCTTTTATAGAAATGGCTAGACAAATAGAACAAGAACAATTAAAAATAAAAATGAAAAAAGAAAGAAATAAATACAGAGAACGTAAGTGTTTAACCTGTCAAGAAAAAAGTATAATGGAAAAGAATATGTTTATATGTAAAACATGTAAAGAAAACAATACTAAATATGGAAGTGTAGAAAGCTACGAAGTTCACATATAATAGTTCGGTAAAGCCCCTTACAACGAGGGGCTTTCCCTCACTTCAATGGAGATTGATATGGCTATACCTAAGTTTAAAACAAAAGAAGAAATTCTTGACTATGCTTTTAATGGTTCTGATCATTGGATTGTACCTATGATAAGACATAAGATTGAGCAAAGTGGTGCTTCTTTAAGTGTGGTTGATGTTAATAATTACATTGAAAAGGAACTTAAATCTTTTCAAAACGATTATGATGATTGGTTAGATAATCATGGCTAAAAAAGCTACAAGTACATACGATCCTAATTTACATCGAATTAAAAAAAGAACATCAATAGGATGTAGTGTCAGATCTAAACCTAATAATAAAAGTAAAAGACTATCTTGGAAAAAATATAGAGGACAGGGTAGATGATTTCAAATACTGCATGGTTAGTAGAAAACTATTGTAATGTTTGTGAAGATGGTAAAGTATATAATGATATGGTAACGTCTATAGGACATTACTGTGGTGAGTGTGATGGTACTGGTACAATAGAAAAGACAGTTCTATTTTATGAAACAGAATGTGAGGTGAAAGAAGATTATCCTGAAGCAATTAAAGTTATAAAAATATCTTAACAATATTAAAAGGAATTATAAAATATCATGGCACGTATGAATCAAAAAGAAGAAGAGCTTATTTTAGATACAGTTAATCATATGTTAAAGTGTGTTCGTTATATGTCTGAAGTATATACTCTTGAACTAGATGATCTAGGAAAACTAGATACTTTAGCTAATAAATTAGCTGATTCTTTTGGTAACAAATGGGTACGAGATAATTGGTATGCTGATTATCAAGTAAGTAATCAAAAAGAATTTAACCTAGATAACATAAGTAAACTACATCAAAGCAGTCATTGATATCCACTCGGCTCGTCCCCTCTTTTGAGGGACGATCCTCATTCATAACTTAAAGGTAAAGACAATGCAAATGTTTGATCACAGTCAAATTGAATTTAACGTAGATACTTTTAATATTCCTGATGTACCTGAAGAACTTGGTAAAGTTCTTAAACGCACTGATACAGGTCAGCCTCTTGCTATAGTATCTAAAGACTACACACCAGTTCAATATATAGATATTGTTCAAAACATTGAAGAAGCTTTAACGATAGCATCTCAAGATGAATCTACAAAACTTGATTTAACTGACACAGAATTTACTATTGATGTACTAAATGAAGGACAACAGTTAGAACTTAAAGCTAAGTTTCACGGACAAGAAACTTTTCTTGATGGTGGTGAAGGCTGGTTAGGAAAAGGTAAAAGTGAATTGATTATTCCTGAGTTTGTTTTTCGTACATCACATAACAGAACATGGGCTAACAATGGTATGATGGGTGTGTGGCGTTCTAAGTGCTGGAACACTCTGGTAGCTGGTAATAAACTTGCTCATGTATATGGAAGACATAGTAAGAACTTTGATCTTGTTGGCTTTGCAGGAAAAATTGGTACAGCTACTAAATTTATTAGTGGTGATGGTATTGATCAGATGAAAAGATGGTATAATACACCTGTAAATCGTGAATCAGTTATTAGTTTATTTAAAAATACAATAGCTAAACGTTTTGATAACGTTGAAAGAAAGAACGTTGGCAATAAGGTTATGCTATCTAACCTTATGAAGATTTTCGATGAAGAAAGCAGACACATTACTGGTCGTGGTGCTTATCAAAAGTACGGTACAAATAATGGAGGAACGTTATATAATGTGTACAATGCTGCTACTTATTGGTCTTCTCATCCTAGTTTAATGTCATATAAAAATGGTGGTAATTTTTATCAAGGTAAAGATACCAAAGACATTAAAGAAAACCGTAACACTGTAAAGCTTAGAGAAGACAGAGTATCAGATATGCTTATCTCCAACCAATGGAAAGAATTAGAAATGATTACATAAAGGATGCAGAATGTCTTATATATTAGTAGAGTATTGTTCAGATGAAATTACTTCCAGTATTCTTGAAAGCATTAATCCAATGACTAACGATGCCGGAACTAAAATTGAAATCTTTAAAACAGAACAGGATGCTCTAAAAGTTTTAGACGAACTTGAGTCCTATGTTCCTGAACACGAATGGGCTATGGATATAATTATTGAACGTATCCATTGACTTTTTTGTTGACAGTGCTATATAGAGTATGTTAGAACTTGTTAGTCATTATAACTTGAAAGGAATACGATGACTGTAATATCAGGTACTGCTTATTGGGCTTCTATCTCGCAGCCCAACACTACGTTTGAACCATGCTGGACTATTGATGTAAGTCTGGATGCTGAAAACCTTGCTAAAGTTAAAGACGATGGGTTGTCAGTAAAAAATAAAGGTGATGAACGTGGTGATTTTGTAACTGTTAAGCGTAAAGTAGAAGGAAAGAACGGTACTAATCAGGCACCAGAACTTGTAGACTCTATGCGTCAGCCAATGTTTAATACATTGATTGGCAATGGATCTAAAGTTAATGTTCTTTATCGTCCTTATGATTGGGCTTGGAAGAATAAAGAAGGTAGGTCTGCCGATCTACAGAAGGTACAGGTTACTGAACTCGTACCTTATGCATCAGAAGATAGTGAGGATTTCGATGTAGTCGAGTCTGGTTACACATCTGATGATGATATTCCTTTTGCATCATAACCTGAAAGGGGGAGTCACGTTCTGTGGCTCCCCATTTTCCCATGCCTAAAAAAAATATTAATAATCTAGTCAAAGATATTTATAGTCTTTTTGATGATGGTAGTTTAAATAAAAAACAACTTGAAGACTTATCAAAACATTTAAATAAATTTGCTTTAGAAGTTTGTAGTCAGATTACATTATCTCTTTGTGAAGATAGAAAAGATGATAATAAATTAAGACTGTCTGCAATAGGGAAACCTAATCGACAGCTATGGTATAGGTCTAATCTAAAACAAAAAAGAAATCCTTTACCTTCTTCCACAAAAATTAAATTCTTATATGGTCATATCCTTGAAGAGCTTCTTCTTCTCCTTACCCGTGTTGCAGGTCATACTGTAAAAGAAACTCAAAAAGAATTAGATATACAAGGTATTAAAGGACACCAAGATGCTGTAATAGATGGTATCTTAGTTGATTGTAAAAGTGCTTCAGGAAAAAGCTTTGAAAAGTTTAAACAAAACAGGCTTTATGAAGACGATCCTTTTGGATATATTTCTCAGATATCTGCATACGCTCAAGCAAATGAAGTAGATGAAGCTGCATTTCTTGTTATAGATAAATCAACTGGTGAAATATGTTTAACTCCAGTACATTCATTGGAAATGATTAATGCTACAAAACGTGTGGAATATCTTAAAAAGATGGTGTCAGATAATAACATACCTGATCGGTGCTATTCCGATATACCTGATGGTAAGTCTGGCAACTATAAGCTTCCTATTGGTTGTGTTTATTGTGACTATAAAAGAGAGTGTTGGTCAGATGCTAATAATGGTCAAGGACTTCGTGTATTTAATTATGCAAAAAATAAAAGATATCTTACAAAAATAGGAAGACAGCCAGAGGTTGAAGAGCTAATAGAATAATGCATTGGACTTACAATAAAAAAGTAAAACCAAATCCTGATAAGTATTTTGGTTTTGTCTATAAGATTACTAATAAAAAAACAAAGCAAGCTTATATAGGATGTAAACAATACTTCGTAAAAAGAAATGGAAAGACTGTTGGTTCTAACTGGAAAGAATATATGGGATCTTCTAAAGCTTTGCTTGAAGATATTAAAAAGATAGGAAAGAAAAACTTTACATTCGTATTAATAGATCAGTACGAAAATAAAAGAACAATGAAATACCATGAACTTCATTATCAAATTAAACTTGGAGTTCTTACGAAGATACTTGACGGTACAGATAAGTATGCCTACTATAATAACTATGTTGGAGGAAGGTTTACCAGACCAATTAAAGGAGCAGAAGATATGGTAGAAATTGATAAAGAAAAACAACTTCTTACCAAACAAGTTAACTCATTGAAGAGACAGCTAAACCGTTCTAAAAAAAGGATTGATATATTGACTAAAGATTTAGAAAAAGTTAATGGAATTTCTGTTGATAAATCATGGGAAGTTGAAAAACAAAACGAAAATGTAATAGACTTTGAAGCTTACAGAAAAAAAGTAAGCACAAGCAAAGAAGAATACAATGCATTAAATGAGTTTATGATTGAGTGTGGTTATGATCCTCATGATCCTGAAGATGCGGCAAAGTTTTGGGATGATCTTGAAGAAGGCAGCGAATCTAGTTAAATGTCCAAAAATATTTGGCAAAGAGAAAGGAAACAAATTTTTAGAGAACTTACTTCTCAATATAAGAACGAGGGGTATGACTCTAAAACTGCAAAGAAACTTGCCAAAGAAGAACTACAAGATATGGTAGCTGATCAAAATGAATTTATACAAAATATTCAAAATGATATTGATGAGTATAGTTAGTCCGGTCAACACCCCCCCTCCGTGCGGGGGCGTTGCCCGATGAAAAAGATTTGGAATATGCATGTCATACATAATAGAAAAGAAAAAATATTAGAAAGTTTTAATACTTATAAAGCTGCTAAAGAAGCTCTTGACTCTCGATATATTCTTTGGTATCACCTAGGATCTGATCCAAAGTTTAAATACACTATTAAAAAAGGTTAAGATTAATGACAGAAACATTAATTACTGTTTATAAAAGAGAAGGAAGACAAAGCCCGATAGTTACTTTTGAAGATGCCTTTAGTAAGCTTGAAAGAATTGATCAAATAGAACTTCTAATATCTGTAGAAAGGGAGGTTATAGCTGAAAGAAAAAACATTACTAATGAAATGTTTCAATACAGTAAAGGAAAATGGTAATGGCCGAAGGCTGGTTATCAAGAGGTCCATGTCTTGAATGTGGATCAAGTAACGGGAATGTCCAACATAGTGATGGGCATTCTTTTTGTTTTGTTTGCAATACACGTTTTTCTAATAATGAAGGTTCTCACATGCAATCTAATACTACAACACCAGTGTCATCTACATCACTTAAAAGTGGAGGGTATTTAGCAGCACTTACTGATCGAAAGATCTCAGAGAACTCTGCTAAAGTTTATAATACATTTGTAAATGATAATGGAGGCACGGATCAAAGCCATCATATTTATAAATACTTTGATAAAGATGGTGAGCATATAGCATCTAAGGTTAGAAAAACAGAAAGCAAAGACTTCTGGGTTGAAGGTGATTTATCTAAAGCTGTTCTCTTTGGTGAGAACTTATTCGGCAAAGGCGGAAAGTATGTCACCGTAGTAGAAGGTGAGCTTGATGCTATGAGTGCTTATGAATTGCTTGGATCAAAGTGGCCTGTAGTATCTGTAAAGAATGGCGCACAGTCAGCAGCTAATAACTGTAAAAAATCTTTTGATTTTCTTAACAGCTTTGAAAATATTGTTATATGTTTTGATAATGATAAGCAAGGTAAAGATGCAGCCGAAGATGTAGCTAAGTTATTCGAGCCTAACAAATGTCGTATTGTTAATCTTGATCTTAAAGATGCCAATGAATATCTTCAAGTAAATCAACGAGAAAGATTTACAAAGTCATGGTGGAACGCTGAACCATATACTCCTGCTGGTATTATTAACCTTGGTTCTTTTGGTGATGAACTCTTTGAAGAAGATTACTGTGATACTTGCCCATATCCTTGGGAAGGGTTGAATAAGAAAACGTATGGTATCCGTACTGGAGAGCTTGTATGTTTTACATCTGGCGCTGGTATGGGTAAGTCAAGTATTATTAGAGAGCTTGCTCACCATCTATTAAAGAATACTAAAGATAATATTGGCTTCTTTGCTTTAGAAGAGAGTGTAAGGAATACGATATTTCATCTAATGTCTGTTGAAGCTAATGCTAGACTTTATATTAAAGAGATTAGAGATCAACATAGTTTAAATGATTTAAGAGAATGGCGTGATAAAACCACAGGAACTAATAGGTTTTTTGCTTTTGATCACTTTGGTAGTGTTAGTAACGATGAAATTTTAAATCGTGTTCGCTTCATGGCTAAAGCTATGGATACAAAGTGGGTGATATTAGATCACTTATCTATCCTAGTATCTGGTCAGGAAGACAACGGAGATGAACGTAAGTCCATTGACATACTAATGACTAAGCTAAGATCTTTAGTTGAAGAAACAGGTATATCTTTATTGTTGGTAAGCCACCTAAGAAGGCCAATGGGTGATCGTGGTCATGAAGATGGTAGAGAAGTATCTCTGTCTCATCTACGTGGTTCAGCAGCTATTGCACATCTATCTGATTCGGTAATAGCTTTAGAACGTAATCAGCAAGCTGATGATCCTATCGAAGCAAACACAACTGTATTACGTGTACTGAAGAATAGGTATACCGGAGATACTGGTATAGCTGCCTACTTGCATTATGATAGTGAAACAGGTAGGATGACTGAGATAGATCGTAACGAAGAAGGAGAAGATGATGAATACGACCAAACGCTTTGATAAAAATCTATACGATCAGGCGGATTCTGCTGCTAAGAGTGCAATGATAAAATGGTTGCATCTAAATGGTTACATAAATATAGATGATAAAGAAACAATGTCGTTTGATTTAGTTTGTAATAAGATTGATCATGATGTTTCTACGATTAAGCCCAGAGAATATTTTTATGAAGTTGAAATAAAATATTCTTGGAAAGGTGAATGGCCTGATGGTTGGAAAGAAATACGCATACCATTCAGAAAGCGAAAGTTAATTGATCGTTGGCAAAAAGATTTTCCAAATGATAAATTGACTTTTGTTATATTTAGAAATGATTGCCAACAGGCATGGCATATTTCAGGAAAGACAGTGGCAAATAGTAAAGTCAAAGAAGTTTCTAATCGTAAAGTAAGTAAAGGTGAAAAGTT
>TARA_R110001599_G_scaffold120138_2_pt1 | contig 11694 bp, 17 predicted proteins | sample TARA_R110001599 | Tara Oceans TARA_R110001599 (sample SAMEA4398360) | marine metagenome | biome: Polar Biome; feature: [MES] marine water layer (ENVO:01000295) within the mesopelagic zone...; material: water (ENVO:00002006), including particulate matter (ENVO:01000060) such... | reverse complement strand
ACAACAATCATCATTTGGTGCTGGACCTACTTTAAGACTTAGTGGTTCATTAGCTTCATTTATTACAACTGATAAAAACCTTAATATTAATACAGATGCTGATATGTATATTGCTCCTACACGTCAGTTTGGATTAACTAAAGGAGCAACAAGAACTATTGGAGGAGATTTTACTATATTTGATTTAAGCAGTAGAAGTGCTGTTTATAAACACGAAGACATAGGTGTTTCAGGTAGTATAAAATTTAGAAATAATGTATATAATATGGGTATTGGAATAACAGTAGACCCAGATGGTATGCAGTTAGAACATTATTCAGGTTCATCATATTTTCCTATTATTCAAAGAGTTAGTGCTTCTAGAGAAATTAACTTATATGATACAAACCAAAGCACTGGTTCATCAGCACAAGTATTAACATCAAATGCACAAGGTGGTATTGAATGGGCTGCTGCCGGAGGCGGTGGAGGAGGAGGAATTGTTTCTCAACAATTGCCAGGATTTAGTTATACTCAAGCTACAGCGCCAGGATGTGATTACGTATTTGCAACAGCATCAATTGCTGGAGGTACTTATGTAGCTGGAGATATTATTGAATTTAGATCTATGGATGAGAAAGCAGGTAGTACTGGAACAACTTATATAACAGTAGCTATTACAGCAGGTGCAGTTACACCAGGTACAGGTTATCCAGGAGCATATAATCAAATAGCAGGTAACCAAACCAGTGGAGATGGCAAAATTTATTACCAAAAGACACTATATATTCAATCTGCTACTTCAACCAGCGTTTGGGCTTCAGGTGATACTAATGAAACCGCTATTAATAGTGTTGTTGGAGGAAATCCAATAGACACATATAATATTGATTGGACAATAGACCAAACAATTTGGTATGGGGCTTGTATTGACAATGCTGGAACTACATTAACCAATTATAGTGGGATATTAAGAAAACTTAATTAAAAATATTAGTGTAAATTAGCTGAGCTATGAATTCGGGCTAAGGGGGTATTTTCCACAGATGGTACCCCTACACTTATTTTCAAAATTGCTTGGATACCACAAAAATCCTTATTACCTTAACACCATATATGTTTAAAATATTTAATATAACATTTAAATAATTAAAATTGTTGCCTAAGTCTACTGAATGATATGATATACAAAGTCTACACAACACATTAAACATTACCCTATTCATAGCTATTTCACAACTCTTTTCGTGTTTCGAAAATAAACGTCATATTTATAACGGGGAAAAGAAAAGGCAACGAAACGAGTGGATAACGAACGCTAATAAACGCTACAACGTTACCATAAAAAGGGAACAATTATTTGGAGGCATTAGGGAGCCTTCGTATATTATCGATGAATGGACAAATCAAAGAATACTACTAAACAGATGAAGACTATTGTAGATAAGGAGCTCACCTCTATCTACTCTCAGCTTTATGTAAACGCAGAAAAAATTTGTACCTACAATTTCAAAGTGTGGGGGGATGACCTTATTGCCTCTACAATTGAATACTTTCTAAAAATGCCAATTGAGAAACAATACAAAATTGTTACCTCAGCTTCTAAGAAAATACCGGCTTTAGAAAGATACTTAACTTCTGCAATGTCTTTACAAGTCCATTCTTCTACTTCTCCCTTTTATTCTAAGTATAGAAAGCCTATTGAAATGTCAAGAGAGCTTTTTCCAGACTATGACTACTCTCCCTATATCGGATCTGATACTGAACTCAGTGAAGGGAGAGATAGTTGGGAGTTAATGAAAGACCAAATACCTCAGTTAATAACTGAACTTGATTATTATAACAAGTATCTTATACAGAAACATTTTATTGAACAATTAACAATATCTGAAATTTCGGAATTGACTCATATAACAAATTACAGGCTATCTAAGGATATTAAGATAGCTTTATTACATTTAAAAAAACAATTAACAAAATAAAAATGGAAGAATTAATTTTAAGAAATTATTGGTTATTAACACTCAGCCTTATGTGTATAAGCATATTTATCACTATAGGCATAACCAAATACCATACGATTAAATCGTTTATTTTACATAGATTACGTTCAAATAAACGTGAAGACAGAATTCGCAGTGTAGTATATGAAGTATTAAAGGAATTAACAAACCACCACAAAAAATACGTTCGACAGCAAGTCAGGCAATATTTAAAAGAGTTACAAAATGACACAACTACTAAACAAAGACGGAACACCAAGAAAAAAGATATTTAGAATGGTCAGGTTAAACCCCAAAGAAGAGAAAAATAATAAAAATTATGTATTTGATACTTATTTAGATACAGTAAGAATTTATAACGATTTACCTATAACACACAAATTTAAAAGTTTTAAAAAGAATGGACATACTAAAAACAATGCAACACCAACCAATTAGTAATTGGGACATAGAGTCTTTACCTTATTTTATTAATGAAGATGAATGTAAAGAAATAATTAGATTAGGTCAACACGACTTAACGTTCTCTGAAGTTGGAACAGCGGGCAAAAGAGAAATAAACGACTTTAGAAAATCACAAACAGGAACTTTATGTGTATGTGATAAAGCTATTAGAAACCTTAGGGATAAGATTGCTGACAAATTAAACGTAAACATAGACCAAATAGAGGGTCTACAATATCAATTTTATACTAAAGGTGGTTATTTTAAAGAACACGCAGATTACTTTGATGCACACAACATGAAAAAATTTGGTTTAGCATCAGGTAATAGAATTAAAACCTTAATGATTTATCTAAATCAAGATATGGAAGGTGGAACTACAAACTTTAATGCCGTTGATAGAGCCTATATGCCCTTACAGGGATGGGGGTTAACTTGGGATAATCTTAATGATAAAGGTAAACCTCAAATAGGTAGTAAACATTCAGCTGAAAAAGTAGAATTTGGAGAAAAACACATAATGACTTGTTGGGTAAGGGAGAATAAATGGCAGCCTTTAGAAGACCAAAGATTATATGAAGAATGGAAAGCAACCCAAGATACATTACCTCCTTTATATGGTAATAAAGCATTTGATAAGATAAAGACACCTGAGGAAGTAACAAATATTGTTACAACTATAATGATGAAGGAAAAAGATAACGCTACTAAAGAAATAGGTATTACTCAAATCGAAGGCGATACTAATTTATTCAGTCTAGATAAATACCCAGAACAGAAAGCTAGAATACACGAAATATTTAGACCCATAGCTGAAAAATTAGCTAATAAACGACTTGAACCCACCCATATATACGGGTTAAGAGAATATAAAAATGGTGCTAAATTAGAAATGCATAGAGACAGATTAGATACTCATATTGTATCCCTTAGTGTTTGTTATTTTAAAGATAAAAACTGGCCTATTATAGTTGAAGGAAGAGACCATGATGAATATTCAGTTGAGTTAGAGCCAGGTGAAGCACTTTATTATCAAGGGGCTAAATACGAGCACGGACGCCCTACAGCATTTGAAGGTGAATCGTATATAAATTTTTACGTTCATTATAAATTAAAGGCTAAAAAGGAAAAGAAATCTAAACCAACAAGTCATATTAAAATGATTTAATGAATGAAAATGATTTAATAGAACAAAGAAAAAAATATGATAAAGCTTTTGAAAAATGGAATGAAGATATGCTAGAGTGGGAATATGATAAAAAAGAAAAAAGGAAGGCATATATTAAAAGCCAAAAGAAAGACCCTAATGCTACAAGAAACCCTAATAGAACAGACATTTACGATAAACTATGATTTTAGAGAAAAAAGTAACCCCTAAAGATATAAATTACATTGTAGCTTTTTATAATGGGGAAAGGAGACATTTTGAGGGTAGTAGATGGAAAATATTCATCAAAGCCCATATTAATTATTTAAAGAAACACCAACCCACTATAGGCCTTGTTAGTTTTGTTATAAATGAAAGTTTTACAAAGCATGATATAGATTTAATAGAATATATAGAAAAACAAAATCTAAAATTCAAGTATGAAGTAATAATTAGAGAAAATCAAGGTTTTAGCTATGGTGGGTTTAACCAAGTAATGTTAAAAAATCATAAAGACTATAGATTTAGTTTTGTAGTAGAAGATGATTATGTAGCTACTGCTGAATTTAAATGGGAGATGTTTTTAGATAAATTTACTTATTATAATAATGGTAAAGGTAATACGGCGTATGTATGTTGTTTACATCAGCATAATCACGCAGCAATTTGTAATGGTTTAATATCTAATGAGAGAATTGGAGTTGAAATAGAATTATTAGGTAAATCAATAGGAGATAAATATACTAAGGGAGGATTTGATAATCAAATAGGTTTTATGGCTGGTTTTAGTAGACGAAAATATCAAATAGATGATATTACAGATGTAGCTTATACTATTTTTATGGATGGGAAAAAATCATTTATTAATTATGGTGACACAACAAAACCACTAATAATGATACCCATATAACGAAAAGAATATTTAAATAATTTAAACAATAAAATAAATAATATATGATTGATATAAACGAACACGTAGTTGAAATAGAAGGGAAAAAATACGTACCTTTAAGTATGTTAAAAATATTTAATAATCTAGTAGAAAATCCAGTTACTAAAGAGATAAGATTAAAACATGAGCAAGATATGATGATCACTGATAAAAAACCATTAGATCCTAACCGTAGAAAAAACAACGATGATATTATAGTCGGTGGAATGTAAAATATGATAAATATAATTCAATTAGGAAGTAATACAGGCTTAGATCACGTTACAGATTTTATTAAGGAGTATAGAAGCGATATTAGTAAAATATTATTAGTGGAACCAATTCCTATAATAGCTAATCAACTATTAGAAAATTACAAAGACGATAATGTTATTGTTCATGCGTGTGCTATTTCTAATAAAAATGGTACTGCTGATTTAACTTACATTCCAGGTTCTAATTTGCGATTATCTTCATTAATATCAAATGTACATAGTGATTTTAGTGTGAAAGAAACATCCACAATTGCAGTGCCTACATTAACATTCGATTCTTTATGTGCAAAGCACAATTTACAACAAGTAGATGTATTGTTTATAGACACTGAAGGGTATGATGAGAATATTATTGCAACTATAGATTTAAAAAAATACAATATTAAAACTCTAGTATGGGAACATTTTCATGCATTAAGAATTAATCCAGAACAACACAAACTTATTAAACAACAATGTCGTGATAACAATATGGAATTCGAAGTCAGAGGAGCAAATATAATAGCAACAAAACAAGGAACAATAAAATATAATATAACACTAATATGATAGCAATTATATCTTGTAAAGCGAAAAAAAAGGACTATAAATGTAGTGCTGAGGAAATGTATAGTGATTCTCCTCAATTTAAACATCAAATGCATTTCATTAAAGACTACTATGATGATTACATGATATTATCGTTAAAATACGGTATTATAAGCAGGGACACTATTATATCACCATATAACATGACTTTAACTAAGTCGAGTAATTTCTTAGGGGCTTCACCGACTATAAATGATGAATCAAAACAACGTTGGGCATTAAAAGTCAAAAAACAACTATCAAAATTATATTTTAAACACGATAGAATAGACTTACATTTATCAGATGCATATGCTACAGAATTACAAGAAATATTATTTGCACTACCAGATTTTAACTTAGTTAAATTACCTAGTATATTACAATTCAAACAAAACTATTATAAAGCAGCAGATATATTTGCTAACGAAGGTGATGTGAATACTGAAGTCGTATCCAATTATGTTAAATGGAGAAATGCTTATAAAAACGAATTATTAAATAAAAAAATAGTATTACCATGGAAATAAAAAACATACCAATTACATCACTAAATCCAGCAGAATACAATCCAAGAGTATTAACTGATGAACAAAAAGATAATATAAAAGATTCACTAACTAATTTTGGGTTCGTTAATCCAATCGTAGTCAACGATAATCCTAATAGAAAAAATATATTGATTGGCGGACATCAACGTTTAAAAGTAGCTCAAGAAATGGGTTATACTGAAGTCCCTGTGGTATATGTTAATTTAAGTGAGGAACAGGAACGTGAGTTAAACATTAGATTAAATAGAAATACCGGTGAATGGGATTTAGAATCATTAACTGAACATTTTACTAAAAACGAATTAGATAATTGGGGGTTTGATGATGAAGAATTAGCTGTGTTATTTAAAAACATGTCTAAATCAATTCCAAAAGATAACAATGAAGAATCATTTGAAGGTGAAGAAATAGACTTAGAATTAGATTATGACCCAGCTGATAAAATGGTTATAATAGTATTTTATGATGAGACCAAATATAACGATTATAAGAAATGGCAAAGCCAATACGATGGTGAAGAAGCTGATTTAATATATGACGCAGTAAAACAATATACAGATGGAAGGTAGGAAAAATAGTGATAGTGATTATAATGCACGTATTGCACGTTGTATTGAATACAGAAAAACACCTAATACATCATTAAAAAAATGGATTGAGATATACGATAAAGAATATAATTTATCTCAAGGCCAAGCAAATGCAGACTTTGCTAAAGCAGGAGAAATAGTAAAAAAATCAAAGGAAGAAGAACGTAAAGCATATTTGTCTGCTATTGAAGCACAATTAGATGTTGTTTATAAAGAAGCTGTTGATGGTATCTTACAAGTTAAAAAAGATAATCAAAACACTAAAAAAATGTCTCTATCATTTATTAAGACATTACAAGACGAGTTAAATGCTAATCCTGGCCAAATCCAAACTATTATCCCTATACTAAATAAGTTAATTGATACTATTAATAAATCAAATTATAACGAAAGTAAAGTAATTGAGATAATGGGTAAATGGAGAGGTTTAGAACAACCCCAAACACAAGTAAACATTCAAAATAATTACAAATTAAATTGGGGCGACACAAATGAAGAAACTAACGAACTTTAGCTTAAACGATTTCTATGATAATCTGGATGAGACATTCTTTGATATGGAAATGGAATTTGTAGATAAAGAAGAATATAGAAATGCTGGTATAATGTTAGAGGCACAAAAACAAATACAGCATGAAAAACAATTACACAATATATTAAATGGAAATAACATTATTCACTCCACACAAGGGCCAAAAGCAAGTAATTGATAATTTTAGCAATAGTGGACACAAATTTGGAATATGTACAACATCAAGACAATGGGGTAAGTCATTATTAGGACAAAACCTATTATTGTATTGGTTATTAGGAAAACCGAACCAAAAGGGTGCTTGGATAAGCCCAATATATAATCAAGGTAAAAAAGTATTCCAAGAACTAACTGACGCTTCCAATCCAATTATATCATCAGCTAATAAGTCAGAATTATCCATTAAATTTCAAAATGGTTCTACATTACAATTCTTAAGTAGTGAACGACCAGATAGTGTTAGGGGTTTCTCATTTAATTATTTAGTTGTTGATGAAGCCGCATATGTTAATGAACGTGGTTTTGAAACAGCTATATTACCTACGCTAACTGCTATTGGTAAGAAATGCTTAATCATATCTACACCTAAGTCTAAGAACTGGTTTTATAAGTATTACCTCAAGGGTCTCGACGATAATACCGAATACATTTCGTTCCGCGGGCAAAGCACGGATAACCCGTATATAGACCAGTTATTCATTGCTGAGCAACGTAAATCATTACCAGACGATATATTTAGACAAGAGTATATGGCTGAGTTTACAGACGCCGGTAGTGAGGTATTTAGGGAATTAGATAAAGCTTGTATTGTGCCCAATTATAGTAACGCAGATAGAATACAAAGATGTTTCGTTGGTATAGATACTGGTTTATCAAACGATTATTCAGTGTTAACCATAATGAATGAGACAGGCAGGGTATTATTATTAGATAGAATACGTGGTGAGAACATAAATACAATTGCTAATCGATTTAATGAAATATTAACACGATTTAAGGTTGAAGGTGGCTACGTAGAGGAAAATGGTATAGGTGCCGCGATGAGAGATTTAATCATACCTAAAAATAGGCGTGTACGAGGATTCACAACTACTCAAGATAGTAAGACAACCATAGTTAGAACGTTAATAGCAGATTTAGAATCAGGTGTACTTGAATTACCAAGTAAGGATTTGGAGCCTGAGTGCTATAAGGAACTATCATTATATACGTATAAATTATCTACCAATGGTAAACTATCGTTTACACACGTAAATGGTATGCACGATGATATTGTTGATTCAATTATGTTAGCTAACAAAGCACGTAACGAAATTAGAACCAATAAAATGTATATATCACCTGCTCAAAAACAATATAAACCACAATTTGGGGTTCGTTAACAAATCCAATTTTAATAAAATAAATATTTATCGATATATGGAAAAGAAATATAGCATAAAGATACCTGAGTATCTATCAATTGCAAGATATCAGCAGTTGCAGAACCTAGAGCATCTATCTGAATTAGGTAAAATGATAAGGACGATAAACGTGTTTACCAAAATACCTGAATCAGAAATAAGAACATGGGCAATAGGCGATTTAGGGAAAGTCGCTAAAGACTTTAGTAATAAAATAGACATAACAAGTCAGTTTTATCCTATATGGCAACATAATGATATTAATTATGGTTATGCAGATATATCAACTATGACGTTAGCTGAATTTATTGATTTAGAAACGTTATGTAAAAAACCAACTGAAAACTTACATGAGATAATGGCGGTATTATATCGACCTATTAAAACACATAGGTTCAATAAGTTAAGTTGGAAGATAAAACATAATGTTCAGTTGATGAGAAATAAAGTAGATAATGTTTACAAATGGTATACATTAGAAGACTACGATAATGAAACAAGATATGTTAATGCTGAGATAATGAAAGATTTACCAGCAGGATTTGCTTTAGGAGCGCTAAGTTTTTTTTTAGGAACCGCCAGCTTATGCTCGATAAGTTCAATGACTTATTTAGATCAAATACCGAACAGGAAGGAGATAATGAAGAAGATGGAGAAGGAAACACTGGAAGCTTTGACGGGCATTGGGGATGGTTTGCGACATTATATTCGCTCGCCCAAACAGGTATTCTCAATATCACAGGAGGAACTAGTATCACTAAATTAAACATTAACTTTGTTTTAAATTATTTAGCGATTGATAAGGATTATAAGGAATTAGAACGTCAGGCTACGAAAGCAGCAATGAATAAAAGTAAAAACAGAACACGATTAAAATAATAAATTATGGCATGTAATTGTAACAAAGTAAATAAAGCTGAGATATGGAAAAGACATATAGCAGGTATAGACGCAAGTAGAATAGCAGCACAACTAATGGTTCAATCATCGTTAGTAAGAGAATGTATTGAAGCAGGTGACCCAAATAAAGTATTTGCTAGTGGACCCTTCAAAGCAGCTAATAAAGCAGCTAAATTAAAAATTAACGAATAATGACATCATTAGAAAGCGTAGTAGAAGTATTTAGAACAACAGCGAATGCCCACGAGTATGTTAACTCATTTGCGTTCGGTAGTATTGACTATTTAGATTCATCATCTCAAAATATTAAGTATCCTTATGTTTTCTTAAGACCACTACAATCACCAGGATACTCACAGGATACAAGATTAAGGATATTATCATTTGAATTATATGCTTTAGATGTTCCTAAATTAAGTAATCAGTCTCCAGAGGCAGTAATGTCTAAAATGGAACAAGTACTGTATGACTTTGGAGGATATATGAACTGGGGTCCACCATCAGATGATCAATCAAAAGGTGTATCGTATGATATACAATCAATTACACCTACATTAGAAGCATTTATGGATAGAGTATATGGTTTTGTAGCTACAATTCAATACACAGAAAGTGGTATATACGATTATTGTAATTTTCCAAAATATCCTTAATTAAATGACGGGCTTAGAAACACCAAATTTAGATGATACGTTATTAGACTTCGGTCAACGAATAATTGATGAAATGCAAAATCAATTGTTTGAAAATAAGTCTGTCAATACCGGTGATTTAGCTCGTTCAATAACATCAACAATAATTGATACTAACCAAGGTGAGACATTACAAATGTCATTATTATGGTATGGTGAATTATTAGAGGATGGTGGACCAGCTCGTAGAGCAGGTAGAATGCCTCCTATATTACCTATTGAAGGATGGATTAAACGTAAGAAAATACCAGTGCCTACTAAATTTAAAACACCTGAGAATTTCGCTTGGGCGATTGCTAAAAGTATAGCTAAAAAAGGTGCTAAAAAATATCCAACAAAACCATTTATAATGGAATCAATTAACAACGCAGCCGCTAATTTTGGGACACCTGAAATAACTAAAGCGTTAGAGGCAGATATAATAATAGGAATTAATACCGCTGCTACATCAGCTGGAGGAACTGTAACATAATATGAGTTTATACATAGTAAGTAGTCCATTTACGGTTAATGCAACGACAAATAATTTACCATTTGTTGTATCATCACCATCTATGTCAATGGCACAATATAGATTAGTAACAGACATTTATATCCCACAAAGAAGTTCTACACGTATGGTTCGTGTTAAAACGTTTCCAAGTGCATCAATCGCTATGATTGACATAGCTCGTATAGCAGCCGATCATCTAACGTATGATACGCCAATGACTGTATCACCTGGAACAGGGTCGTATACGAATGCTGCTGTATTTAGAATAATGATGGGAGAAGAATATGCTACATCACCTTCAAGTAGTGTTATAGCTTATGATGGTTTAGGAGCTGTAGGCGAACCTGCATTTACTGCTTCATTCAGTGGGTCAAGTGCTTTAGGTACATTATATCCAGCTGTAAACGAATATAGTAATTTAAGTTATAATTGGCCTCAACAAGAATGGTTTGCTAATTATAGTGCAACAGGATCAACACCATTTTTAACTAACGATCCTAACTTTACATTAAGCGGAATCGTAAATGCAGGTGGAACAGCTACTAAAAAGGTATATGATTACGATTATGAAACTATATCATTGGTAAACGATGGTCTATATAATGAAGGTATTTCTTTTGTAGACGCTAAAATAGTTAGTGGATCAACAACAGTATTTAATTCATCATCATACTATACTTCATCAACAGCACCTTTACTTCATGTAGGAATAGGACCTGCTAATTTATCAGCTAGTGATAGTGCAGCAGCTGCTCTTATTGACGGTGGAGATTGGAATTATATAGAATATGATTTTGATTTTATAAGTGGTGATAATAGAAGAGTACAATTATTAAGAGAAGATTGTGCTTATTATGATCAAAAACTAAGAGATTTTCCTGCATCACAAAATGAAATAATAAAAGGTAGAACACGATTCGCTTTTATAAACAAATTTGGGGTTATGGATTATTATAACGTTAATAACCCATTAGAAAAACGCTCTAAAATAAAACGTGCAACATTTAACTCGCCACAATTATCGTGGCAAAACCTACTAGTGACTAGTTCATCAGATCAGGCTGCTGGCGCTGTATTCGACACGTATTCACGTGGTAAAGACAATTATTATACCACGTTTGTAGAATCATTTAAAGCAACTACTGATTATATGAATACAGAAACAAGTGATTGGTTAAGTGAATTAA
>TARA_R110001599_G_scaffold315257_2_pt1 | contig 11698 bp, 5 predicted proteins | sample TARA_R110001599 | Tara Oceans TARA_R110001599 (sample SAMEA4398360) | marine metagenome | biome: Polar Biome; feature: [MES] marine water layer (ENVO:01000295) within the mesopelagic zone...; material: water (ENVO:00002006), including particulate matter (ENVO:01000060) such as...... | reverse complement strand
GAGTTTGATGCCCAATCAATCTTCTCAATGATCAAACATAAACCTTCTAATACCTATACCAGTTGTGTACGAGTAGTTAAATCAGCGAACGAAACTGAACTACTTCCCATAGAAAAATACTGCTTAGACGCAATCCAAAATACAGAGTTACACCCAAGTAACTTTCCACGCCATGAAATAGCTGAAATATCTCGCCTTGCAGTAAAATCTGATTTTAGGCGACGTAAAACCGATAAATTTAGAGGTTCTGCGGTTGGTGCGATTAACGAGCCAACCTACTCAGAAACAGAGCTTCGTTGTTTCCCATTTATAGCCATTGGACTTTATATGGCAGCAGCAACTATGACCATCGAAATAGGTGTAAAACATGTTTACGTCATGATGGAACCCAGGCTAGCACGCAGTATGAAATTTGTGGGGATTAATTTTGTACAGCTTGGCCAAGCAATTGACTATCATGGTCTTCGCGCACCATATTATATTAACGCTAGTATTTTCATGGAAAATTTATCGCCTGGATTCAAATGTCTCTATAAAACAATACAAATAGAGATAGCCAGCCAGATTGAATAAAGGTGTTTAATTTTAGATTATTAGCTAAGATTAAAATCAATAATAACTCAAAAAATTCAGTTTTTAGTATATAAGGATCCTCATGTTTAATTATGAAGAAGCATTCTCACGTAATATTGGCTGGGTGACTAAAGAAGAACAACAAAAGCTTAGAAATACCAAAGTTGCTATTGGTGGATTGGGTGGTGTAGGAGGTGATCACACTATAGTGCTGGCACGTCTGGGGATTGGGAATTTTCATATATCTGATCTGGATGAGTATGATGTAGCCAACTTTAATCGCCAAGCTGGCGCTAATATGTCGACGTTAGGTCAGCCTAAAGCTGCCGTTATGGAAGATACGATAAGAGGAATCAATCCTGAAGCCACCATCAAAAATTTCGACTCTGGTATCAATGAAGAGAACCTTGATGACTTCTTAGAAGGTGTTGATATCTACGTAGACAGTCTCGATATTTTTGTTTTAGAAATTAGACGTAAAGTATTTCGTCGTTGCTATGAAAAAGGCATTCCAACAATAACAGCAGCTCCAATGGGCATGGGAACTGCTTTCTTAGTATTTATGCCAGGTAAAATGTCTTTTGATGAATACTTTGCCATTGTCGATGCTGCGGCAAATGCTAGCGAAGAAGAAAAAGCGCAAATATTCAATGACAATATCATCCGCTTTGTCATCGGTGTTTCACCATCGGTGCAGCAACGCCATTATTTAGTTGATAGATCATCCGTTAATTTTCTTAAAAAGAAAGTACCATCAACCTGTATGGGCATATCACTAGCTGCAGGAACACTCTGTACTAATGTATTAAAAATATTGCTACAACGTGGTGACGTTATTCACGCGCCACATGGTATGCATTTTGACGCTTACAGAAATAACTTAATTAAAACCTGGCGCCCATGGGGTAATAGAAACTGGTTACAACGTTTCATGTTTTGGCGAGTTAAACAGTTACTAAAATAACTTTCATAGACCGTTGAATATATTATATTTGGCGGTCAAATAGTTATGTCAAATACCCTATTGTTCTATTTTCACTCTTAACATAAGAGCAAAAAACCACCTATTAAAGTATAGCCTACCCAGCTTTAAAACTTCTCATCCTTCCCTAACCCATTACATCCTTAAACGTATTTGGTTAATTAACTTGACCTTTCAATAAGCAACTATTGCTTTACCGCACTTTCAGTTACTTATCGGTATAAGTACCATTTAGGAGCTTAAAAGTTCCTCTTATATTTCAGATAAAAAGTTACAGACAAAAAAATGCCGCTCACCTTAAGTGAGCGGCATTATCTATTAATATTTTTATTTATTAGTGTTATTAAATCTTAATAACTATTTAGCTTTACGACGTGATGCGCCAGCCATACCTAACAAACCTAAACCTAAAATAGCAATAGAAGTTGGCTCTGGAACTTGAAAGTTGATTGAACCGTTATGTGTACCTGAAACATTAGCAACACCGTTAACAAAGTCTAATTGGCCAAGAGCTTGTGTATCTTGCGAAGCACCAAAAAAAACTTCATTGTTAGGTAGAGAAGCGTAATCTTCAAACGTACCGAATTTAGTAACAAAAACATCACCAGCATCAACAACGCCATTAACAGCACCAGCACCGCCAAAGTTAGTCAATTTACCGCCAAGAACAGTAGAATTGCCTGTATCACCGCCGCTGCTTACTTCTAAGTCGAATAAACGTACAAGGTCATTAACTGAAGCCATACCATCTTTGTAATAATACATAGAAATTGTACCTGACGTGTAGTCAAAGCCAAAGCCGTTCCAAGTACCTACAAGGTCTGTAAAGCCAAAAGTTAGAGCCCAAGGTGTAGCACCTTGCAAGTAACCATTATTGCTTGGACCAGAACTTCCTATTGCTGCAGGCTCAAAATTATTTATCACATTTGAACCTAAGTCGGCGAATGCATTAAATGAATTATTTGAAACACCACCAGAAGATAAAATACTATCACCAGCACTTAGCACTCCGTCAGCTACGCCATAACTTCCCGCATCAGTAATAGTTGAAGTTGATTGATATACTATTGATAGCTGATCTAACCAACCTGTGGTAGTTGCGCCTGCGGCAGTGTTAGCATTGCCACCAAAATCAGCGCCGACATTTACATAAAATTGATCTGCTGCTGCTGCGCCTGTAAAAGATAATGCAACAACTGTTGCGACTACTTTTGTTAAATTCGTTACTACTGTTTTCATGTTGATACCTCTTGTTAAGTTACAACTAACAAAGCAATAGCCATGCCAACACATGCAACTACTTGTAATAAAAGGATTTAAAGGGAATGAATAGAAATCACTTATAGTGTTGTGTAAATAAAGCTGACACTAATAGCGCTTTGAAATATGGAACAAAAAAGTACTTTGGCGGTGTTAAAGATACAATTGACGATTTTAGGCTTTCCGGCTAGTCCTTATATTCAGTTATCCAGTTATCCAGTTAGTTATAGACATGTTCTTAGCTTTGTTGATTACAACTAATTGTATGGTCGAAGCCCTAAGCTACCAATAAGCAACATTCTCCAATATTACCTATCAACATTGCTACATTGAGACTGATTGAGTCTTTGAGATAACAGCGCCTTAATAATCACGGCTATTTTATCATTTGCCTAAAAGATTATAAAAGTAAAACTTATATCTGTTTATCAAATTGAAGACATAAAAAAGCCGCCTTAGGCGACCTTTTTTAGTACTAAGTTTTATTTTGCTTTACGACGTTTAGCTCCTGCAAAACCCAGTAAACCTAAACTTAAAATAGCAAGCGAAGTTGGTTCTGGCACTTGAGTAAAATTGATAGAACCATTATGTGTTCCCGAAGTACTGGCTGAACCACCAGAGAATACAAGTCCGGTTAAAGGTTGTGTATCTTGTGATGCATTAAAGCTCACCATTCTATTATTTGGTGGGCCACTCAGGTCGCCAAAAGAGCCTAGCGCAAAATTAAACACATCTGCTGCATCAACAACCGTATTAACGGCACCTGCAGCTCCAAAATTAGTTAACAAGCCATTTAACACTGTCGCCTGACCCGTATCACCGCCACTCATCACATCTAGGTCAAATAATCGAACAAGATCTGAAGTATCAGCCATTGTATTATCAAAATAATACATAGATATGAGACCAGAACTATAATTAAAACCTGAACCATTCCAGGTCCCCATTAAATCATCGAAGCCAAAAGTTATACCCCAATTTAGACTACCAGTTAGATAACCATTGTTACTTGGACCGAATGCACCAACCTGTGCTGGTTCAAAAGCATTAATTAAGTTATCTATTAGATCGTCTAAAGTTGCGGTATCAAAATCATCGTTTTTAACCCCACCTTTTGACAAGATCGTATCACCTGCGCTCAAAACATTTACCCCACCAACACCACCATCCGTAATAACAGAGGTAGATTGATATCTGTAGGCTAATTGATCTAACCAACCGGTTGCCGTAGCACTAACCTCATTGCTATTTCCCCCTTGATCAACGCCTATATCTATATAAAATTGATCGGCGGCTACCGTTGCGGAAAAGCTCCCAGCTACAGATAAAGCGATAAGTGTTGAAATTAGTTTTTTCATTTTTTCATTCCTTTTAGAAGTAAACTAATTTGCAAAAAAACTTGATATGCAAAATTAAATAGTAAAATAACATTACCAAATATAATTTTTGCATAAAACAAGCCAATATGATAAGCGCCTGTTTTAACGATTTTTTTTCAGTCTACAAAAAACTAACTTAACGCTTGTGTAAAAAAAGCTGACACTTAAATGAGGTGCTTACGTTAAATCTCCTCTTTTACCTGGGCTAAGCGTTTCAAGCTATCTGTTGACAATGTTGACTCATCAAGCTTCTGCAACAATTCTTTTGCAACCTGCCTTTGATTATTTGTCAGTAATGCCTGAATGTAATGTAATGCATAATTACTGTTAGCTTGTTCTGCTTCGTATGATTTTTTTAAGTAGGTTAAAGCCTGCACATTTTCCCCAGCCGCTAAAGAAACCACTCCAAAAGTATTTTGCACAATAACCTCATTGGGTGCCTCATTAATTGCGAGATTAGCCTGTGCCAACGCTTTTTTGATTTCGCCTTGCGACAATAAAACCCATGCTAAATTATTTGAAATTGCGAAATGGTTATTGGTTCTCTTTAGTAATAAGTTATAAATATCAATTGCGTTTTCCGCTTGCCCTTGCTCAGAATATAGTTCGGCTTTCTTTAAAAGAATAACTACAGGAATATCTGATTTAATACGATTAGAAACTTCATCAATAATTTGAATAGCTTCTTCGTCCTGTCCAAGGTTTTGCATAGATTGCACAACTTCAAGAATAACCTCTTGAGAATTTGCTTGTTTATATATTGGCTGTAAAAACTTTATCGCCTCTTGATAGTTGCGCTCCAAAAACGCAATCTTGCCTTTCAAGCGTTTAGTTCTTAGTGCTATTTGTGAGTTGCTTGGTAAAGTTGCTAATATGTCCTTTGCTTCGGCTAACTTATTGTTATCTATATATAGCGCAACCAAATCTGTTTGTGCGATTAAATCATTAGGCTGCAACTCAACGGCTTTTATTTGTGATTGAAGAGCATTAACTTTATCACCCATCCCTTTATGAATGAGAGTTTTAGCAAGATAGGCTCTAGGTTCATTGCTTTCGGTTAGAATGTAGCTATTTACTTGCTCAAGCGCTAATTTATATTCTTGATGATACATGTGAATTTTTGCTGATAATAAATTTAAACGTAAATCAGTAGGATTCTGTTCTAAGGCCTGTGTCACAACAGTTTGTGCCTCATCAAATTGCTTCAAAAAAACAAAATATTCAGCTAAAGCTAAACTTGCAATAGCTTCGCCATTAGAGTTAGTAATATTTGATTCAAAAAACTTTTTAATTTCAGCTTGATACAAATTATTACCAACATATTTTAATAAAGCGTTAATCGCATGTATCTGCTCAGGGTCAATAGTTAATATTTTCTGATAATAGCCAATAGCCGCTGTAATGTTTTCTTGTTTAGTCGCTAAATCGGCCAGTGAATACAACGCTCCCAATTGCTTTTCGTTTAATGCCACCACTTTCTTAAGTTCAGTTGCTGACTGTTCATACTTCCCTTGGCGCTTTAATATAGCTGCCATCAGACCATAAGCGAGCTGTTCATTGCGTCCTTCAATGGCCTTGGTTATCTCAATCGCTTGTTCGTAATCCTCTTCATCTATCAATTTCAACACTTTCATCGCAGCTATTGTGTCTTCATCAGGGTTCTTCTCAAATGCAGCTTCAAAAAAACGTCCCGCAGAGTCGTCATTACTGAGTAATTTTTGCATACCTATTTGAAAATCAATCAAGCCATTTTTAGGATCAATCGTTGAGGCTTTTGACAACAAACGCTCAGCACTATCTACACGCCCAAAGTTAAATAACTCTTGAGCAGATGAAGTTAACAGTTCGGTATCTAATTCGTCTAATGGCGCAGATGATAATGCCGCTATACTTTCATCGACATAACCCAATTGTAATCGAAGACTATTCAATAAACGCTGTGCAGGATGATTAACAGATAAAATATCTTTAATTTTAATTAAATGAGAATAAGCCAGTTCTTGTTCTTTAAGCTGATATGCACTTATACCTGCTACAACTCTTGAAATGAGTAACTTATCACTTCTTTGCAAAGCTAACTCAGCAAAGTGTTTTGCTTGTTCATAATCTTTATCAGCAAACCGGATCTGAGACTTCATTTCGTTACCCAGCGGTTGTGAGGGAAGATTTTTCAAGATTAAGTCAACTTGTTTTTCAGCATCTTGATAATTTCCCGCTTTAGTTAACGATAATGCAAACATTAATCTAGAATAAAGATCTTTAGGATGAACGGCTAAAAACGAGCCATAAGCATCTGCTGCTTTGTTCATGTCGTTATTAGCAAATAGAAGTTGTGCCTTTGAAATAATAACGATATCAAGTTGAGGAGTCGTAATGTCATCAATTATAGCCAAAGCTTTATCATAGTCATTGTTTAAACCAAGCAGCCATGATTTGCTTATTTGTGTATATGGCGACTCAATTTTATCCGCTACAATCTCTTCAAAAACAACTCGTGCAAAATTAACCTCGCTGTCACGAATATATGAAAGACCTAAGTATGTTCTTGGAATAACCAGAATTTCGGCCTCTAAAGCTCCATTATTGTTAATTAATTCACTTAGTGCATCACTATTATTTAGGTGGTAATGCATCTGGGCTAAAAGAGGAACTACAACACGTTTTTCAATGCCTAATTCTAAAGCTTTATTAAGCTCTTTTTCAGCGATCAACCAAATCCCCTCATTTAAATACGTAATACCTAATAAGAGACGTGCTTCAGAGTTGTTAGCATCCACTTTCAAAACATTCTTAAGACTAATGATAGCTTCGTTATTTTTATCTGCTTCTAAAGATGCCTTAGCAGCTGCAATATATTCTTCTGGCGTATAATTTTTTCCACAACCTGAAAGTGCCAGTATCACTGACAAACCGCAAGTAAGTTTTTTAGTCGTTTTTCCTAATAGCATTTTCCTATCCTTTTTTATTTAAATAACAACTAACTATATGTTCACTTCATTTAAATATTACTTAGCATGTATTGCGTGTGAAAAACAAATACACACTACGTAATATTCAAACGTAAAATTGAATTATTTATTTAGTTGTTTTTTTGCTAATGCTGTAAGTGAATTTTTTCTCTGCTTAGTACTGTTATTAAAAGCTACCTTTCGCAATACATCTAACGCTTTTTGGTTTTCGTTAATGCTTATTGCAGCCTCGGCATAATTAAGCGCAATATTCATATCCTGCCCATTGCTTATTTTATATGCCTTTGACAATGCCTTCCATGCATCCAATCTCTTTCCTGTTTTAAGTAGTACCATACCGTGTGTGTCAATAACATTTGGATTTTCAGGAGCAAGTTCAACCGCACTTTTCGAATGTAATTGTGCTTTGTCTAGTTCGCCTTTTTCCAAGTATAGCCACGAAAGATTATTTAAAACAATGACATTATTAGGTTCATTAATAATAATTTTTTCGTAAGCTAAAATAGCCTTAACAGGCTCTGTCGCTAGGTAACTATCAGCCAACATCATTCGTGTACTATTGTCTTGCTCATTATTTGCTAAATACTCCTGCAGAACCTGTTGCCCTCGAACTTTTTGATTATCAGCGATGTAAGCTAGGTAAAGTAATATTGCATTTTTTCGTGATGGATAAGCTTTATAATAAAGAGTTAGCTTTTCAATAGCCTTAATAAAGTCTTTATCAAGAAAAGCTATTCGCCCATCTAGCCCTGATTTCATTTCAGACTTAACAATTTCAAACTGTTGATCTTGATAAAGCTTCTTGGCTTCATAAAGCTTATTTGTGTCCAGTAACAAATGAAGCTTTACCATTTTAATTATTAAATTTTCTTTATGATGGTCAGATAAAGCTTTATTGAGATATTGTAATGCTTTATCTACTTGTCTTTGCTTAACGTAATAATCAGATATCATTAATACCGGTTCAATATGATAAGGGTTAGCCTTGAGCCACTCTTCAATCGAGGTAATTAATTGCAACTCATTCTGTTGTTTTGTATAAATTGATATACGCTGGAACCATAATTTTTTAGGGGTTTTAACATTGGTTTCCAATGAATTTGAAATCATTAATGCTTGCGTTAAGTCACCTGAATTAATTAACGCATCAATGTATAACAAACTTAACTCAATATTATCGCTTTCTTTCTGAAAAGCCTGCTCAATTTTAGCTAAAGCTTTCTCATCAGGTTTAGCTGCATAATAATGGCGCAAAGCCTTAGCATTATCAGGATATTGCTCAACCGCAAGCAGGGCATATTTTTCAGCTGCTATTTTATTACCCGTATTTAAATTAAGTTTTGCTAACTCAGTAAGCGCAAATAGATTATTTGTATCTTTAAGTAAACTTGTTTGTAAGGCTTGAGTAGCTAACTCGCTTTTTTGTTGAGCAATATAAACAGCGGCAAGCATATTATAACTACCGGCTAAGTCAGGCTGTTTTTCTTGCCATGCCATGGCAACTTTAAGTGCTTTATCATAATCGCCGGTTTGCAATGCAGCATAAGCAATCGCAAGCTCGGCACCCTCAAGGTTTGGATTTTCTTCAAGTGCTAATTCTAAATCTTCAACCCCGGAAGGGTCATTAGTCATTATTTTTAATATACCACTACGAACACTTTGCTCCGAATCTGGTTCAGTCTCACTCTCATTAGCTTGATTTGCTATAATCTTAGCTTCGTCAATAGCTCCTAGTTCAGCCAATTGAAAACTCAAGCTAGATAAAAAACGTACTTCGTCAGAAGTTGTAGCGTTAAAGCCAATAAGTGTTTCATTTATATCACCAATCAACCCGAGTTGAAGCTGACTTATCGCCAATATCTTTCTTGAGTAGTGGTTTGCTGGCAAACGTTTTACAATCGCGTTTAAATGCTGATAAGCACTTTCATAATTGTTTAAATTGAATGCACTAGTGCCAGCAATCAACTTTAGCACTGGCAAATTATAGTTTTGATTAAGCGCAATTTCGGCATGCGACTTGGCAAGTTCAAAGTCCTTGTTTTCGAACCTGGCCACGGCTTTTACATAATTAGCTAACGGCTGATCACTAATAGATTCAAGAATGTTATCAGCATATTTTTCGGCTTCATCATATTGATGGTCACGTAATAATGCATTAGCAATAAATAATTTTGTTACCCCCACTTTTGGCTGTAATTCATTATATTTTTTAAAGTTTTCTGCCGCACTAGCAAATTTATTTAAAGTAAAAGAAATATGACCCTTTAACAGCAAGGCATCAACATTTTCAGGATCAGCTAATAAAGCTTTTGATACTAAAGAAAGTGCTTCTTCATTATTGTTTTCGGCAAAGTTAACATAAGCACTCGCTAATAAAGAATAGGAGTTAGTCTCAGAAAGCGAGATGATTTGCAGGGAAATTTCCTGAGCTAACTCAAGATTTTCGTTAAGTACGGCAGCAATAGTTTTAAAGGCTAAAAATTTTATTTTACTGTCAATAACTAAGTCGTTAATGTCATCATCGAGACTTGAAATATCTTCATAGCTTTCAGCTAGTAAATAAGCTCTAGCTAGCAAAGGTACAACTTTATTACCGTCGTAATTTAATGAATGCGCTCGCTCTAACTCTTTTACAGCAACTAAACTATCACCTTGAGACAAATATAGTTGACCAAGTAAAAACCGTGCTTCTGCACTTTTTCCATCAACCTTTAAAGCATTTTTTAGTTCTATTTCACTTCTACTCAGTTCGTTTCTTTCTATCGCAGATTTAGCGTTGGCAATATGTTCTAGTGAAGTTACACTTTCGCCACAAGCAGATATAAAAACAGCAACCCCTAAATACGTTGCTAAATGATTGAATTTCAAGATACCTACTCCCTGTTTTTTAATTTTATTGTTTAGTATGCACTTTTCAACGAATTAAAGTAGCCCACCTAATAATTATTTCATAAAGCTAGGTGTAAAACTCACGTTATTGTTGCGATAAAGCTTGTCGTATAAAACTCATTACTTATTGTATTTATTAAATATAACCGTTTTTATACCTTTAAATAAAGACAAACCACAAAAACCTTGTTAACTTAATCACTATACTGAAAAAGCATGTATGAAAACTTCATTAGTGTCATTAACAGAAGTCTTAATAACAGTGACTTTTTTCATTTATTTTCGCGAACAATTATAAATTAAGTAACATGATGAAATTGAATAAACCCATTGAAATATTAAGCACTTTTTTTAAAACACCACTTTTAGGGATTTTGCTCATTTTGTTGACCGTTTCATTATTAAACATGCCTATTTTAGTTACTTTATGGCGGCATAGTTTTGATGACGGTACATACTCTCACGCATACTTAATTCCCATTATTTCTCTGTATTTGTTCTATATTCTGCAAAAAGCTGGCAAGTTGGTTTACCGTGAAAATTTATCCGTTTCTGCAACGGTATTATTTGTTTTTTCATGTTTAGCATTATTTATTACCAGTAACGCTCAAATTAGTTTAGGTTACTGGTGCTCTTTGATTGCCGTATTAGTAAGTAGCATTAATATGCTTTATAAATTGAATTTGCATATCGTTTTCCCTAGCATTTTTTTAATTTTTATCATGCCTGTGTGGGGCATGCTTACCAATGTACTTCAAGATATATCTGTCAGCGTAGTAACCTACTTTATGAGCTTTACTGGTGTGCCAACTTATGTAGAAGGTAACTTCGTCACTATTCCTGCAGGAGTTTTTGAAATAGCTGATGGTTGTAGTGGCTTAAGGTACATGATCGTTTCATTAGCGATCAGCTCGCTATTTAGTTTTCTCTACATAAATAATGCCAAAAAGGCACTGGGATTTTTTGCTCTCGCTATTTTTGGAGCGCTTCTAACAAACTGGATAAGAATAACCGCATTAATATTAATTGGTGAATACACCAATATGGAAAGTAGTTTAATGGAAGATCATAATACCTTTGGTTGGTATCTGTTCGTGCCATTTATGTTTATTTTATTTTGGTGGGGTAATAAATGTGCAGATATCGATTTAACAGCACCAGAATCAGACTCTGCTTCAAAATCAACTGAACATGTAAATACACCGCAAATTCAAAGCCAAACTAATAAACCTGCTTTAGCTGTTTTACTAGTAATACTGGCTTTGTCATCAACCACTATCAGCACAATGCGGATACCTGCACCTGCCGTTAGCAATTTAATCAACGATGACTCATTTGAAGTAAAACCAAAAATTCATTTTTATGCTTTTGTTACGAGTGAGTCAACCTCAAAAGATAGCGGTATTGTGAAGCTTACCTATGTCTTTAATGGTAAAGAGTTAGACGGTAAGCCAAGTTATTACGAGAATGATTTAATCCCTAAGGGTTGGCAATCTATAGATCAAGATGAAGACAAAAACCAGAAAATACATACCGTATTTAAGGCAGGAAAAACGGCTGTAATTGTTGCCAGTTATGAAGTTAACCAACAACAGTTTGGATCACTCAGAGCATTTAAAATAGCTCGGTTAACCATGGCAGCTAAA
>TARA_R110001599_G_scaffold14642_1_pt1 | contig 11711 bp, 11 predicted proteins | sample TARA_R110001599 | Tara Oceans TARA_R110001599 (sample SAMEA4398360) | marine metagenome | biome: Polar Biome; feature: [MES] marine water layer (ENVO:01000295) within the mesopelagic zone...; material: water (ENVO:00002006), including particulate matter (ENVO:01000060) such as...... | reverse complement strand
AAAATCTGCATTGCTTTATTTTTTTCGAGGCGCAATTTAGTCATTCAATGACATTTATTAAACAATTAAAAGAGGTCTCTATGTACTATTGAAAAAAATTACTCCTAAATAATTAGGAGTTGTCCGAAAACTTTAAGACTTTTCCGAAAGAATTAGGAGTTATGAAAGACTTAACAAAAGCTGAAGAGCAAATAATGCAGATCGTTTGGGAGCATGATAAGATGTTCATCAAAGATATTGTAGACCAAATGCCTGACCCAAAACCAGCCTATAATACGGTGGGTACTTTCTTGAAAATTTTGGAAACCAAAGGTTTTGTAAACAGAGAGAAAGTGGGGAATACGTTTTCTTATTCCGCTACGGTGAAAAAGAAAGCCTATACCAAAAAGTCGATGAACGGACTTTTGAGCAACTATTTTGAAGGTTCGGCCGAAAAGCTGTTTTCATTTATGATGCAGGAAAAAAAGCTAAGCCCTGAACAAGTGGAAGATTTGATGCAAAAATTGAAAGACCATGAATAGCTATTTAATAGAGTCCTCGATTTGCCTGGCAAGCTTTTATGGCTTCTATTGGCTCTTCCTTCGCGGAGAAAAATTGCTTTCTGTGAATAGGTTTTACCTGTTATTCACGGTTTTGGCTTCAATGCTCATTCCTTTACTCAGCTTTCAAAGTCAGTTTGCTTTTGGTTCAGTCCTCGAAACGCTTAATACGGGCGCTGCCACTCCAATTCAGGGAAGCACTTCAGAAGCCGTAATCCAATCGGTACCGCTAATTTCATTAAGTACGATTTACCTTGTCGGTGTTGCCGTCTCTATCTGCATCTTATTCTTCAAGCTAGTACTTGTAAAACGAAAAGTGGGCAAATGGCCTTCTTTACAAAACAATAACATTGAAGTAATTGAAACCGAAGGAAATGATGCTTATAGCTTCTTCAATACCATTTTTATAGGCAAGGAATTGAACAAAAACGAAAGCTTAAAGCAGCAGATCATCACGCATGAGCTTGCTCATATTGAAGGACGACATTCGCTGGATTTACTACTTTTTGAAGTACTCAAATGCGTTTATTGGTTCAATCCATTTAGTTACTTCTACGCCAAATCCATCCGTCTTCAACATGAATACATAGCCGATCATTCGGTATTGAAGCGCACCCCTCCAAAGCATTATGAAAGGTCATTATTGCAATTCGCCCTGGCCAAAGTGAACAGCAGCTTGATTTCCAGCTTTAGCGAGCACCCTATACAGAAAAGATTAAAAATGATTCAAAAATTAAACTCAAATGTCATGAACAAATTAAAACCATTACTTGCCCTGCCTATTTTAGGCCTCTTATTTATTGCTTACGCTTGTACGGATGTTGTCGAACCCGTATTAGTAGATGAAGTCGAAGAAGTTGTAGTTGATTTGGATACTGAAGTAATGCCTTACTTAATAGAGTACCTTGATTCAACACGTATTTCAGGTAATGAGATTATTTTCGAAGAACTTGAACTTCCAGTAGAAGTAGTCGAGGGGTATAATGTTAAGGTCATTAGAAACGTATATAGGAAGATGGAAGAAAAAGATCTGAAAGCTCTTAAGGAGAACCCATCTGTCAAAAGTACCTTTACTAAAGAAGGTATAGAAATATTAGAAATCCCTGATAACCTAATTATTGAAAAGCCAGTGATTACAGTAAAAGGAGTTAGAAGAAGTAATAACTAACACCAAAGCAACACGCATTAAAAAGCCTGACCTAGTTCAACTAAGTCAGGCTTTTTTCTTTCCTTTTGGCTTCCGTTTTTAGAACTTGTCCTGATGGGCAAATTCTTTTCTGCCTCCTTTTCTTCGCTTCAACTCCTTCTTAATCAAAGTCAATTCACGGCTGCTTTGCCCCTTTACAGAAGTATTTTCGTTTGCCCTGCGCATCAAATAAGGAATGGTGGCCTTAATCGGTCCATAAGGCACATACTTGATTACGTTATAGCCTGCATCGGCAAGGTTGAACGAAATATGATCGCTCATTCCATACAGCTGACCAAAGTAAACTCTCCTATCGTCTCTTGGCAAACCATACTTTTCCATGTAAAGTGTTACCAAGTAATTACTTTTCTCATTGTGTGAACCTGCAAAAAGCCCAATGTCTTCAATGTATTGAATGCAATACTCGGTGGCTGCATCAAAGTCTCTATCGGTCGCTTCTTTGTTGGGTTGAATAGGATTTTCATAACCCATCTCTTCTGCCCTGGCTGCCTCTTTTTCCATATAAGCACCACGCACAAGCTTTGCTCCGAGTCTATATCCCTTTTCCTTTGCGTCCGCATGGAATTCCTCCAAATGCCCTAACATACTGTGGGTGTACATCTGAAAGGTGTAAAATATCAGTGCTTTTTCTGTATTGTATTTGGCCATCATGGCACTCGTAATGTCCGTTACTGGCTTCTGAATCCATGTTTCTTCGGCATCAATCAAAACAGAAACATCTTTTCGCTTGGCTTCAGCGCAAATCATATCTACTCTGGCCTTCACCCTTTCATAAGCAGCCACTTCCTTTTCAGTTAGTTTTTCTCCTGCATGAATTTTGGTCAGCAAATCAAAATGGGCCAAGCCTGTAATCTTAAAAGCAGAAAACCGAATGAACTCATATTGGCTCGCTCGGTCTATCGTCCTCATTATTTCTTGTGCACTTCCATCAAATCCTTCTTCGGTTTTTTCCCCTTCAACAGAATAATCGAAAATAGCGCCAATTCCGAAAGCCGCCAATTCGTTGGTCGCTCGTTGACATCCGTCTAGCGTTTCACCTCCACAAAACAGGTTGAAAATGGTTTTCTTAATGATTCCCTTCACAGGTAAACCCCAGTTTAATGCCCACTCGGTAAGGGCCATTCCTACTTTTACCAATCCAGGAGATTGCATTGTAGAAAAAATAAAATGCGCTTGCTTTAGTGCTTCGTCAGTTCGAGCCGCAAAGGCATTCGTAAGGTTGTCAAAATCAACAAACTTTTTTAGTTCCATAGCGATATTCAAAGTCCGCAAATATAGTAACAAACCAATAGTCTCCTACCTTTGTTGTACTTGAGTTGCAAACGAAATATACATGACTAATCCCCCTTTACACAGACGGTTAGACAGCGACAAAAAGCCCATCATTATTGCGGGGCCTTGTAGCATTGAAAGCCAAAGTCAATTTTCAGAAACATTGAAGGGTTTAGACCTTTCTAAAGTTGACTATATAAGAGGTGGGATCTGGAAACCTAGAACTCGGCCCGGCTCCTTCGAAGGCATGGGCGAAATTGCTTTTGAATGGGTAAAGGAAGTTCAAAAGGAGCTCGGTTTTAAATTTGCTACCGAAGTAGCCTCCACTGAACATGTGGACATTGCGTTAAAAAATGGCGCTGGCTTATTGTGGATTGGCGCACGCACCACCGTAAACCCTTTCAATGTACAAGAAATTGCTGAGGCACTTAGAGGCGTAGACCTTCCCGTTTTTGTGAAGAACCCCATCAATCCAGATTTATCGCTTTGGAAAGGGGCCTTGGAAAGGCTGTTAAAATGTGATGTCAAAAACCTTGGCGCCATTCATCGTGGCTTTCAAACTTTTCAGCAAAGCAAATACCGCAATACTCCGCTGTGGCAAATCCCCATGGAATTGAAAAGTGAATTCCCCGACTTGCCTCTGCTCTGCGACCCAAGTCATATCGGTGGAAAAAGAAGCCTTATTGCTGAATTGTCGCAACGGGCTATGGACTTAGACTTTGATGGCTTGATGATTGAGACACACATTGACCCTGACAATGCGCTCAGTGATAATGCACAACAATTAACGCCCGATGCTTTTAACCTTCTTCTGGATAATTTGATTTTCCGAAACAACAGTTCTAAGAACGAAGACTTTAACAATCAGCTTGACATCATTCGTGAACAAATAGACCAAGCGGACAGGGAAATACTGGAAGCCATTGCCACCCGTTTAAGCTTAGTAGCCAAAATTGGAGAATATAAGAAAGACAACAACGTGGCTATCTTTCAGATTGGCCGCTGGAAAGAGATTTTGCAATCCAGACCTGAATGGGCGAAATCTTTAAACTTAGACCCCGAATTTATTCGCGAACTTTACCGACATATTCATCAGCAATCCGTAAGGATACAAACATCCGTATTTAATACAGACCAAGACAAACAACCCAATGACTGAACTAGGACTACTCGGCCCTGAAAACACTTATCATGATATGGCTAGGCAAAAATTTATGCCAAATGCTAGCCATGTACTTTTCCATTCATTCGATGACGTTTTTATAGCGCTCAAAGAAAAGCGTATAAAAAAGGCATTGATCGCCATCAAAAACAACACCTCTGGTTTGGTTGGAGATAATTTAGAGCGCATCAAAAACTCTGGACATCGCATTTTGGAGCAATTTGAGCTTCCAATTCATCTTTGTTTGGGGAGCTTTAAAGCGCCTAACATTGAGAGTATAAAAAAGATCTATTCTCACCCAATGGCAATCAAAGAGACCAAGAAATTCTTCGTCAAATACAGCCATATTACTTTCATTTCAAGCACAAGCACAGTTAGTGCTATTCATGAATTGAAAAATAACCGTGAGAAAAACTCGGGGGTAATTGCCAGTAAAGAGGCCATAGAAGCCAACGATCTAATGTTACTTTCGGAGAATATTGAAGACCACTCGACCAACAGCACGACTTTCGCTTTGGTGGAAAACGCTTAAAAAAATAAATTCACTTTATATTTTTCTTTTTAAAAGAGATACCTAAGTTTATCGCATGTTAGCAGCAAGGACATCATTCTATTACTTTTTTTACTTTAGAACTCAACGAGATCGGGCCTGCGCTATCATATAAATGAAATTGTAAAAATATTTTATAAGCCCGGTTCGAAAGAGTCGGGCTTTTTTTTTGACCAAACGTAATTATGAACATCATCGACATTAAAGATTGGGGGCTAGGATTATCAGAGCATGTGCTCATTGCTGGCCCTTGTAGCGCGGAAAGTCCGCAGCAAATCGAAACCATTGCAAAAGGTTTAAAGGGAAGTCCTGTTGAGTTATTTAGGGCAGGTGTATGGAAACCAAGAACTAGACCGGGTTCTTTTGAAGGCGTTGGTGCCGAAGCTTTGGAGTGGCTACAAATTGCCAAAGACATTCTGAATGTACCCGTCACCGTAGAAGTAGCAAAAACAGAACATGTAGAAGCCGCTTTAAAAGCTGGCGTTGACGTGCTTTGGATCGGTGCTCGAACTACGGTAAATCCATTTTCGGTACAAGAGATTTGCGAAGCGTTAAGAGGTACCGACATTCCTGTAATGGTAAAAAACCCGATCAATCCAGACCTTCAACTTTGGTTGGGCGCTTTTGAAAGGTTAAACAAAGTAGGGATCACAAAATTGGCGGGCATTCACCGAGGCTTTTCTGACCCATACGAAAAAAGATACCGCAACAAGCCAGAGTGGTCGTTGCCAATTCACTTAAAGCGTATGATTCCCGGCCTTTCTGTGATTTGCGATCCAAGCCACATTGCTGGCGCCCGTGAAATTATTGGAGCGGTTAGTCAAAGGGCCATTAACTTTGGTTTGGATGGTTTGATGATTGAAACCCATCACGACCCAGACAATGCCTGGAGTGATGCCAAACAGCAAATCACACCTCAGACACTGAAAATTATTTACGAAAGCCTGATCTTCAGAGAAAACGTAGATGAGCATCCAGAAATGCTGAATGAGCTAGATCAATTCAGACAAAAAATTGATTTACTTGACACGCAACTACTAGAGCTTTTTGCCGAAAGATTCAAAGTAATAGAGCAAGTAGGCGACTATAAGCGCGAACATAATTTAGCCGTTTACCAGCCTAGCCGTTGGGAAGAAGTGATGGAAAGTAGAATTCAGGATGGCTTACGTAAAAACATGACGGAGAAGTTTATGAAAAGCCTTTTATTTGCCATTCACGAAGAATCAGTGAAAAAGCAAGAAGCACAACTAAAAGAAACCCGTCCATTGACAAACGCATGAGCCACATTGTAATTGACCACATAGAAACCAGCCTCAAGGCGGTATTAAAGGAAACTGACTTTACGCAATTAGCGGTTTTAGTCGATGAGAATACGCATGCGCATTGTTATCCTTTGGTACAGGCCTTTTTGCCTGAGCATTTACTCATACAAATCACTTCGGGCGAAGAGAACAAAACCCTTCGTACTTGCGAACACATTTGGGAGCAATTCACCACAAACAACTTTGACAGAAAAGCATTGCTGATCAATTTGGGTGGTGGTGTCATTGGCGATATGGGTGGTTTCTGTGCGGTGACTTACAAACGCGGGATTCGATTCATGAACATCCCCACTACCCTTTTGGCTGCTGTAGATGCCAATGTAGGCGGGAAGTTAGGAATCGATTTTATGGGCTTTAAAAACCATATAGGCTTCTTCCAAGACCCAGAAAGTGTTTTGATTGACCCTGTGTTTCTAAAAACCTTAACGCCAAGAGAGTTAAGGTCGGGCTTTGCAGAAGTAATTAAGCACGGGCTAATAGCCGATGCTGATTATTTTGAGCAAACCACTGCCCATGGTTTAGACATTGAAAACTGGGAAGCGGTGATTGCCCATTCGGTAGAAATCAAAAATGAAGTAGTAAAAGCGGACCCAAAAGAAGCTGGACTTAGGAAGATTTTAAACTTTGGACATACCATAGGGCACGGTATTGAGAGCTTCTATTTAAATACTGAAAAAAAGCTTTTACACGGAGAAGCAATTGCGGCTGGAATGATTTGTGAAGCCTACTTGTCAAAAAAACTATTGGGTTTCTCAGATGAGAATCTATTATTGATTTCTAACACTATTCTCGAGATTTATCCTGAAATTAACATCGTTAAAGAGGACTTTTCTGGCATCATAAAACTGATGTACCAAGACAAAAAGAATCTTAACAACCTCCTCAACCACTCCCTTCTGATGGACATCGGAAAGGCCACCTACGATATCGCTGTAGACGAGAAAGACGTCATTGATGCATTGTTTTATTTCACCAAACTGAAGCAGTAACCTTGGAAACCATTCACCTTAAACACTCACCCCAACTCAAAGCAGTAGAAATCCCACTTCCTGCTTCTAAAAGTGAGAGCAATAGGGCTTTAATTATCAATGCACTTTCTGGTAACCTATCAACACTACAGAACCTATCTGAGGCCAGAGATACCCAAACGATGATTCGTTTATTGGCCAGTTCAGAGGAAACTTTAGATGTTTTGGACGCTGGAACCACGATGCGATTTCTTACAGCACTTTCAGCCGTGGGAGAAACACCGAGAATTCTTACCGGCACGGCAAGAATGCAACAACGTCCAATCAAAATTTTGGGTGACGCACTCAAAAGCCTTGGCGCCAAAGTAAAATATTTGGGAGAAGAGGGCTTCCCTCCACTTATGGTTAAACCCATTGTTGACCAAAAGACCAACAGCATTAAAATGCAAGGCGATGTCAGCAGTCAGTTTATATCGGCTGTATTAATGATTGCCCCTTGTTTGCCACAAGGCCTTAATTTAGAATTAAAAGGAAAAATCGGTTCTCGCCCTTATATCCAAATGACTTTGGACATGATGAAGCTTTTTGGAATTCACTCCAACTGGACCAACCAAACCATTGAAATTAAGCCTCAGCAATACAAAGATTATCCATATGTAGTGGAGTCCGATTGGTCGGGTGCGAGCTATTGGTATAGCTTTGTCGCTTTGGCAGATGACGCCAAAATCAAATTAAAAGGGCTCAGACAAAAGTCGCTTCAAGGCGACATTGCCATTGTTCATATGATGAATCAGCTTGGCGTGATGAGCACTTTTGAAGCCGATGGCGTAGTGCTTCAGAAAATCCCTCATTCCAACGAAGTGAATTTTGACTTTAGCGATTGCCCAGATTTGGCTCAAACTATAGCTGTTGTTTGTGCGGCAAAGAAAATACAATGCACCATGACGGGCTTAGAAAGCCTTGTGATCAAGGAAACTAACAGGGTGAAAGCCTTGAAAAAGGAGTTGAAAAAATTTAAAGTCAAGTTAAAAGAAGTAGCACCAGAGGTGTTTGAGCTTAGATCGAAATTCGAATTGAGTGATATGCCCATCGAAATTGAGACCTATGACGACCACAGGATGGCCATGGCCTTTGCTCCACTTTGTACTTTACAGCAGATCATTATCAAAGACCCCAGCGTGGTCAACAAATCATACCCAGGTTTTTGGAAAGACATTGAACTGGCAACAGGTCAGTAAGAATGTCATTTAAATTACTTTTGATCAATTGAACTAACTGGCTTTCAAGACGGTTGGTCTTACTATATTTCAGCGGTTACCATGGCAAAGAAGAAAAAACTCGACAACATCACCACCAAACAAGTATTCAAAACGATTATCTGGCCAAAAAGAGGGCTGCTCTTATTTGGTCTTTTATTAATACTGCTCAGAAGTGGAGCTAGCTTAGTACTGCCATGGGCAACTAAACACTTGTTAGATGATGTTGTCATCAACAAAGACCTTGGTGAACTAAAGTGGGTAATCTCCATTACACTCGCTTCTATTATCACCTCAGCAGTAACAGGGTTTGCCTTAACTCGTTTATTGAGCGTTCAGGCTCAAAAATTGATTTCAGAGTTAAGAGTTAAAGTTCAAAAGAAGATCCTTTCCCTTCCTATTAATTATTTCGACAGCACTAAATCAGGTGCGCTAGTTTCTCGAATTATGACGGATGTTGAAGGTGTAAGAAATTTAGTTGGAACAGGTTTGGTCCAGCTCGTGGGTGGCCTACTTACTTCCATTGGTGTGATGTACATGCTTATTGACATGAGTCCTAAGCTTACTGCATTTGTAATCGCCCCTGTTATTGTTTTTGGTCTTGTCGCGATGAAAGCCTTCAGTTATCTAAGGCCTATATTTAGGAAAAGAGGACAACTCAATGCTGAGGTAACAGGTCGATTAACAGAAACTTTAAATGGAGTACGTGTCATTAAAGGTTTTGGAGCTGAAGTCCAAGAAATTACAACTTTCGAAAAAGGAGTAGATGAACTCTATCAAAATGTAAAGAAAACCCTTACCGCAACCGCATTGGTCACGAGCTCTGCTACTTTCCTTTTAGCGGGTGTAGCCAGCACGGGGATTCTAGGAATTGGAGGTTATTACATCATACAAGGAGAGATGACTCCAGGTGAATTGGTTGCATTCATTGCATATTTGGCTGTAATGATCGCCCCTATTGTTCAAATGTCAAACATTGGTAGTCAAATCACTGAAGCTTTCGCTGGACTTGACCGTACCGAAGAAATCATGAAAATGAAGTCCGAGGACGAAGATGAAAATCGCACGGTTGAGCTAAAAGAGACAAAAGCTGATATGAGCTTCGACAATGTTACGTTCTCTTATGAGGATGGTGTCGATGTATTAAAAAATATCAGTTTCAAGGCACCTTCTGGAAGCGTTACTGCATTGGTTGGAACCTCTGGCTCTGGCAAATCTACTATCGCAGGTTTAGCCGCTTCCTTTCTTAATCCCCGTGAAGGAAAAGTTACGATTGATGGCATTGACCTTTCCACTGTATTATTAAAAAGCTACAGAAGAAAGCTAGGCGTTGTACTTCAAGATGACTTCCTTTTTGAAGGGACTATCCGCGAAAACATCCTTTTCCCAAGACCAGACTCTTCTGAAGAAGATTTACAGAATGCAGTGAAAGCAGCGTATGTAAATGAATTCACCGATCGCTTTGAAAAAGGGTTGGAAACCATAATTGGTGAAAGAGGCGTAAAACTTTCTGGTGGTCAACGACAAAGAATTGCCATAGCCAGAGCGGTTTTGGCCGATCCAAAAATTCTTATTCTTGATGAAGCTACTTCTAACCTAGATACTGAAAGTGAATCATTCATTCAGGAAAGTTTATCGACCTTAATGAAAGGTAGAACTACTTTCGTAATTGCTCACCGCTTAAGTACCATTCGCAAAGCAGACCAAATTCTAGTAATTGAAAATGGTGAAATTGCCGAAAGAGGTACACACGATGAGTTGATTGTTAAAGAAGGCAGGTATTATCAACTGTATACTTATCAGGCAAGAATCTAAGGCCAACTGTATCACATTTTTCTAAAACGCAATTCCCTTTAGGCAGCGCGCTGTTTGGTTAAGTTTTCGGGCTTAAAAAGTTTTTATGTAAATATGTTGAATATTTCATATTAATACTTCATCTTTAAGTCCGTTTCACCTAAACGTTATATGAAAACTGTCACCTATTCAGTGCTCGTGCTTTGCACGAGCCTGGTGGCTTTTCTCAGTACTACTCGTGCCGAAAAAGCTGCTGGACCTTACACTAGTCCAATGCTCGAACAGATCGAGGGTACGGTTGATTTCTACATCTCAGACACCACATTCCATATTTCAGATACTACGGACACGAACCACAAAAAGGAGTATCATATCTTTTTTGAGAATCGTTCTCGTGAAAAAATTGAAGTTGCCATTCGCTACAAAGAATACAATGGAGAATGGGTGACCTCTGGTTTCGAGGTTTTAGCCCCGAAACAAAAGAAGTTAATGGGCAATTCTGATGAAACGACCTATTTCTACTATGCTACTTCGCAGCATAAATCGAAAAAGAAAGTTTGGCAGGGAGATCATAAATTCGCTTTAAAAGAAGGCTCAAAAAAGAAGCTAGGTTTTAAGCGACAAAGCATTTGGGAGTGTTACAATACAGACGCGTGCAACGAGATTGCAGTGTTTAAGTAACCTTGTTTGAGGAAGCTGCTGGAGCTTCCTCTTTTTATTTCAGGTCTGCGAAATAAGAGGGGGTTTGCATTAACCTACTTCCGTACCAACTGAACATTTCACCATCTACGAGTTGAACATCACAATTGGGTAGCACAGTCTTTAGTTCGGCAATGTGCTTTTCTTTAAAAGGGTAAGGTTCCGAAGAGAGAAGAATAGCTTCCGGATTTATGTCTTGGATAGCCTCTAGTGTAAGTTCTGGGTAACGTGTTTCTGAAAGCACATTTTCAAAGCCAGCGAAATCCATCATTTCATCAATAAAGGTTTCTCTGCCTGCTGCCATGTAGGGCTTCTTCCAAATAAGATACAGCGCTTTTTTTCTCGACTTATAGGGAAGCGAAGCAAAACCCTCCTTCACCTTTTCAACAATAGAAATTGATTTAGCCCTTTCATCTACCAAATTACCGATGGCCAAAATCATATCGAAAGCTTGGTCTAGCCCAAGAATATCGCTCATCCAAACCGGATATTTCTTGGCCAGTTCCTCTATGCCTTCAATGTAATTTTCCTCTTTGTTCCCAATGATTAGGTCAGGTTTGAGTTCATTAATTACATCGAAATTAAACTGCTTAGTGCCGCCAACAAAGGTTTTGGATTGATACCATTCGCTTGGGTGAATACAAAACTTGGTCACCCCAATTACGCGGTCACCAAGTCCTAAATCATATAATAATTCTGTTTGCGAAGGCACTAAAGAAACAATGCGCTGAGGCAAAATCGGTACTTCTACCTTCCGCCCCATTTGATCCAACACCACTCTTATACTCCCTTCCAAATCAATTATTTTAAATAGCTGAAATCATGATCGGCTGGTAAATGAAGTATAAACTGATACATCAATTCAATTACCTTCTCGATATCGCTTTCATGTGCCGTTTCTACGGTAGTGTGCATGTACTTCAAAGCCAAAGAAATTAAAGC
>TARA_R110001599_G_scaffold35637_3_pt1 | contig 11714 bp, 9 predicted proteins | sample TARA_R110001599 | Tara Oceans TARA_R110001599 (sample SAMEA4398360) | marine metagenome | biome: Polar Biome; feature: [MES] marine water layer (ENVO:01000295) within the mesopelagic zone...; material: water (ENVO:00002006), including particulate matter (ENVO:01000060) such as...... | reverse complement strand
CTGACGATTTTCAACCAGCAAAGGGTTAGGTACACCATTAGGGAAATTGCCGTCGGGCTCGTGATGCACCCGAATAAATTCAAAGGGCAAATAAGGCTCAAGTAAATCCACCACACGACCAGCGCCGCCATTACCCGCGTTCACTACGATTTTTAGCGGCTTTAAAGACTCAACATCAATATAACCAAGCAAATGCTCGACATAGGCCGCTGCAGTATCCAGCGCCTGCAAGCTGCCGCGCGTTGCCACTGGCGCAAAGTCATTTTGTTCAGCGAGCGCCTTAATATCAAACAAACCAGTGTCACCACTGATTGGCTTAGATCCCTCGCGGACAAACTTCATGCCGTTATAGTCTTTAGGGTTATGACTCGCCGTAACGGCTATACCGCCATCCATACCCGCATGTGATGTAGCGAAGTAAATCTCTTCAGTGCCGCACAGACCAATATCGTATACATCGACACCCTCGTCGCGCAAACCTTCTGTTAAAGCACCTTTGATAGACTCGCTGCTTAAGCGGATATCATGACCGACCACAACTTTTTGCGGCTTGATTACCTGAGCAAATGCACGACCAATTCGGTAGGCAATGTCTTCATTTAATTGATCGGGAATACGTCCACGAACATCGTAGGCTTTAAAACATGTTATTTCACTGCTACTCACGCGGATGCCTCATCATAAATATTTTCGTAAACGTAGTTTGTCGCCTCAATAAAGCCTGGCACGCTACCGCAATCAAAACGTTTACCGCGGAATTTATAGGCTAGCACGCAACCATTTTGCGCCTGCGTCATCAGTGCATCCGTTAACTGTACTTCGCCATTCTTACCAGGCGGGGTCTCGCGCAAAATATCAAAAATATCCGGCGTAAGAATATAGCGACCAATGACCGCCATATTTGTTGGCGCATCTTCTGGCTTCGGCTTTTCGACCATGGTGCTAACACGATACAAACCGTCACCCATTAACTCGCCCGCAATAACACCGTATTTTTCAATTTCTTCCATAGGCACTTCTTGAATCGCAACAATACTGCAACGGAACTGCTTATAGAGCGCAACCATTTGCGCCATTACACCGTCATCGTCCTGATTCAGACACAAATCATCCGACAAAATAACACCAAAGGCTTCATCACCAATCAAGCATTCACCCGTTAGGATTGCATGACCCAAGCCTTTCATTTCACGCTGACGAGTCATCATGAATGTGCCTTCAGTTAACACATTGCGAATACAATCGAGGTAGCGCTCTTTACTTGTTCCGGCAATTTGGTTCTCTAACTCGTAGCTAATATCAAAATGATCCGCGATGGCGCGCTTGCCCCGCCCAGTCACCAACGCTATTTCTTTCAGACCTGCCTGAATAGCCTCCTCTACACCGTACTGCACGAGCGGTTTATTAACGATTGGCAGCATCTCTTTGGGCATAGACTTGGTTGCAGGAAGAAAGCGCGTGCCGTAACCGGCCACGGGAAACAAACATTTTCTAATCATAGTATCGAGTTCCTTTCGGGATATGGCCCGAATCCTTTTAAAAATTTAATGTTAGCGCTGATGGCATTCTCCCAACAGCTGCGGCACTTGGCAAGTACCGGTATTTACACCTTGAATATGACAGTTTAAAGGCAGCAAGCATCGCGCCAATGTTGACATTTTAATGCGCCGCCGAAAATCTTCGTGCTAAGATAAGCCCAACATTTTCCAACTGAAACTATGGCCTCATGTCTTTAATCCATCAAAACAGTTTTACCAAGCAAGAACTAATCGACTGCGGACACGGCAAACTATTTGGTCCCGGCAATCCCAAACTTCCAGTAGACAATATGCTGATGGTAGACCGGATTACCCACATTAGCACTGAAGGCGGCACTTTCGACAAAGGTGTTTTAGTGGCCGAACTGGATATCAACCCCGACCTCTGGTTCTTTGACTGCCATTTCAAAGGCGACCCAGTTATGCCCGGCTGCCTAGGTCTCGATGCCATGTGGCAGCTAGTCGGCTTCTACCTCGGCTGGCGCGGTAATAGCGGCAAAGGTCGGGCGCTGGGTGCTGGCGAAGTGAAGTTTACCGGGCAAATCCTCCCTGACTCCAAACTTGTCACCTATACACTGAACTACAAGCGCCTTATCGAGCGGAAATTAATTCTAGGCATCGCCGACGGCGAAGTCGCCGTCGATGGCAAGGTCATTTACACCGCAAAAGATCTTCGTGTTGGCCTGTTCAAAGACGACGCCAGTTTTTAATACTCAATACACAAACTTTATTTAACCTACAAATTAGGTAACGAGGGATCCGATGAAACGTGTTGTCGTAACCGGTATGGGAATAGTATCCAGTATTGGCAATGACATGTCAGAAGTTTTGACGTCACTGCAAGAGGGTAAGTCAGGCATCGCATTTAATGAGAAATACAAGGAAATGGGATTTCGCAGCCAGATTTCAGGCTCGATCAAAAACCTTGACCTCAAAGAACACATTGACCGCAAACAACTTCGCTTCATGGGCGATGCAGCAGCGTATGCCTACATTGCAATGCAAGAAGCCGTCAGCGACTCAGGTCTAGCTGACGACCAAGTCAGCAATGTCCGTACCGGCATTATCGCGGGTTCCGGCGGTGCATCTTCAGCAAATCTCATTGAATCTGCTGACACACTTCGCGAGCGCGGCGTTAAACGTATTGGGCCCTATCGTGTTACTCAAACCATGGGCAGCACAGTTTCAGCGTGCCTGGCCACCCCGTTCAAAATTAAGGGAGTTAACTATTCAATTTCCTCTGCATGCGCCACCAGCGCCCACTGCATTGGCAATGCCATGGAGCTTATTCAGCTCGGCAAACAAGACGTAGTTTTTGCTGGCGGCGGCGAAGAGGAACACTGGTCATTAAGCTGTTTGTTTGACGCCATGGGCGCCTTATCGACCAAGTACAACGATACGCCGGAGCAGGCATCGCGACCCTACGATGCCAACCGAGATGGCTTTGTTATCGCGGGCGGCGCAGGCATGGTGGTGCTAGAAGAGCTCGAACACGCCAAAGCGCGCGGCGCCAAAATTTACGGTGAATTAGTTGGCTATGGCGCAACCTCTGACGGCTACGACATGGTTGCGCCAAGCGGTGAAGGCGCTGCACGCTGTATGGCTCAGGCGTTACAAGGTGTGACAGGCGACGTTGATTACATCAACTCCCACGGCACCTCGACCCCAGCCGGCGACATGCAAGAATTGAAAGCCGTTAAGCAAGCCTACGAAGGTAAAACTATTCCGGCTATCGGCTCAACTAAATCCCTTGCTGGCCACTCACTCGGTGCAACCGGTGTGCAGGAAGCCATATTCTCATTACTGATGATGAAGCATAATTTTATTGCTGCCTCTGCCAATATTGAGACCGTGGACGATGAAGCTGCCGGTGTACCGATTGTTCTAAAGCGCCAAGACAACGTCACACTAAACACGGTGATGTCGAACAGCTTTGGCTTCGGCGGCACCAACGCTAGCCTCGTATTTCAGCGCTATCAGGCGTAACACTGCCTGAAACACTTGCAGCGCAATGCGCTGCAAGTGCCTCTCCCCGACAATTTCCAATATTATTTTCTTAACAAAGATCCCGCAAAAATATCACGTCTACGCTATCGCCACGGCTCAAGGTTTTGCCAATGGGGATAATCGCCAATGCATTACACCAAGACACCGAAGACAATGCGCCCGAGCTTTGCTGCGGGTGAATTTCAACGCTCATGCCGACCTCGCTTGGCGTCACTCTTGCGCGCAAATACTCTTGCCGAGTGCCCGCTCGCGGCCAGTCAAATGATGCCAGCGCCTTCCATACCGGAGGCCGAGGATCCACTACACCCAGCATTTTTAGTATATAAGGCCGCACCAACAGACAAAAGGTAACAAAGCCCGACACCGGATTTCCTGGCAAACCAAAAAATGGTACATCCGCCACCCGCCCATAAGCCAGCGGCTTGCCCGGTTTAATTGCTAACTTCCACAAATCCAAGGAACCCAAGGCTTCAACTTGCGCTTTGACATGATCCTCCTCACCAACAGACACACCGCCACTGCTAATCACCATGTCCGCACTTGCCGCGGCTTTTCGCAATGCATCCTTAGTCGCCAAGGGTGTGTCAGCAACAATGCCAAGATCTACCACATCGGCGCCAAGCGCCTGAAGCAACGCCGCTAACATAGGTCGATTAGAGTTATATATTTGGCCAGCCGCCAATATTTCGCCGGGCTCACGCAGCTCATCCCCGGTCGACATCAAGGCGACCCTGAGCCGCCGCGCAACCACAACAGAAGCAATTCCCAGCGACGCCAACAACCCAAGATCAGCGGGTTGCAACCGGCAGCCCTTGGCAAGAATGAGCTGCCCCCTAGCGATGTCCTGCCCCTGCGGACGGATATGCTGAGCTAAACGTGGCGCTGCCTTTACCAAAAGCATGTCGCCATCAAGCTCGCAGTCCTCCTGAGCCACCACCGTATCGGCACCAGCAGGAATGGATGCGCCGGTAAATATCCTTGCCGCCGTGCCCGCTTGAAGTGCAGCGCCAGTCGCTCCCGCCGGAATACGCTGGCTAACCGGCAACGCCTTTCCCACGTTAAGATCAGCCAAACACAGCGCATAGCCATCCATCGCACTGTTATCTGATGGTGGCACGTCCATTTCCGCGTATACATCAGCAGCTAAAATCGCGCCCTGTGCATGTGCCAAGCCTCTTGACTCGACGCCCCACAACGGAACGCCTGCCAACAATTGGTGCAAAGCGTCATCCACTGTGCGTAGTGCCACCTTTATAGACCTCCGCCATTGCGGGCCTTTAGAACACCGACAAAATTGCAAGGTCGATGCCGGCTATCCAGCTGCTCCTGAATAACGGACTGCCAGGCTGTTTTACAGGCGCCGGTAGAACCCGGCATACAAAATAGGACTGTATTGTTCGCCAACCCAGCAATAGCCCGCGACTGGATAGTCGAGGACCCTATTTCCTGCAAAGACACCGCCCGAAAGACCTCGCCAAATCCCTCAATGACTTTATCAAAGAGCACCGATACCGCTTCAGGTGTTGAGTCCCGCCCAGAAAAACCTGTTCCACCAGTAATCAATACCGCCTCGATACTCGGGTTGGCAATCCACGCCGACACGGCCGCGCGAATCTGGTAAATATCGTCTTTAACAATTTGCTTATCAATTAATTGATGTCCAGCCTCGGTGAGGGCGCTCACCAAATATTGACCAGAACTATCTGAACTCTCGTTTCGCGTATCCGACACCGTCAATACCGCCATTCCCAGCGCCTGAAAATCCGTACTGCTGCTCATTTTGAAGCCTCTTCACATACCGTTTTTATCATCCGCGGCAAATACGCCCGCCAGGGCAAACGTTTAATACCAAAATCCTGCAGGATTCGCTCACAACTTATTACTGGCGCATCAGGACACCACCCCGGACTGTCATCATCCACCGCCAAGTCCGCCATCGGCGCAACAAATTGCGACGCGAAGGCGCAAGCAACCTCGGCAAACTCATAGGCGCTAGCGGCCCCACTACTACAATAATGATAAACACCACGACAGGATGCACCGCAACTAATTTGATCCACCAAGCCGGAAATCACCCTAGCCAAATCAGACACCGGAGTGGGGTAGGAAATGCGCGTATCGTTAAGGCGCAAGACCTCTCCGCCACGCATGGTGGCAAGACAGTCGCCCAAAAAACTGCCGGCTTGCACCGAGACCAATGGCCCAGTGCGCAACACCATCACTTGTTCACTTTGTGCGAGTATCGATTGCTCTAAGACTGCAAGTTGCCGACCCGCGATACACGACGGCGCGAGCGCATCCAGCTCAAGACTTTCCGCATCGCCGCTTTCACCGGCACCAAAAACTCGGCCGTCACTCAAGAAGATTACTGGAACATCGAACCGCCGACAACGAGCCCAAAAAGCCTGCCTTAGCGCTAGCAACCGCTGACATTCTTTATCACTGTAAGCGGTATTGCGTTGCAGAAAACACAATGCATCAGCATCGACAATCATAGCGCCGCGCAGCAGCTCATCACTAAGCCCAGCCAGCTCATCGATGACCATACTGATACTCGCGCGCCCGCGAGAAGAAAACTGACTTTGCAAAGCGGCACTTAAACCACCAGGCGGGGAAATTACAATAACATTCACAGAATAATCACAGCATGTAGCGGTAAAGCAAGTTATTGAAACCTGCGGAAATTGTGTAGATCGCGCAGCAAAAAATGCGGCGAAAGTGCATCAACATTACTCAATGCCGAAAGGATGCGCAAGAACATCTCTGCATCGCGGTACGTGCACACGAAGATACAGAGACATTAAAAAACCCCAACTAGTGGGGTCTTCAGGGCAATACTTTACATAAACCTCTAAGGTATTCCTTAAAACGGAATATCATCATCAAAATCATCAAAACCTGCCGCCGGGTTTTGTGCTGGTGCCGGTGCGCGATTCTGTGGTGGGGGCGGTGCTCGGCGAGGCGCTGGCGCGGCAGCCTGTGCTTGCGGCGCCGACTGCTGACCATATGCATCGTCACCATAACTATTGTCGCCGCCTCCAGCACCACCGCCGGAACCACCACGACCATCCAGCATCTGCATCTCTGCAGCGACGATTTCAGTGGTGTATTTGTCTTGTCCGCTCTGGTCCTGCCACTTGCGCGTGCGCAGCGAGCCCTCAACATACACCTTAGAACCTTTCTTTAGATACTCGCCAGCAATTTCAGCTAAACGATTAAAGAATACCACTCGGTGCCACTCAGTACGCTCTTGAGGCTGACCGCTTTGTTTGTCCTTCCACGTTTCACTTGTCGCGATGGTGACATTAGTCACGGCACCGCCGGAAGGCATGTAACGGGTCTCGGGATCTTGGCCCAAATTACCGACCAAAATAACTTTATTTATACCACGCGCCATGCGTTCTCTCCTGTTTTTCTATGGATGCAGACCAACGCCCGCAACAGATACTGCACTATACCGGATTCCGCTAGGAGCGGCTATTAGCTGCCCAGCCGCAGGCCTTCGGGCAAATTTTCGGGATCAAAATCGCTACCAACCCGCAAATAGGCAATACGCTCACTTTCTAGCACCGTAATATCCAGCGCACCGGGCATGGCCAAAAATTCACGGCGAATGCCTGCGGCGTCCCAAGTACCGAATTGCCAATTTACAATGAGGCTTTCAGACTTAGGCGGCACGATCATACCCCAGGCAACGACCAACCAAGCACCGGCCAGCACTGCCGCACCAGCAAATACGGCGCCGCTGCCCCAGCGGCCGAGCAATCCACCGCCAATAGCGCCACCGCAAAATGCGCCAAAAAACTGAAACGTAGAATAAACGCCCATCGCAGTACCTTTGCCACCCGGATATACCGTCTTACTTACCAGCGAAGGGAGGGACGCCTCCATCAGGTTAAAGGCCACGAAAAATAAGGTGACAATAATAATTAATGGTATAAACAACTGCCCAAGGTAAACAGCAACCGCTAGGACCAGCATCATGCTAGCTATACCAAACAAAAACACTTCACGCATTTTATTACGTGTTTCGGCCACGATAATAAGCGGGACCATTGCGATAAAGGCGACGACCATCACCGGCAAATACACCTGCCAATGATCATCCCGAGGCAAACCTTGCTCTTCGAACATCCCCGGCACTGCAACGAATATCGCCATCAATATAGCGTGCAAACTGAAAATCCCGATGTTCAGTCGCATTAGATTGCTATCTCTAAGGCAGCGCCCCAACAAACCGCCCAAGGATTGATTATTGGCATCGACACCTTGCACATCGGGTGTCGGCACCAAAAACAAAGTAATCAATATTCCCAAGCTAGCAAGGATCGACGTCGAAAAAAACAAACCTGACACACCGAACCACGAAGCGATTAACGGGCCAAGCACCATCGCCACCCCAAATGACACACCAATACTCATACCGATGGCTGCCATCGCCTTGGTGCGATGTTGCTCCCGTGTGAGATCGGCAAGAAGGGCCGTCAAGGTACTCGCAATTGCACCCGTACCCTGGAGCAACCGACCAACTATGACGCCAAAGATCGTGTCGGCTCCAGCAGCGATAAGGCCACCGGCGATAAACAACAGTAAACCACTAATAATAACTGGCTTGCGACCAATGCGATCTGACAGCATTCCCAATGGAACTTGCAAGGCCGCTTGCCCCAAGCCATAAACACCGAGCGCCAGACCAACTAACACCGGCGTGCTGAACTCATACTCCGCCGCGTACAAACTTAATACGGGCAGCAGCATAAATAAGCCAAGCATTCTGAAGGTATATAGGCTAGCTAGCGATACAACAGCACGTCGCTCGGTTGCACTCATCGACTGATGATTCAAGGGCGGGGAAATCCTACAAAATTGATGGGCTTAGGCCCTTATTCTAGCAGCTATACCCTCACCAAAAAACCTTACATATTGGTGACGAGCTTATTTTGCGCGACCATGCGTCGGCGTCGTATAATGTCCGGTTTATCAGGCCGGGAAAATATATGGATCGGATTATCGTTCGCGGTGCCCGCACCCACAATCTAAAGAATATCGATCTTGATATACCCCGCGACAAATTAGTCGTTATTACTGGGCTGTCTGGTTCTGGCAAGTCGTCACTCGCTTTCGACACGCTCTACGCCGAAGGTCAACGCCGTTATGTAGAATCCTTGTCGACATACGCGCGCCAATTTTTATCGATGATGGAAAAGCCCGACGTTGACCACATCGAAGGCTTGTCACCGGCTATTTCTATCGAGCAAAAATCCACATCACACAATCCGCGCTCGACCGTGGGCACCATCACCGAGATATACGATTACCTGCGCCTATTGTTCGCCCGCGCGGGTGAGCCACGCTGCCCGGACCATAACGCGGCGCTTTCAGCACAAACTGTAAGTCAAATGGTCGACACCGTACTGGCCCTACCCGAAGGCAGCAAACTGATGATGCTTGCGCCTATCGTCCAAAATCGCAAAGGCGAACATATCCATACCTTTGAAAAACTACGCAGCCAAGGTTTTGTTCGCGCCAGAATCAATGGCCTCGTTACCGATCTAGATGATCTGCCTACGCTCGATAAAAACAAAAAGCACACTATAGAAGTGGTGGTTGATCGCTTCAAAGTCCGTGACGATCTTACCCAGCGCCTTGCCGAATCATTTGAGACCGCACTAGAACTCACGGACGGCATCGCCAGCATTGCCGATATGGATGACGACAAAGCACCAGAGCTCACCTTCTCTTCAAAATTTGCCTGCCCGCACTGCGGCTACAGCCTATCTGAACTCGAACCACGACTATTCTCGTTTAATAGCCCGCTGGGGGCCTGCAGCAGTTGCGATGGCTTAGGCGTAAAACAATTTTTTGATTCTTCACGTATCGTCCAGCATCCAGACGTAAGCTTATCGACCGGCGCGATTCGTGGCTGGGACCGCCGCAGTGTTTATTATTTTCATATGCTCACCTCACTCGCCGAACACTACGGGTTTGATATCGACGCGCCCTTTGAAGAATTAAGCGAGGAGCATCGCCACAAAATTTTATTTGGCAGCGGGAAAGAGGAAATCAGCTTCACCTATATCAATGATCGCGGCGACAATTTCCAGCGCAAACACCCCTTCGAAGGTGTTATTCCCAACATGGATCGCCGATACAAGGAAACCGAGTCACAAACCGTTCGCGAAGAACTGAGCAAATTTCTGAATTCACAATCCTGCCCCGACTGTGCAGGCACTCGCTTACGCAAAGAGGCGCGTAACGTATTTATTCTCGACAATACCTTGCCGGAAATCACCGCAATGCCGGTAGGCGCAGCGCGCGAGTATTTCACCAAACTAGAACTTACTGGCCGCCGCGCACAAATCGCTGAAAAAATATTAAAAGAGATTAATGACCGCCTGCGGTTTCTTGTCGACGTTGGCCTTAACTATTTAACCTTAGATCGCAGTGCAGATACCTTGTCCGGCGGCGAGGCCCAGCGCATACGCTTAGCGAGTCAGATCGGTGCAGGCCTAGTTGGCGTGATGTACATCCTCGATGAGCCATCGATCGGACTTCATCAAAGAGACAACGAACGCCTGCTAAAAACCCTGCGCCACCTTAGAGATATTGGCAACACCGTTATTGTCGTTGAACATGACGAAGACGCAATCCGCACTGCCGATCATATTATAGATATTGGCCCCGGCGCAGGCGTGCACGGCGGCCGTGTTATCGCCGAAGGCCAACTCGAAGATATTTTAAACAGCCCTGAATCATTGACCGGCCAATATTTGTCTGGCAAACGCGCCATTGCAATTCCAGCGAGACGCCACCAAGCGAAGCCAGACCAATGCCTGCGCATAGAAGGCGCAACCGGCAATAATCTGCGCGATGTAGATCTAACAATACCCTTGGGCTTAATGACTTGTGTGACTGGGGTTTCTGGCTCAGGGAAATCTACGCTTATCAACCACACACTCTACCCTGTCGCAGCAACCGTTCTTAACGGGGCAACGACGCTTACCCCTGCGGCCCACCGCAGCGTTTCTGGCTTAGATCAAGTTGATAAATGCATCGATATAGACCAGAGCCCAATAGGACGGACACCACGCTCAAACCCGGCAACCTACACCGGCATATTCACGCCGATTCGCGAACTCTTTGCCGGCACCCAGGAAGCACGATCACGTGGCTACAAGGTCGGTCGCTTTAGCTTTAACGTAAAAGGTGGTCGCTGTGAGGCCTGCCAGGGTGACGGCGTCACCAAAGTAGAGATGCACTTTCTCCCTGATATTTACGTCGCCTGTGAAGTATGCCGCAGCCAGCGCTACAACCGCGAAACACTGGAAATTCTATACAAGGGCAAGAATATCCACGAAGTCTTGGACATGACCGTTGAGGACGCGAATGCATTTTTCGAAAATGTCCCGTCGATAAGTAAAAAACTGCAAACACTTATGGACGTAGGCCTAAGCTATATACGCCTAGGGCAGGCCGCAACGACGTTGTCCGGTGGCGAAGCCCAACGAGTGAAATTAGCTAAGGAGCTGTCTAAGCGCGACACCGGAAAGACACTCTACATTCTAGATGAACCGACCACTGGCTTACACTTTGAAGACATTCAATTATTACTTACGGTACTGCATCGTCTCCGGGATCATGGCAACACCGTCGTCGTAATCGAACATAATCTCGATGTAATTAAAACCGCCGACTGGATCGTTGACCTTGGACCCGAAGGTGGGAGCGGAGGCGGTATGATTATCGCTGAAGGCACACCAGAAGAAATTGCCACCATGCCGCAATCGCATACCGGCCATTTTTTAAACGATGTTCTAAAACTCGCAAAGCAGCGCAGCGCAAGCTAGCCGCCCAGTAGGGCAGCCCGGCGGGCGCCCTAGCTATATCGCGATAAATTCCAGACAAAAAAAAGCCGACCATCAGGTCGGCTTTTTTACAGCACGCGAGATTTACTCGTCGTCAGCTTCTTCTGCAACTGGACGATCAACTAACTCAACGTAAGCCATTGGCGCTTTATCACCAGTACGAAGACCGCACTTCATGATACGGATATAACCGCCAGGACGACCCTCGTAACGAGGACCTAAATCAGTAAACAATTTACCTACAGCAGCGTTACAACGCAATCTGGCGAAAGCCAAACGACGATTAGCAACACTATCAACCTTA
>TARA_R110001599_G_scaffold287816_4_pt1 | contig 11717 bp, 9 predicted proteins | sample TARA_R110001599 | Tara Oceans TARA_R110001599 (sample SAMEA4398360) | marine metagenome | biome: Polar Biome; feature: [MES] marine water layer (ENVO:01000295) within the mesopelagic zone...; material: water (ENVO:00002006), including particulate matter (ENVO:01000060) such as...... | reverse complement strand
TGTGGCAGCGGGCGGAGCCGGGGTCCGCTTGCCGGGTTTTTCCGCGGCTGGCACAGGCGGTAACCCGGCTGCAGGTTGCAGGTGAGCCTGCAGGCCAAGGCCGCGCATGCGGACAAACCAGGCGGCAGCCGCTTTCTGCTCCAGGCCGCGGCGCAGAATGATCGGTGCGCCGCTGAAGAAGCGTTCAATACGCTTCGGGTCGTCAATCTGGAACAATGAGCCGAAATGCCGGCGCGCCGCGGCCGGGTCGGTGCCACTCAGGATCTCTCCCGAGAACACCAGGTTGAAACGTTTCAACCCGGACGTTGGGGCCTGCGTAGAGGGTTGGTCAGGCAATGGGCGATCTCCCGCCGTGTTGTGTGCGGTCGCGTGGGTTAAACGATCGCCACTTCCTCGAAGGTGAGGCCGGCACGCGAGGTCAGGCGCTCAAGCAAATGCTCACCGAGCGCCGAGGAGGGCGTCCAGAAGCCGCCTCCGCAGGTGAGCGGGTCCTGTGCCAGGCTCACCGCGGACTCGGCCAACATACGTGCCGTGGACCCGTAGCCGGGGTCGAGCTGGCCGGCGACGCGCACCCGCATGTCGCGGGCGCTGTCGTCGGGGTGTACGCCGTGGAAGAACAGTTCGTAGTGTCCGGCCTCCCGTTGCTCCCGGTCGGGCCCTTCTCCCGGGGCCGGCAGGAAACGTTGCAGTAGTTTGCGCCCGGGTCCGGTTGACAGGCCCAGCATGGCGCCGCCCATGCCCAGTGTGTTGCGCAGGGCCTGCGCGCGCGAGGTGCACAGCTGTGCCTCGTCGAAGCGAAAGTCCTCACCCCACGGCATGCCGAGCAGGTGATGGCTGCGGCGCACAACGCGACCGTTGATGGCGGCCATGATGAAGGGGCAGGTCCAGCGCTGGAAGTCGGCGTCGTAGCGAGCGCCGGCCTGGTCGCGCCCGTCGGGTCCGGTAGTGCCCTCCGGGCAGAGGGAGTAGGGGTCGGCCAAGAGCCTGCGAATTTGCTTGTCGCGGCGTGCCTCATCGAGAACTTCGAGCATGCTGGCGATGGTGCCCCCACTCGCGGTGCCGCGATTGCGGCCTACCCGGGACTTTACGTGGCGTGCTGCCACCCCCTGTCGTGACACCATTTGACGTTGCAGGAACCAGGTGCCCATATCCGAGGGAATGGAATCGAAGCCGCAACTGTGTACCAGGCGTGCGCCACTGGCAGCCGCCGTGGCCTGATAGGCGGGTATTACGCGCGCCATCCACTGTACTTCTCCGGACAAGTCGCAATAGTGAGTGCCACTCTCCGCACAGCACGCGACCAGTGGCGTACCATAGCGTGCGTAGGGCCCTACCGTACTGCACACCACCGCGGCGCGTGCCACCATGTCGCGCAGGCTTTGCTCATCATCACTGTCGGCCACCACCAGCGGGACTGCCATGCCGCTGGTGTGGGCCATCAGCGATTGCTGCACGGCCTGCAACTTGGCCTCATTGCGGCCCGCCAGCGCCCAGCGCAGGGTGCCGTTGGCGCCATAGCTCGTTGCCAGGTACTCCGCGACCAGTTGGCCGGTAAAACCGGTGGCCCCCCAAAGGATAATGTCGAACTCGCGATCCGCGCTTGTCATGGCTTGTGTCCTGTGCCGCTCAGTGAATACCGTGCATCATTTTCTTCAGCAGGGGCGCCAGCAGGAATTGCACTGCCGCCACCCCGAGGCCGACGTAGAACAGACTCGTGAAAAGCTCCGTGTAGGTGGCCAGAGCCGTGGCGACGTCACCGGCGCCGGCCTGCAGATCCAGTGCCGCCAGCTTGGAAAGTTGTGCCGCCACATGTTGCGAATAGGCGGTGGCGAGGAACCAGGCGCCCATCATAACGCCCACCACACCGGGTACTGACAGTTTGGTGACCGCAGACAGGCCGACTGGCGAAAGGCAGAGTTCACCGGCGGTGTGCAGCAGGTACGCCAGCACCATCCAGTAGCCGATGACCAGGCCCGCCTCATTGGGGGATGCGGCACCCAATACCAGGGCGCCAAAGCCCAGCCCGGCAAACGCCACACCCAGACCGAACTTCACGGGTGTGGAAGGTTCGATACCGCGTCGGCCCAGCACGGTCCACAGCCAGGCGAACACCGGTGCCAGCAGGAAGATGAAGAACGCGTTGAAAAAACCGAACTGCGCGGCGGTGAAGTTGATGCCGAAAACAGTGCGGTCCATCACCCGGTCGGCGTACAGCGTCATCGATGCGGCGCTCTGCTCAAACAACGACCAGAACACTACACTGCAGATGGTCAGTGCAACCAGTACCAGCATACGGCTGCGCTCTACCGGATTGCAGCGGAAGGCGATGAACCACGCGAGGCCCAGGAGTACGACGATGGCGAGCACATTCAGCAGCACGCCGACGGCGCCGTGGAACTGCAGCATCTGCCAGGCGGCGACAACGCCGGCGCCGGCACCCAGGTAAATCGCCCACTCCTTGTTCAAACCCGGCAGTGCAGGCTCTCGCAGACGCTCGGGTACGGGCGGTTCTGCGTGGCCGCGCAGATGCTTCTGTCCGTGCAGGAAGGTCACCAGGCCAAACAACATGCCGATACCGGCCACACCGAAGCCGTAGCCCCAGCCGTAGGTCACCCCCAGGTAGCCACACACCAGCGTGGCGGTCAGCGCACCGAGGTTGATGCCCATGTAGAAGATGGTGAAACCGGCGTCCCGACGCGGGTCATCGATGCCATACAGCCGGCCGACAATGGTGGAAATGTTGGGCTTCAGAAAGCCGACGCCGACCACGATCAGGGCCAGCGAAAAGTAGAACACCTGCAGGGCGCGGTCATCGCGTACCACGGTATCGCCGACCAGCCGCGCCTGCTCACCCTCAACCGCCATGCCGAGGTGGCCGAGGACCAGTAATAGCCCGCCAAACACTACCGACTTGCGCATGCCGAGATAGCGGTCGGCGAGCAGGCCGCCGATCACCGGCATCGCATACACCAATGCGGCGTAGCCACCCAGCACCTCCAGGCCGTTGGCATCCGAAAACAGGTGGTACTTGGTGAGGTAGAGCAATAAGAGGTACTTCATGCCGTAGAACGAAAAGCGCTCCCACAATTCCGTGGCAAAGCATACGTAGAGGCCGCGGGGATGGCCGAAAAAAGCGGTGTCGTCCGAGGGGGCGGGGCTGGCTGTTATTGTCATTCCACAGGTTCCTGGTGGCGATGGGGTGTGGGCGCCGGGCGCTGGATTGGAGAATACCATTCATGGGATGACTTTGCGCAGCCCCCAGCCGCAGTGCGTGTGATCCCCGGGGGCTCGTGCGGCGCGGGGTGAAACCGTCTATGCTTCGGGTCACGTTGTTGCAACCGCTGGAGCTCCCATGACATCACCCCTTGCTACCCTGGTCGCCGCCTGTGGCCTGAGTGCCACGCTCGTATGGTCGCAGGCGGCCGCTGCGCTGACTGCTGACGAGCAGGTGCAGAAAGACCTGCATTTTCATATTGCCGAACTGGCGCAGGACACTTACGCGGGCCGTGAACCGGGGACAGCCGGCGAAGAGATGACCATCGACTGGCTGGTGAAGCACTTTGCTGCGCTCGGGGCGAAGCCCGGCAATGGTGACAGCTGGCTACAGGAAGTGGCCATCACCGCGGTGACCACTGACCCCGCAGCCGTGCTGGCCATACGCGGTGATGCCTTTAATGCTGATTGGGCCTACGGCGAGGAGATGATGGTGTCGACCCAACAGCAGGTGGCAACCACCGGTATCGCCGATTCCGAGCTGGTGTTTGTGGGCTATGGCATCAACGCGCCCGAGCGCGGGTGGAACGACTATGCGGGCGTGGACGTGACCGGTAAAACCGTGGTGGTGCTGATTAACGACCCCGGCTTTGCCACGCAGGATCCCGCACTGTTTAACGGCAATGCCATGACCTACTACGGGCGCTGGGATTACAAGTACGCCGAAGCGGCCCGGCAGGGTGCCGCGGGTGCACTGATCGTGCATGAGACCGATGCCGCCGCCTACCCCTGGGAAGTGGTACGCAACAGCTGGTCGGGCGCCAAAATCGGCCTGACGGCAGAGAACCGTCATCGCGACAAGCTGGCGGTGGAAGGCTGGATTCCGCTAGCGCAGGCGCAGAGGCTGTTTGCCGCGGCGGGGCGCGACTACGCCGCCGACAAGGCAGCTGCGGCCCGGGCGGATTTCGAAGCGGTGGCCCTGGGAGGGATGCAGGCTTCGGTGACGCTCAATAACAGCCTGTCAGACCGTATGTCACACAATGTGGCGGCGCTGGTTCCCGGCTCGCAGCATTCCGATGAGGTGATCATTTACACCGCCCACTGGGACCACCTCGGCGTGCGCCCGAGTGATGCCGGCGACAATATCTACAACGGCGCCAGCGATAACGCGTCCGGGGTGGCGGGGTTGCTTGCCCTGGCGCGGCAGTTTCTCACCGGCGGGGAGCCGCCCGAGCGCTCGGTGCTGTTTCTGGCGGTAACGGCGGAGGAGTCCGGGCTTCTGGGCTCGAAGTTCTACGCCGAAAACCCGCTGTTTCCGCCTGAGAAAACAGTGGCCAATTTCAATATGGATAACATCGCGGCGGGAAACCTCGGGCGCACTCGCGACGTTGCCGTGGTGGGGTATGGCAACAGCGAACTGGAGGACTATCTGCTGCGTGCGGCGCAGCGGCAGGGTCGGGTGGTGGTGCAGGAGCCCTACCCGGAAAAGGGCTCCTACTATCGCTCGGATCATTTTTCCCTGGCCAAGGTGGGCATTCCCGCACTGTACCTGACTAATGCGACCGACAGTGTTGAGCACGGCAAGGCCTGGGGCGATGCGCGCCTGCGTGACTACGTGGCCAACCACTACCACAAGCCTTCGGATGAATACGATCCCGCCTGGGACCTGAGCGGGGCGGCGCAGGAAGTGTTGTTGTTGCTGGAGATGGGCCGCGAACTGGCGTCCAACCGCGACTTTCCCGAATGGCGTGACGGTGTGGAGTTCAAGGCAGCCCGGGAGGCTTCACTGACGCCGTAGCAATGGGGGCGGCGCGCCGCCCCTGGTTAATGACCCTAGTGGCCGGCGGTCGGTTTCCACAACGGGTCGGGCCGCGGTGTATCAGCCGTGCTGGGCGGCAGTAACGGGTACTCGATGTGCGGCTGTTCCCCGGTGAGTGACTCCAGGAATGCAGTAATCTGGCTGACTTCTTCGGCGTCCAGCTCGGCGCCTAGCTGGGAACGGCCCATAATGGCAACCGCCTCTTCAAGGCTCCAGACTGCGCCCGAGTGGAAATAGGGTGCGGTAAGGGCCACGTTGCGCAGGGGGGCTGCGCGGAACACATACTCATCGGAGGCGGTGCGCGTGACGGCAAAGCGCCCCTTGTCGCCCACCGGCAGGATGTCAGCGCCCGGCCGTGCAATCAGGCCGAAGGGAAAGTAGTGTTGGCCGCCCAAATTGACCCCGGTGTGACAGGCCGCGCAGCCCTTGTCCATGAACAGGCCGAGGCCTGCTTTCTGCTGCGCGGTGAGCGCCGCAGCGTCGCCGTTCAGGTAGGCGTCAAACGCCGAGCCCGGCGTGGTCAGGGTGGTTTCAAAGGCTTCTATGGCCAACGCCATGTTGTCGAAGCTCACGGGCTCCGCTGCATCGGGAAAAGCGGTTTGGAAGCGCTCGACATATTCCGGCATGCTGTTCAGCGTTGCGGTGACCCGCGCCGGCGTGCTGCTCATTTCCACGCTGGCCTGTACCGGGCCTTTAGCCTGTTCGGCGAGGTCGGCCGCGCGGCCGTCCCAGAACTGGGCCGCATTGAACACCGCATTGAATACGGTGGGTGAGTTCCGGGGGCCACGCTGCCAGCCGTGCCCGATGGAGGTGGGCAGGTAGTCGTGACCACCAAAGCCGACGTTGTGGCAGGTATTGCAGCTGATTAAATGGCTGGCGGAAATGCGGGGTTCAAAGAACAGCATTTTACCCAGCTCGACCTGGTCCGGGTTGAGCTTGCCGTCCGCAGCGCTGTTGCCGCTTGCCGGAACAGGGTTAAAGAGGTCGTTGGCGCGATCCCGCAGGGGCTCAGCTTCGACGGCGGGTGCCAGTGCGAGCGCGCTGAGCAGGCTGATCGCCAGTGACAGACGGTGGCGCGGTGAAATCAATGTCATAGTAAAGCTCTCCCGGTGACTACCCTTTTATTCATGATGGGGGCGGTAACAGATGGGAGCAAGCGTGGTACTTCCTGTTATTGATTCAGGTCAAATCAGCGCCGGGAAATGGTGAAGGGTGACCAGGACTGGCTGACCGGCATCAGCTCCAGCGAATTGACGTTGAGGTGCGCCGGCAGGGTTGCCAGCCAGAATACAGTGTCGGCAATGTCCTGCGGCTGAATGGGGTCGGCACCGGCGTAGAGCGCATCGTAGGCTGCCTGGTCACCGCCGGTACGCACCAGCGTGAACTCGCTCTCCGAAAGCCCCGGGGCCAGGCAGCTCACACGCACGCCGCTACCTTGCAGGTCACTGCGCAGCGCGAGTGAAAACTGCTCGACAAAGGCCTTGCTGCCGCAGTACACATTGCCACCGGGGTAAGGCCAGTGGCCGGCAACGGAGCCGATATTGATGATGCTGGTGCCGCGACCGCGGGCCACCAGCGTTGGCAGCAGGGCATGCGTCACGGTGGTCAGCCCCTTGATATTGGTATCGATCATACGGTGCCACTGCTCGAGATCGCTGTGCTGTGCCGGAGCGGTGCCGAGTGCCAGCCCGGCGTTGTTGACCAGTACATGCACCTCGCTGAACGGCTGCGGCAGGCTTGCCACGGCGTCCTGTACTGCCGCGGTATCGCGCACATCAAGGCAGATTGTGTGCACGGCGCAGCGCGCCTGCAGTGCGTCCTGGATTTCCTGCAGGCGGTCGCTGCGCCGGCCGCTCAAAACAAGGTTCCAGCCGGCATCGGCGAAACGGTGGGCGCAGGCGCGACCAAAACCGGAGGTGGCGCCAGTGATGAATGCGGTATGGGGCATAACGTGAGCCTTCTGTGCTGATGCAGCTGCCTCAGGCGGCAACGGCCGTGGAGTGTTCCCCGTTACGCGAGGGTGTGTGGGCGCGAATGACCGCGCAGACCGCTTCCGGGTCTGTGAGGCGTTTAACGTCGGCAAACAGCGCTGCGGCCTGGGGGTAATAGTGACGCAGGTAACCCAGCCACTGCTTGACCGGCCCCGCGGCGTGCCGCTCTGCGCACTCCTGCCGCTTCTGTTGCGCAAAACCCTGCAGCAACTCGGCTATATCCAACCAGGACAGCCCCCGGGCGTCCACGCCGTCCGTGGCTGCGCGCACCAGTCTGGGCAGGTCTGGTCGGCACAGCACGCCGCGGCCCAGCATGAGGTCTTCACAGTGGCTGGCGCTGCGCGCTCGCTGGCTGTCCTCGGGGCTCCAGATTTCGCCGTTGGCGATGACGGGGAAATCCACCAGCGCCACCGCCCGCGCTATTTCGTCCCACCAGGCCGGTGGCTTGTAGCCATCGCTGCGGGTGCGGGCATGGATAGCCAGCTCGTTGACGCCCGCATCGGCCAGGGCGCGCACGTTGTCCAGAAACGGTGAACGGTCTTCGAAACCGAGGCGAATCTTTGCGGTAACCGGCAGGTGGGCGGGCACCGCACGGCGCACGGCGGCCGCGATTGCGCCCACGCGCTGAGGTTCGCGCAGCAGAACGGCGCCGCCATCGGAGCGGTTGACCGTTTTCGCCGGGCAGCCAAAGTTGATGTCGATGCCCGGTGCACCGAGTTCAGCGGCCCGCAGCGCGTTGTCCGCCATGGGTTGCGCCTGCCCGCCCAGCAACTGCAGATAAACCGGTACGCCTGCCGGGGTAAGGCCCCCTTCCCGCAATTCCGGGCACAGCCGATGGAATACGCGCGGCGGCAGCAGGCGGTCACTGACCCGCACGAATTCGGTCACACAGCGGTCCAGCCCGCCGATCTGGGTCAGCAGGGCGCGCATGCCGGCGTCAATGACGCCTTCCATGGGGGCGAGAATGAGTCGCACATCGGGTCTCCGGTCAATGCACCAGTATACCGCTGTGCGCCTGCCGGGTTAAGCGCCGGGGTGTTGGGGGCGGAGCGCACGTTGGCGCCCCGCAGCCAAGATGATTTATGATGCGAGCGTGAGCTGAAGCGGGACGTGGTTTTGCGCGAAGACGAACTTTTTATGCAGGGCGTGGAGCTGATGTTGTTTGGCGTCAGTGCGGTGGTGATTTTCCTCTCCCTGCTGGTATTGGCCATCGGGCTGGCCTCGCAGGTGATCCTGCGTTTCTTTCCGCAGCCCGCAGAGTCGCAAGCCGTGGCTCCGCGCCGCACCAGTGCAGCGGCAGAGTCCTCACTCGACGCGGAGCGTATCGCGGTCATTACCGCCGCGGTGCACCAGCACCGTCAACGTGGCCGCAATGGCTGAACCTTCCTCGAGGAGATTGAAACCGCATGGCTGAAAACAAGCGCCCCCTGGGCATCACCGACGTGGTTCTGCGCGACGGCAACCAGTCGCTGCTGGCAACCCGGGTCCGTCTTGAGGACATGTTGCCGGTGGCCGCAGAGCTGGATACGGTGGGTTACTGGTCGGTCGAAACCTGGGGCGGCGCCACTTTCGACGCCTGCATCCGTTACCTCGGCGAGGACCCCTGGGAGCGCATTCGCGAGTTCAAGAAAGCCATGCCCAACACGCGTCAGCAAATGCTGCTGCGCGGCCAGAATATTCTCGGTTACCGGCACTACGCGGATGATGTAGTCGAGCGCTTTGTGGAGCGTGCTGCGGTGAATGGTGTCGATGTGTTCCGAGTGTTTGATGCCATGAACGACATGCGCAACATCGAGGTGGCGCTGAAAGCCGTAAAGGCGGTGGAACGCCATGCCCAGGGTACGATCTCCTATACGCTGAGCCCCGTACACACACTGGATGCCTGGGTGGATCAGGGCAAGCGCATAGAGGATATGGGCGCCGATTCCATTGCGATAAAGGACATGGCTGGTCTGCTGCGGCCCTACACAGGGTACGAGTTGGTGCGACGCCTCAAGGAAAGCTGCGATATTCCTATCCACATGCAGTGCCACGCCACCACCGGGCTGTCCACCGCGACCATTCTCAAGTGCGTGGAAGCCGGTATCGACAACGTGGATACCTCCATCTCCTCCATGTCGATGACGTATGGCCATTCGCCGACAGAATCCGTTGTGGCGATACTGGCCGGCACCGAGCGCGATACCGGCCTCGATCTGGAGAAACTTGCCGACATCGCCGGCTACTTTCGCGGCGTGCGCAAGAAATACGCGCGATTCGAGGGTTCCCTGCGCGGCGTGGATGCGCGCATCCTGGTGGCCCAGGTCCCCGGCGGCATGTTGACCAATATGGAAAACCAGCTGCGTGAGCAGGGCGCCCTGGATCGCATGGACGAAGTACTGGAGGAGATACCGAAAGTTCGTGAGGACCTGGGCTTTATCCCGCTGGTTACCCCCACCTCACAGATCGTCGGCACCCAGGCCGTGTTGAACGTATTGACCGGTGAGCGTTACAAGTCGATATCGCGGGAAACCGCGGGCGTGCTCAAGGGAGAGTACGGCGCCACTCCCGCGGCGGTTAACGAAGCCCTGCAGCAGCGCGTTCTCGAGGGTGACAAGGTGATCACCTGCCGCCCGGCCGACCTGCTGGAGCCGGAGCTGGATGGGTTGTCCAGCGAACTGCGCGCACTGGCGAAAGAAAAGAACATTACGCTGGCCAGCGGCGAGCAGGAAGTCGACGACGTGCTCACCTACGCGCTGTTTCCCCAGATCGGCCTGCGCTTCCTGCAGCACCGCGGTGACCCCTCGGCCTTTGAGCCGGCACCGGGGGAGGAGCCATCAGCGGCTGGCAGAGAGTCCTCAGCGACAGGTAAAGAGCCCTCAGCGGCGAATGAAAAGCCCTCAGCGGCCAACAAAGAGCCCTCAGCGGCGAGTCAAGCCGCCTCGGCAGAAGAGCCCGGCATCTACACCGTCCGGGTCAATGGCCAGTCCTACGTGGTAGAAGTCAGCGCCGGTGGTGAAGTCGACACGGTGCGCGAGTCCGCCGCGGAGGCGCCGGCGGCAAAGCCGGCAGCCCGGCCTGCAGCCGCAGCAGACGCCACTTCCGTGCCGGCACCGCTGGCCGGCAATATCTTCAAGGTCAATGTGCAGGTGGGTGACGCGGTGTCCGCGGGCCAGGTGATTGTGCTGCTTGAAGCCATGAAGATGGAGACCGAGGTGCGCGCGCCGCAGGACGGCAAGGTCGCGAGCGTCGAGGTGAAGGCGGGCGATGTTGTTGCAGTCGGCGACACTTTGATCACCCTGGCCTGACCCTATGAGCAATCTGTTGCGTCTGTGGGACTCCACCGGGCTGGCCCACTTTCAGCCCGGCCAGGTGGTGATGATATTGATCGGTCTCGGCCTGCTGTTTCTGGCTATCCGCAAGCAGTTCGAACCGCTGTTGCTGGTGCCGATCGGCTTTGGTGGTGTGTTGGCGAACATTCCCGGCGCCGGCCTTGCGTATTCTGCCGCGGAAAATGCGTTGCATAGCGCGGACCCCGCCGTGCTGGCGGAGATGGCCCGGTTGCTGGGCCAGTCCGTGGCCAGCGATGCCGAAGCGCTTTTGCAGGCGCTGGGGCTGGCCGCGGCACCCGTGCAACAGGCGGCGGCCAGTGCCGCGGAAGCAGCGGGTTTCAGCGACGGCATGCTGTATACCTTCTACACGGTCGCCATTGCCAGTGGTGTGGCGCCATTGGTGATCTTCATGGGCGTTGGCGCCATGACTGATTTCGGCCCGCTGCTGGCCAATCCCCGCACGCTGTTCCTGGGGGCGGCCGCGCAGTTCGGCATATTTGCCACCGTGCTGGGCGCTGTTGGCCTCAGTACCCTGGGCTTGATGGACTTCAGCCTCGCGGATGCCGCCGCCATCGGCATCATCGGCGGCGCGGATGGTCCCACCGCCATTTACGTCGCCAGCCTGCTGGCACCGGACCTGCTGGGGCCAATTGCGGTAGCGGCCTATTCCTACATGGCACTGGTGCCCCTGATTCAACCGCCGATAATGCGCGCGCTCACCACGCAGGCGGAGCGGGAGATTGTCATGACCCAGTTGCGCGAAGTGTCGCAGCGGGAAAAGATTGTATTTCCTCTGATGTTGCTGATTCTGGTGGCGCTTTTGTTGCCCGCAGCGGCGCCTCTGCTGGGCATGTTCTGTTTTGGCAACCTGATGAAAGAGTGCGGTGTGGTGAAGCGTCTGAGTGATGCCGCCCAGAATGCCCTGATCAACATCACCACCATTTTCCTTGGCTTGTCGGTTGGCTCGAAACTCGTTGCCGACAAGTTCCTGGATATAGAAACCCTCGGTATCATGCTGCTGGGTGTGGTGGCCTTTGCCATCGGCACAGCCTCGGGGGTACTGATCGCCAAGCTGATGAACCGGTTTGGCAGTCACCCCCTCAACCCGCTGATCGGCTCTGCCGGGGTTTCCGCGGTACCGATGGCGGCGCGCGTCAGCAATCGCCTGGGTCTGGAGGCGAACCCCAGTAACTACCTGCTGATGCACGCCATGGGCCCCAATGTCGCGGGCGTCATAGGCTCTGCCGTGGCTGCGGGGGTAATGATCAGCCTGGTTGGCGTGTAGGCAGCGGTTGCTGGTTGTACCTGCCGGCAACTCTCCTCCGGGAATTGGTGTGCACAGGATTAATTTTGTACACTGCGCGCTTGTGAACTGCTGAGTCC
>TARA_R110001599_G_scaffold219773_1_pt1 | contig 11719 bp, 14 predicted proteins | sample TARA_R110001599 | Tara Oceans TARA_R110001599 (sample SAMEA4398360) | marine metagenome | biome: Polar Biome; feature: [MES] marine water layer (ENVO:01000295) within the mesopelagic zone...; material: water (ENVO:00002006), including particulate matter (ENVO:01000060) such... | reverse complement strand
ATCACTTGTGCATGTGACTGTGGAAGTCCATACCTGTCCAATGCATTTCGAGCGCTCTCAGGCAACGTAGCCAATCCCCACGCCCATTGTTTTGTGCGTGACATGGCAACTCGAAAGCCATTTCTGGTTTTAGTAGAGATCGCCATGTCACTGAAACAGGTCTGCCAGACCTCCGGGCTATCGCAGCTCAATGGACATCAGTCGATGTCAGTCCTTATTCGAGTGGATCTCGCTCAAATCCCCGCTCCCTGCCAGTGGAATCATGATATGGGCGTACGGTGTGCCGGACCACATAACCCAGGGGCCATTCCCACCTGAATCAGTTGGCAGTCCCTCCAGGTCCTTGGTATCGGGCACCACTACCATAATATGAGGCGGGCGGGGGTCTGATTGCCACACACCTTTGTCCTGCGGGCCCTGGGCGCGCGGGTTGGTATCACTACCTGGTTTGCCGCCTTGCAGCATATACCCAAAGCCGACCCGGTCGGTTTGGGGTTTGCTCTTTTGCATGTAAGCCTTCATAAAGCCTTGATAGGATGGATCAAGGCATCTGGGGCTGTTTCCTGGTTCGGCGGCGTGGTCCGGAAGACACACCCAGCCGTTGCTGCCCTTGCGTAATACCCTGCCATCCATTGTTTTTACGGTCGCGTGTTTGGCGACATCGGAGGGCGCAGCACTCAGTGCGTTCTTGATCAAGTCTGAGTCAGAGGCCGATAACTCCGAAGAGTTCAATGCTGGCGTGTGATCGGTATTCGAACTGGCACAACCTGCCAACAATAAGGCGGTTGCCGACATAGCCAAAAAATGACGTGTACGCATGGTTTTCTCTCCATTTAGGGAATGATTCATATCAAATCCTTGGGCCCCTGACGTATAAGCCGACTCACCACAGGGTAACCCGTCGCGAAGACAGGAATTGAACTGCTTTAGAAATCTCTAAGTCTGGCTCGGGCGGCTGTGTTTAACCCCCAGCGTGTAAAGCAACAGGCTGCCAACTAACACAACAATTGTCATTATCAGAGTAAAATCAAAACGGACCTGCAGGAAGTCCATAAGCCCCTGGGTACTGATGCGTGGGGGGATCCAGCCGAGTGCACTGAAAAGCTGCTCCATCAGTACGGCGCTGACGACCATGGTAATGAAAAAGATGACGAAGATATAAATAGCGGCTTTCAAGCCGAAGAATTTTTTCCAGAGCGCCATAATCGGGACCGTGATCAGATCGGCGTAAATACACGCGATTACGCCGGCAAAGGACACCCCCGACGCCCACAGGGCAGCGGCAAATGGAACGTTGCCGATTGAACCAATGAAGCTGGCCACCCCTGCAAGCACACCCACAATTGCATTCTCAGCAATACTGATCGAGTCAACCGGTTCAACAAACAGGGTGCTCCAGAAAGACGCTGGCACCAGCGTTACGATGAAGCCGGCGGCGAAGAAACCGAACAGAGCGCTCTTATAAATTTTGCCGAGGGTATGAAAATAATTGCGAGCGATGCGCTGCCAGCCAGCCAAGCTGGTCAGTTGTGCCTGCCATGCTTTTTGCGCCCCAACACCGCGGTTGAAGCGTACCGGCTCGGGGTCGTCAGGAAACTGCTCGCGGAGACGGTGCCGGGCGTCTTCAAAAATTTTCTCGGGAAGCGTTAACCGAACCAGGACGTACATGATGGCAATCAGGAGCATGCCGCCCAGAAGTTCAGCCAGCAGAAATTGCCAGCCAAGCAGCGCATAAATCAGAATTCCCAGCTCAATGACAAGATTGGTGGACGCAAAACTGAAGGCAAAGGAGGCCTCTGAGGAGGCGCCCTTTTTGAACAATGTCTGAGTAATGCTCAGCGCCCCAAATGTGCAGGCGGAACTGGCCATTCCGGCAAGCGAAGCCTTACCGGTTGTCAGCAGATCACGGCCGCCAAGGATATCGGCCAGACGGTCCTGGTCTATCAGGGTTTCGATCAGAGCCGTAAGCAATACGCCGAGCAGAATAGGCCACAATGCCTTGTAGAAGAGGCCCAGGCCAACAAGAAGTCCCTGTGTCAATGCGTCAATCATCGGTTACCTCGGAACTGAGTTGAATACTATTGAGTGGTCGGGATTTAGGGCGCCACTTGTGGGTAGGCGCGCCTCTTTAAAAGTGCCGGCAGGGCAAGACTAGCCCTGCCGGCTGTCCGGCGGTTTTACGCCGCAGCCCGACAAGCCTCTGCACAGCGGCGGCAGGCGTCGGCGCAATCCTGGCACGCTTGTGCTTCGTGCCTGGCGCATTCGCTAGCGCAGGCTTCGCAGATTTCGGCACACAGCTGACACCATTGGGCGGCGTGGGCTGAACCTCGCGCCATGGCACGAACACAGGCCAGGCAGGCGTCCGAGCACTCCAGGCACAACTTCAGGCAGGCCTGCATGCCCTCTTGTCCGGCGCAGCAATCTACGCAACGTTCGCAGGCTCGCAGGCATGCCAGGGCCGACTCGATACATTGGTCTTGGTTATTTTCGTTCATCAGATTCTCCTTGGGTTGATAGCAACGCTTGTCTGCGTCACGAAAGATACGACACCAAAATCCTAGACTCTGGAGTGAGCTCCAGGTCAAGGCCTGATTCTCGGGAAGTGGATATTTGGTCAGCGCCGTGCTTTTGATTCGTCCGGCATTTCGGAGCGAAACAACCGGATTGAACCCAGAGCAAGGATTAATTCAACCCCCGCAAACAGCCCCAATGCGGCCCCAAAGCCGAACCGTAACAGTTCGCCGAAAATCAGGCTGCCCAAGCCAAAGCCGACAAACAGAGTAAATACGTTCAAGCCCATCGCCTGGCCGGGACGCTTGCCTCCAAATGAGGTGACGATGCCGGCAAACAAGGGCTGGGTCGTGTCATAGCCCAGCGACAGCAGCATCGCGACCACCGGCGCGAGAAGCACCGGAAAATCGAACAGCAAACCCACGGCGGCCAATGCGCTCAGGCCGAGCCCGATCGGCAACAATCTGGCGCGACCCCATCGGTCCGCGGCCCGGCCGATCAGCGGGCCGAACAACAAACCGGGCACGCCGTAGCCGAGCAAGGCCAGACCGATGCCGACCGGCCCAAGGCCGTAGCGTTGTTCGAGGTAGACGCCCAGCCAGGTGAACACGCCCGAATGAAACATCGAGTTAACAAAAACATAGCCGTAGGTGCGCTGGCCGCGGGCGGTGCCGAGCAGGCCCAGATAGCCGCGCATCAGGTCGCCGAATGTGCCGCCTACCGGCTGCACCGCGGTGGCGATCAGGCGGCGATAGGGCAGAAACAGCAGCAGGACTATTCCGCCTGCTGCGCTGACGCCCAGGAAAAGCCCGCGCCAGCCGATGATGGGCACCAGTATTGAGCCCAGCGGCGAGCCAAACGCCATTCCCCCGGCCATCGCCGCAAACAGCCAACCGAGTGGTCGGCCGCGCTGCTGGTAAGGGAAAAGCTGGGCGACAAGCACGAGTGCGAGCGGCACTACACCGCTGGCCCCCAGGCCGGTCAGTACGCGCCACAACACCATCTGCTCAACGGATGCGGCGGTGGCCGTGAGCGCTGTGAGGACCGAGAACATCGCCAAGGAAGCGAACATAACGCGCTGAACACCGATCCGATCCGCCAGCAGGCCGAATACCAAGGTGGCGACGCCATAGGGAATCAAATACGCGGGTACCACAAAGCCTGCGGTATGTGCCGAAGTCGCAAACGCGTTCGCAAGTGCCGGTATAATCGGCGCCACCATGTACGCCTGGAAAAAAATGAAAAACGTGGCGAGCGCTAGCCTGCGCAGCAAACGCTCTCGTTCGTGATGCGTGGAGACGCGAGCGACGGACTCATATGACATGGAGTGTCCTTTGATCGATTGGTTGATGGATTCGACCAGGTCGGCCCACCGACGAATAATCGGGCCGGCGAGCTACGCACGATTCGCAATGCATCTGGTGGCGCTGCCGACCCGACTGGATTGTCTTGCGACCCGGCCGGAAACCTATCCCGACTCGGCCGGCGTCGTGACACCACGCCCGAGCAGCCAGCGCACCATCGGATAGGCAGTCATAAAGCCCAGCAGCAGCCCGCCCCACATGACGAACCAGAACGCGATTGAGGTGGGCGGGTAGCCTAGCACAAACGCCACGATCAGCATCGCGGCGCCCATACCGGTATCGAAAGCGAGAATCGCCAGCACCGATATTTTCAGCGCCACCCGCAGCCGCAATCCGGCCGAACGGATCTGGCCCGCTTGGGTCAGCGACCGGTATTCGAAGGCAATCAACAGCGGCAGCGCGAATACGGCAATCAACAGAATCATCGGCCACACGCCTTTACCGGCGATCGTCACGCCGGTGCCCACCACGATCGGCACGGCAATCAGATGGCCAATGAACGAAGCAGCACCGCCGGGGATCGTCTCAATGGCAGCGGTTTCTCCCAGACCCACTTGTGCAGAGGCGCTGTGTTGCCGCTGCCACTGCGGGGTGGCCGGACGCCCCCATCGGTAATAAGCCCAAAGCGCCAGCGGACCGGCATAAATGGCTGTTATCGGCCACACCGCCTCCCAGCTTTTCATGGACTGCCGGTAGCCACCGCGATAGATATCGGCAAGGATCACTCCAGCACACAGCAGGCCAATGCCAGTAACAGACCATGAAAGTACGATCAGCCATAGCGGTATTGTCATAACAATCTCCTTTTGAGCATCCGTATTCTGAATACGGGTTGATTGATCCGGAAAAACGCAGAACAGTGTTCCACGCAGAATAGTCTTCCACTTCGGTTCGCTGTATTAGCCACCCCAGTGATCGAGGTGGTCTCTGATTGGCGCAATTGATGACGCAGAACCGGGAGCAGCCTAGATGTTGGAGTTGAGTCCAGGTCAAGGGCGGATAGCTATTGAAGCAAAAAGAACCGGTAATTCTCCCCCCAAAAAACTCCTTGACCTTGAGTTAACTCCAGGTTGTATTGTTCGTCCGAAGACCATTCAAGAAGGCGGCTTTCCCAAGCCGCGCGACGTCAGGAGCAAATCATGAAAACCACGATATTGTCTATCGACGGCATGCACTGCGACGGCTGTGTGCAGGTCGTTCAACACCTGCTGGAACAACAGGTCGGCGTTAACGGCTGCTCAGTGTCGCTGGACTCGAAACAGGCACGTGTCGCGCATGACGCCGACCGAATTTCAGCCGAGACACTGGCCGAGGTTCTGCGAACAGCCGGTTATAAGGCATCGCCCACGGAGAGTTAAGCAGTATGGATCTGCTACAAAGCCTGATTTTGGCGACAGGGCTCGGGCTTTTGGGCTTCGTGGAACCATGTTCCGTCGGCAGTCATCTGATCTTGCTGAAATATCTGGATCGGCTGTCGCCTCTGCAACGGCGAATTCAGACTCTGGTTTACACGCTTGTCCGGGCCACGTTCACGGGTCTGCTCGGCGTACTCGCCGCCATCATTGGCTCGCGTTTTCTAGGTGTGCAGGAAGGTTTATGGGGCGTGCTCGGCAGCGTATACGTTCTGCTGGGTCTGGTTTATCTCGCTGGTGGCGCACCCTGGATGATTCGGCAAATGAATCGGCTACTGCCGCACGTTTCAACCAAGGCTGGCGGTGCCAGCCTTGGGGCTGTTTTCGGTCTGAATATTCCGGCGTGTGCGGCCCCGTTACTGGCGGTGCTGCTGGGCGATGCCGCTGCTCAGGCAGCGGCGGGCACTGGTGTCGCCTACGGCGCCTTGTCGTTATTCGTTTTTGGACTGGCGCTTTCCAGCCCTCTCATACTGGCCGTTTTTACGCGCTCCGGGCGCCGTCTGCTGACCGCGATTGCGGGGCTTGCCGGACGCATGCCGCGCTGGACCGGTGTGGTACTGATAGCACTGGGGCTTTGGTCCATCACCTTGGCGCTTTGATATGACGCGATTCAAACTATAACCCGGAGGTATCGTATGACACATGCCACAACCCGTTCAGACGAGTTCACACCATGGAGCGAAGAGGCAACTGATCGTCAAGGAATCAACCGCGTAAGGGCCCATATTGGCGGACTGCACTGCTCACTGTGTACCGGCACTATTGAGCGGGCGCTAGGTAGCAAGCCCGGCGTAAAACGCGTCGCGGTGAGCCTGACCCATGAGCAAGCGCTCGTGGAATACGACAGTGCTCAGGCTAATGCCAAGGATCTGATGGGGACGCTGCAACAGATCGGTTATACCCTGAGCGACCCACGCAAGGTGGAACCCTTCGAACGGCAGGAGAAAGCGCTGGCCGTCGAGCGCAAGCGCTTCGTGGTCGCGCTCGCGATGAGCCTGGCATCAGTCGGACTCATTGTCGATGTCACAAGCATCTGGACCCTCGCTCTCTCAGCAGTGGTCTATGTCAGCCTGGTCGGGTTTGGTTATGCGGTTCTGCGCGGCCAGGGTCCCACCGCCGCACTGGCCGGTAGCGTCGGCCTGGCTGCGGGCGGGATCGCCTTATTCGCCCTGCGTGCCAGTGGCGTGCTCACCGGGTTCGAGCCCTTACTGGTCGCTGTACTCGCACTGGGCATCATGTTCGGCGTTGCCAGGCACATGCTGGTTATGGGGGTACAGGCGCTACGGCGAGGTATTCTCAATCAGCATGTACTGGTGGAGATTGGGGCTTTCGCGGGACTGACAGGTGGCGGCATCGGGCTCGTTCTTCAGCCTGAAGGTTATCCCACCGCCGCGTTTTTTGCGGTGTCGGTGATGGTGCTTACCTACCATATATTCTCCGAATGGTTATCGCTGATCGTGAAAACGCGCAGTGCACAATCGGTTAAACGATTGCTGGATTTGCAACCCAACACGGCACACGTGGTCACTGAGGGTGACGAACGGGATGTGCCTGTAGAGCAAGTGGCATCCGGTATGCAGGTGCGGGTACGACCCGGCGAGCGGATCCCGGTTGACGGTGTTGTTATCAGTGGTTCATCCGCCGTAGACGAAGCGCTGATTACCGGCGAGTCGCTGCCGGTCGGAAAATCGACGGACGATACCGTTGTGGGCGGAGCGATCAATGGCAACGGTACGCTGTTGATCCGGGTCACTGCGGTCGGTACCGAAAGCTTTCTGCATCAGGTGATCAGCAGCGTAGAGGATGCACGAGCCCTCAAACCCGGCCTGCTGCATATCGTGGATCGCGTACTGCAGATTTATACGCCAGCCGTTTTGGCCATTTCGATTCTCGCCTTTCTGGCGTGGACTCTTGGTCCCTGGTTATTTGGGGCCGATGCCCTGCTCCAGCGCGGCGTGTTTGCGGCATTGACCGTGCTTGTTATGGGCTACCCGTGTGCGGTCGGTATCTCCGCTCCGCTGTCGATTGTTCGGGCTGCAGGTGAGGCTGCGGACAAGGGTGTGTTGATGCGTACCGGCGAGGCTTTTCAGGCGCTGCGCACAGTCGGTACAGTCGTTTTCGACAAGACTGGCACCCTCACTGAAGGTCGTCCCGCGGTGCGGTCTGTAATCAGCATCGACGGCGATGAGAACAACTTGCTGGCAATCGCCGCCGCGGTGGAGGCGGCGTCCGAGCATCCACTGGGCCGGGCGGTGGTCGAAAAAGCGCTGGAGGTCGGGGTGAACTTCCCTGACGTGGAAAATTTTCAGGCCGAGTCCGGTCGCGGCGTGAAAGCACAGGTTGATGGCGAGACTGTCTGGGTTGGCAGTCCGTCGTTTCTGGAGTCACAAGGTATCGACCTGAGCGCACTGACCCAAAGTGTAGAAACTGCCGAACAGCAGGGCCATACAGTGATCGTCGTTGCCCGTAAAAATCGTCTGCTCGGTGCGATCGCCCTTGGCGATGCTCTACGCGTTGATACCATTGAGACCATCAGCCGGCTCCACGAACTCGGCATCCGCACTGTCATGCTAACGGGTGACAACGAGCGCACCGCCCGCCACATTGCAGGGCGTGCCGGCATCGACGAGGTGTATGCCGGTGTGCTGCCAGCAGACAAAGCTGAAGTCCTGCGTGAAATGCAACAACAGTCGCGAGTCGCGATGGTCGGCGACGGCATCAATGATGCGCCGGCCTTCATGCAGGCGGATGTTGGCATCGCTATGGGGAGCGGCACTGATATTGCCATCGACTCCGCCGACATCATTATTCTCAACGGTCGTGTGGGCGCCGTCATTACTGCCTGGGAAATCAGCCGCTGGGGGTATCGCAAGATGCTGCAGAACGTGAGTCTTGCTTTCTTGTTCAACGGCATCGGCATTCCCCTGGCGGCCACCGGGTTGATCTATCCGGTCTGGGCGATGGTTGCAATGGCTACCAGCGTAACCGTTATTTTTATTAATTCGCTATGGCAGCGCCCAGGCATGTTTTTCGATGCAGTGGCGAGCGTGGGAGAAGGCACCTAAACGTAAGGGCCAACTGTTAAACCTTTAAAGGAGATTTCTTTGTGGACAACCATTGCCGAGCATGGACACTCAGCCGGTGGCAAATCACCGCCCTGATCATCTCGCAACTTTTGTTCGCCGCATGCGCGAGCAGCGTCTTATTATACAATGCTCGTGGCTGGGCACCCGATGTAATCAACTTTGGATGGCTGTCGTATCGTGCACTCAATATCTATGTCTCGCTTGCTCTGATTGCCTATATTATTTTCGGGCTACTACACCGTCACGCCTACACTGTCGTGCTATTGGCCGCGTTCGTACTGTTTCATCTAGTTGAGGGTGCAGTCATCGGCTTCTGGGCTAAGGCAATCCTGCAGCTTGCGGCACTGTCTATACTGATTTTGAGTTGTTATCAACGTTACCGCACTTCGATACGATGAGGCCCAATCATGGACACTGAAGCAGAATGCCAACCTTGATTGAACTGTTACGACAACTGCTCGGAGATCCCCAATGTCCGCAATAAGCATCGGCGAAGCCGCCCGGCGCACAGGTCTGTCGGTCGATACGTTACGTTACTACGAGAAGATACAACTGATGCCGCGTATCGCCCGCGATTCTGGCGGCCGTCGGCGTTATGGCGAACGCGACCTCTCGCAGCTGCGCTTCATCCAGCGTGCCCAACGCTGTAATTTTTCGCTCATGGATATTGGCGAATTGTTGAAATTACGACGCACCCCCGAAGCGCCCCGGCTACAAGTGCAACAACTCACCGAGCAGAAACTGAAAGAGATCAAGGCTCGTCGTGAGGATCTCGAACGACTGCAGCACGAACTGGAACTGTTACTCAACCTGTGCCGCGGCTCGGACAAGGGCTGTCCAATTATCGAAAGCCTGGATTCGACCGACTGACAAGATGACCCACTCGGCTTTGATCGCACTGAATCAGGTGTTGACCTGGAGGTAACTCCAGGTATTAGGCTATGAGAAGATCATCAACACGGAGGATGATCGCCAGCTTGAATCCGATACACAATGGGCAACGGCATCAACTGTAGAATCATAATAAAATTGGTAACAAAATTCGCTACTAGACCGCTCGGTGTCGGCACAATAGCAGCTTCCAAGAAAATAGAGTTTGTAACTTCAGCCATAGAATGACGCTGGTGATGCTTCCTCTCTACTCGGTCATATTATAAAGTTGGTAACTTTTTCCGTCTATTATGGTTTCTCTCCACCTTCCTCTTCGTCCCATGCTCGGAAAGTGAAGATGTAACGGCAAGAGCCCCCAGCCCGGGAACTCCTGAAAACTGATTTGGTGCTAGGCCGCAACCACCGAAACACGTCCTGGTGTTGCCGTATGGCGGTCAGAACCGATGACGATCTGTACGTCTCGGCCCAGACGGGTGAGACAGTCCAGCATTTTTGTTTCACTGATGCCGCGAAACTTTCCGTTTAGCAGATTAGAAAGCTTCGGCTGGCTCAGATCCAGAATCTTGCAAGCATCTGCCTGTGTCCATTGGTTAGCGCTAACAATGTTGCGAATTTGTGTTGCCAGTTGCGCTTTTACCAGCATTTCATCCGCATTGGTAAAGCCCAGGTCTGTATAGACGTTGGTGCTTCCTTCTTCAATCGTGGTCACTTTCCACCTCCCTCGGCGTGTTCTTTCGCCGCTTTCAGGCGTTCGTTGATAACGTTCATCTCTGGCTTTGGCGTAGCAATACCTTTTGATGATTTTTTCTGGAAACAGTGCAGGACATACACTGCATCACCATATTTCACGGTATAAACGGCCCGATATGTGCCGTCATTGTCCCGCTCCACCACTTCCAAAACTCCTGCCCCACCAAACCCCTTCAAAGGCTTGGCCTTGTCGTGCTTTTCTCCGGCCTGCGCTAGATGGAGGGCAAAGCCGAATACGTCTTGCACATCATCAGGCATGGCCACCAAATCTTTTTTGGCTGACCCAATCCACACTAATTTTTTTTGCTGTGAGTTCATAAGCAAAATATACCTATTTCGGTATAATTTGCAAGGCTGTTTTAAGTGGATTGCTAGGCTTGCGGTGTTTTTCTGCTAAGCGGGTTACCGACTTTATTATCCAGGTACCAACTTTTTTGTGAGCCCACATCAACCATTCTTAGGGATTTCTCTGCCTTGGCTGCCGACCCATAATATCTGTTGTTTGCCTTCTTGATCACAGGGCCTGGCTCCCCAGCAGATCGGCGACCTTGATGATCAGGCTGCTTGCTGCATTCTGCGTAAACTGTTGGCCTTCTTCAATGTAGCCCCACACTGTGGCGTCATGCTTCCACCCGCCCTGGCGTTTGATCTGTTCAAAATCCACGTTTTCCCGGGCTGCGGCGGTGGACAGCCCCCGCCGAAAACTGTGACTGCTCAGCATGGGCGCAAAGTCCAGTCCACACACCTCGCCCAGCGCTTTTACTATCCGGTTGACGGAGCCAGGTGACAGGGCTTTGGGCTGCAATTGATCCCAGCGGTTGACGGCCCGGAACACCGGGCCAGCCTGAATGTCCGCCTGCATCAGCCATCGTTCGAGCGCACTGACCGGGCACACCGGCCCGGCGCCTCGCGGCAAAGCTCGCGTCAGTCCGTCACCATGCGGGTCGGTTTTGGATCGCGGCAGGGTCACCACTACCCCTTCCGGCTCCCACGACAGATGAGTCACCTCGATGGCTACCAGCTCACTGCGACGAAACGCGCCGAAGAAACCCGTCTGCAGCAAGGCCCAATCGCGGTGCTTTCTGAGCGAGTCCGGTTGCTGCTGAAGCGCAGCTAAAAAAGCCGCAACGTGTTCTAGCCGCAGCGCCCGGGCCTGCCGTTTCGGGCGACCGTGGGCGCGCCGAATACCTTCGAGCGTCTTGCGCACGACCGGGTCTCGAACCGGATCACGCAACCCCTGGGTGTGGTGCCATTGCCCCAGAGCAGTCAGGTAAACAGCCAGTGTGCGGGGATTGAGGATGGTTGCCTGGTCCGACAGGTAGGCCACCAGTGATACCGGCTGTGTGGGCAGACGTCCACCCCAACGCTCAAAGCTGCGAATGGCCGCACGGTAAGTCCGGCGCGTATTGTCGGCGGTGGCCATGTGGATGTATGGATTAGCTGAATCGGCCAACACGGTTTGAGGTCCATTACGTAATGGAGGCGAGGCCGTTGGATTTGGGTGATTCCTGTCCATGATCGTTCCGATTCGAGGCGCGCCTTGAAGGGCGAGTGTTGTACCGGTGTTACGGGGGCAGAATAGGATAAATTGTATTCTAACGCACATTAATGGGCTTTAACGTGCGTTAGGTATCTTAAATTAACTTTGTTAATTATCGCATAAATAACGTAATATTACATATCACGTTATATGATAAAAATGAGG
>TARA_R110001599_G_scaffold340109_2_pt1 | contig 11724 bp, 13 predicted proteins | sample TARA_R110001599 | Tara Oceans TARA_R110001599 (sample SAMEA4398360) | marine metagenome | biome: Polar Biome; feature: [MES] marine water layer (ENVO:01000295) within the mesopelagic zone...; material: water (ENVO:00002006), including particulate matter (ENVO:01000060) such... | reverse complement strand
GATCTCTTGAGCTTTGTGGTATCGAAAGCAAACGCACAACTTTTGGCTTGACGCTTGGCCGTAGCAAGGGCGTGACACTGGCTGGCTGGCTTAAAGCCACAGTCAAAGAGCGCACAGCCAATCGTGTTTTCTTGATCGTTGCTGGCTGGCACTGGCAGTTAGTTCAAGGACGCCGTTATGTTTGTGGCATCTTGGGGTCACCCGCATCGATAAAAGACAAACGTATCAAGCGCCGTGCGCGGGTGTCTGAAGTCTATGAGCTGACATCAATGGGTGCAATCACTACGCCCAGTGAGGCTGTAAAGCCAAAGCGTGTGGCGTGTGGTGCAGACAGTGATCGTGGCAAAGCCCAACGCCTAGCAAAAAAGATGGGCATGGAGATCAGCATTGAGCGCACTGGTTATGGAGATAATTCGTACTGGATCGATTACGAAGGCGAAGATGACTATGTCGATCTTGGCGTAATCGAAGGCCACTGCTCATATGCTTGGTGGGAGGTTCTTGGCAAGCTCCAAGAAATCGAGCAGCACCAACAAAAAAAGGCAGCATAAAAATTGAGGCTTCGGCCTCTTTTTTATTTCTTGCTATTGTAATCTGTGACAACTGTCATTATATAATGGGTATAGAGAGAGAGGAACTTAACATGGCATACGATCACAATCACAAAGGCGAAGCAAACTACTACCCCAGCATCGAAGCGCGGAAAATGGCCAATGCTGCCACAACAAAGCGCCGTAACTGGATCGCGTCTGATGAACGCGCCCAAGAGATCATCGATTTTGTAGCTGACTACAGCCCAGAAGGTGATGGCTTTTTCTCAGCTTGCAACAAAGGCATCTGGCAGTTTGGATCACTTACACCCAACATGCGTAACGCTATGGTCAAGGTGCTGGACAAACGTGCCGCACAAGCCGCTGAGTGGGCCACCAGAGATGGCAAGTGTGAGTTTGTTGGCACAGTGGGCGAGCGTCAGGCTTTCGAAGTCACAGTGAAGCATATCGTGGAGCTGGAAGGCATGTATGGCATCTCACACCTTCACATCTGCCGTGACGCTGATGACAATGTGATCATCTACAAAGGCACACAATACTGGGGCAAAGGCGCTCAAGTGACCTTCATGGCCAAAGTAAAAGAGCATGGCGTCCGTGATGGCGTAAAGCAGACCATCATCCAGCGCCCCACAAAAGTAAAAGTAAATGGGGAGGATTACTGATGAAAAAATATGTAGCCTATTATATTCAGTCAGGCACAAACGAGCGGTTGTCGGCACAGGCCGACAGCCTCGAAGAATTAAAGACCATGATCTACGGCCAAGCCTATGGCCCCAAGTATGGATCTGTCACATATTACACAAGAAAGGAGCAGCCTTAGTTGGCTACTTCCTGCACTCTGGTTGACACATTCGGGTCCATGCTTTCGATCAAACTTTGCAACGCTGGTGAATCTGTTGTTTCAGTTTCCACAACTTCTTCAACTGGCATTGGACCAACGCTGCCTTCATCTGTGGCTGCTGTCAGCAATGCAGTTTGCAGCCAGTTTCTGGGGTCTGTTATTCCAGCAGCTTTAGCAAAGCGTTTGTATGCTGGTGACTTCACTACCTTATCCATGTTGGGCTGTGACGCATCCATTGCCAAACTTTTGAATGCTGGACTGTTTAAGAAATCACCAGCAGCTTGAATTTTTTGCTTATCAGTTTTTCTTAATAATATTTCACCAACAGCATCTGCCGCCATACCACCAGCAGGACCACCAGCAGCTTGTCCAGCAGCGCCTCTAACAATACGATTCCCCATAGTGGTGTTTAGAATAGACTTGATTAAGCCATCAGCAGTCATTGCTTGGACAAGAGCCTGATTTGACTTTCCCGTACCCAGAACAGCTCCACGCGCCTGTGTGATGCGTTTAGAAAGCTCATTTAAGTCAGACATAGTTTGAGCTGTCTCAGGACCAAGAATTTTCATAACGCGATTGAAAACTGCGCCATTCTTTTTTAGCCCATCGTAAACTTGAGAAAATTTTGCAAAATCAAAAGGACCACCAAATCCAACAGCAGTGGAAGATGTTAAAGATCCAATGGCTGTTGCTACAGCTTCACGCTGTAATTCTGTGGGAATAATTTTTAGTGTTCGATTAAGATTAGCGATGTCACCTTTTTTACCGCTATTGATTGCAGTCAAAAGTTTTGGTGCGATACTTCCTTCGCCGTCTTTTCCAAAGAAAGATGTTAATCTTTTCTCCAATGCTTTTTGTTTAGCGGTAGTTTGATTGGCTAGTCTAAGTGTGGAACGTGCATCATCACCTCCAACTTTTTGTGCTGTATCTAAATAATCCTCACTAAGTGCTGCATAAATTCTTCTTGCAGTTCCTGTGTCCATATCAGCATATTCGCCTTCGCCTTTGTTTAATGCTCGACCAATGCTACTTCTAAACTTTTTCAAGGCGGCAAAAGTTAAAGGTGTGTCTGGATCTGTTAGTTTATCAAACAGAGCTTTTTCTTTGCCTGTCAATGCTCCAACACCGCCTACTTCTTCAAGAATTTTATTTATTAAAATTACACTGTTGCGCGGATCAACAAGTGAACTCGCTGGTACAATTTGATCAACTTCTTTGTAAAGTTCTCCAGCCGCCTTTTCTAACGCGCCTCTTGTTTGCAACACATCAGATTTCACACGCTCTGCAAGAGATGAAATATCTGGTCCAGCGTCTAGCTCTCGCATGATTTCATCAGCACGTTGTGACGCCAAAACAACTGTATCTCTAAATGTTGCTTCTGCTTCGCTGCCAGCCAGTGATCTGGAAAGGCCAGCAGCACTTTTTAATTGTGTGTCATCACTCAGTACATCTGCTGGAACATCAATGCCTAATCGCCGTGCAGCCGCTGCTGCTTCAGGGTTAATACGAGCCGCTTGTGCAATCGCTTCTGCTGCTGCTTGTGACCCACGTCCACCAGAAGAAGCGACTCTAATAAGTTCACCTAGTTTTTCTGGCGTTAAAGAAGAAACAGATGGGGGTGCTGCATTAGGTATTGGTTGAAATTGAACATTTTGTGCTGCCGCCAACTCTTCAGGAGTAAATTTTCTAGCCACTCCTGCTTCACTTACACCTCCAACTGTTGGAGGTTTGCCGCCGCGTGGACGCATAAGGGATGATGGAGATCCAACAAATGCATCTGGAAGAGCCATCATATCTCTTGCAAACCTTCTAGCTGTGCTTTCATTTACACCAGCTTTTGTAAGAATATCAGCTACACCACCAACGACATAACCATACCCAGCCATGCCATACCCGCCTGCTGTAGCCGCTGCATCACCAACAAACTCGACTGCATCTCTAAATGCTTTTGGAAACTTAACTTGGATATCTCCGTATCCAAGTGGCATCTCTGTGGGGAGCTTTGTAACGCCATCACTTTTGTATGGGTTTAAACCTTTTTGAGCTTGCTCTGCTAATTCAAGACCAACTTCAGACATGGTGGAACGAAAGTTTGTTGGTTTACTTTCAGTTTCTTCAGGCGCGAAGTCTTCTGAGTCAGCGCGAGGAACCATAGGGTCAATGTTTTCAGCATCCAAAGCAGATTTTTGCCTAGCTTTTGCTAGGCGTTTTCTTGCTTCTAAGCGGCGTTCTTCTTCAGTCATTTTTAAAGCCCCAGTTCATCCATACGTTTTTCCCAAGCCTCAAATTGAGCAGAATCTAAAGTATCAATGTCAATTTCAAGAATTTGTCTTTTTGGCATATTAGGAAAATCATAATTTGTTCCAGATTGCCTGCGCTCTGCTTCTAATCTTTTTAATTCTTCTTGCTTTTCAGTTTGATTTCTGAGCCAATCACCAATTGTTTTATCACCATCAGATAAGAAAATTGCCTGCTCATTTAAATAAGACATTAACTTATTCTGAGCCTCAATTTTTTCTTGCAGCCAATCAATCAACTCAGGTTCTGGCATATTTGTTGGCAATGCTGTATTCAGCGCCATGTTCAATTCGCTTTCGCTTAGTGCGCCGAAAGTAACAGATCCAACAACATCTAGACCAAGACGGTTCTTGACGTTTTCAAGAGCGATTGTTGAGGCTTTCCAGTTAGGCAATAGATCAGCAAGTTGACCAGAGTTTGCTCCACCGCCGCCTTGATCTTCTGGGGTAAGAAGTCTTTTGGCTTCTTCTAAATTAGCAATATTTGTTCTAATCTCACCAACTTTTTCAAACGCAGCAAGTGCAGTATCAACACCAACAGTGCCAGCACGTCTTGCGCCTGATCGCTCACCTTGAAGCTCAATGCCACGCTCTTCAGCTTCTGTAATGGCTTTTTGCGCTTCTTCACCAGTTACTTCGTTGCCAAGGCCATCCACAACTTTGCGTGTGCCGTCTTTAAATGCATAAACGATTACGCCGCCATCAAGTATTTTACTTGCTTGAACCTCTGCGGCATCTTCATTCGTATCCCCTTTGCTATCGATCCAACCTTCAGGTGGCACAGCGTTCCAACCTTCATTTTCAAACAATGCTGCATCAGTTTCATTTTTAACCACAACAGGATCAAAACCAGTTTTAAAGAATTTGCGTTCCTTGAAGGTTGCAGCTTTTGTTGTGTCTGCGATGTATGGTGTAGCACCTGTTTTGATAGCCTCAGACTCAGACATGAATCTGACGTTACCGTCTTCATCAACAACTTTGACTGCTTTTGTAGAACCAGCAACTGGCTTTGGCTTCAGACTTGGAGCCAACTGCAACGCAGTTTGCATCCGCGCCTGCTCTGTTTCGCGCTTTTCTTTTTTCTTGGCGGCAAGATAATCGGCTGGAGCTTGCATGGCTCCAACAGCAGATCCTAATACAGTAGCACCGGGCTGTGACGCCCCTTGGCCCATAGCCAAGAAGAATTGCAGCGCAGCCTCATAAGGATCAGCCTTGGGAGGATCTGGGTACATTTGTCGAGCAAAATCTGCTGCCATCTGACCGCCTTTTGAGCCGCCAGCCAAACGCCCTAAGATGGGCGTTAAAGCACCCATATTACCCAGATCACTTACAGTGGTTCCTGACGCTCCTAGAGGCTTATCATGTGCTGCCATAATCTAACCCTTACTGATCATTTGCCATTCTGTAGGCGCTGTATCCAGCCCCAAGGCCACTAATAAGCTGGCCATATACAGATGGATTTTGTGTGAAACTTGATCCCAACTGATAGCTGCGATTTCTGGTGCTGTATGGCGTACCAGACAATGCGCCCAGAGCAAAGTTGACCATTTCTTGTGGATACATTCTCTGATCCAGAAAATCCGCATATGCCATGTCGAGTGCGCGTTGATCCAGAACTCTTTGTGCTTCGCCAGAAGAAATAAGACCAGCCGCTGCTTGGTTTTGAAGATCCGTAACCAGAGTTCCCATGTTTTGATATGCGTTCATTTGAGCTATGCGAGCTGCTTCGTCTGTTTCGAAACCTTGACGCCTTGCGTCTTCTGCTCCAAACCTTGCCGCACGTTCATCACCATATCGACCATACATAACGTCTTCTGCGCCAAATCGAGCAGCGCGATCTGATTCTGCTTGTTGACGCCGAATATCTTCTGCTGAGAACCGACCTTGGCGATCTTCCATAAACTGACCGCGCATGACATCTTCTGCGCCAAAACGAGCCGCCTGATCCTCCATAAATTGACCACGCATAACGTCTTCTGCCCCAAAGCGAGCTTGACGATCTTCCATAAATTGGCCGCGCATAACGTCTTCTGCGCCAAAACGAGCCTGACGATCACGCTCTGCTTGTGCAACGTCTTGATCATATCTGCCAGCCGCAAAGCCCAGCCCCTCACGCGCTGCTCTTGCGCGAAGATCGCCAGCCGCTGTTGCGCCTTCTCCAGCCGCCGTGCCTTCTAAAATGCCTAGTCGAGATCCAAATGCACCACCGGGCGCACGTCCTGCTGCTTGCCTCGCTTGGTTTTGCGCTCTGATCGTTTGCTCTTCAATTTCTCGAATAGCTGGGTCCATAGACTGTTGATATATGTCCATGTATTCTTGCGCGTTTTCCATTGAGAATGGATCTACGCCTTGGCCAAGTAATTCTTCGCGTGTCGCACCTTGGTATTCACCAAGCAGATCTTCGCGTGACGCGCCTTGATATTGCCCTAGTAACTGATCTCGCGTTGCGCCTTGATATTGGCCCAGCAATTCATCTGCTGATAATCCTTGGAAGTCGCCTTCCAAATAGTCTCTGCTCGCGCCACTATATGGACTACCCATTAACTCAGCACGGCTTGCGGCATCGTATCCTTGGCCTAGCGTGTTGGCTATGGCAGAGGCGCGGTTCATGTATGGCAAATAGTTTTCAGCCCCAGAGCGAAGGATTTCCATTCCTCTGCGCTCATCTTCTGTTAATCTGCTGCCATCGTATGTGGCTGATCTTTCGCCTGTGTAAATCGGATAATCAGAGCCAGCTATGTCTGTGGCAGTGCTAAAGATTTCGCGGCCAGCAGCGGCAACCCATTCTGGTATTTCTGTGCCTTCAACTGTTTGTGTAGCTGATGGCAACTCTGTGTATGATGGTGTGCAAAAACCGCCCATTTAAGCCTCCGTATAGAGCGAACCAACTTTGGATAAACCAAGGCGCTCATAAAATTTATCTTTCCGCTCACCATCTCCCGAATAGACATGGCCCAACTTTATTTTGAACTGCGCTTCTTTTGCAACTCGCATAAAACTCTTGATCAACTTTGCCGCGATATTTGACCTTCTATGTTCTTTATAGACAAAAAACCACATATCGGCCAAATATTTTTCGCTAGACCACCAATCAGACGTTTCCATGCCTGCGATAGATCCAGCTATTTTACCGTTTACATCAAAAACAATAACAACACCTTTGTGTAAGGCATTGTTAATTGCTGACGTTAATTTCTCAGAGTCGATTGGTGACGTGCCTTCAATAGTTTCTGAATGCATGACGTTTAGCATCATGTATATTTCAGAAAGATCTTCGACTGTCGCCAATCTTATCATTACGCCATTCCGCTTAATGCACCCATTTGTGGGCCATCTTGTTGCGCTCTTGGAGCTGGTCCAGCTTGACCACCTTGTGCAATTGCTTCCATCAATGCGCCCAGTTCAGGTAACAGCATGAGAAGTGCCTTTGCAGCTTCGGGTGTGATTGCGCGATCCAGTTCAGCCAGTTGCTCTTCTGTCATGGCCCCAAGACGCGAAACCAAAACTGCTGCCAGTTGTGAAGATGGCCTCATAATGTTTTGTTTTGCTGCGCCTAGTGTTGCTTCATCGACAGGTGATCCACCTTGCTGACGCGGCATGTTTGCCCCAGCCATGTCTGGCATGGGAGGCTGTTGGTTCATTTTTGGTTCTCTTGCCATGATTGGCTCCTTTTATATAAATTTAGACAGGAAGCGAACTATATTACCACTGCCCGGTATAATTGCCTCTGCCACATAACCAAGAACAGCAGTTTTACCCGCGTCTTTAGCAGCATCCATTGGATCTGCGCCCATTGCTACCTGAGTGATAAAGTCTGCCCCTGCTGCAATACCAGTTACTTTTAGGTTTGCCATGCCTGATTCAGACATTGGGTTTAAACGATTTCCAACTCGACTAAAATAAGTGTCTGGAGCTTGCATAGGGCCAACAAATGATGCGTCTGGTCTTGGATTAACCCCAGAAGCCATCATGCCTTGCCCAGCCGCTACAGCCTCTGCTGGTGCTTTGTTTTTATTTAAGAAGCTAAGTGGATTTACAGCATCAAACCCTGCTCCAAATGCTGTTTCTGGTGTTGCCCCACCAGCCATCGCAGCACCAAAAGCGCCACCAGCAGCAGCTCCAGTAGCGCCACCAAGTTTTTGGCCCATGCGCTCCATTTGAGCCATTTGCAATGCCTGATCAGCACTCATGCCATGCTCTGCCTCAAAATCTTGCCTAATTGCTTCCAACTCTTCTGGAGACATCATATTGTCATCAGTCGGATCATAGGTGTATGTGCCTGTCTGTTGGGCTTCTATAAACTGAAACATTGGCATATACTTAGTGCCATAAATTTTTTGCATATCACCCAAGGCAAGGCCGGGATCGCGTGTCTTCATTTCAATGGTAGGCAAAGTAATTGTGCCATCGTCATTAGTAACGCCAGAAGGAATAACGCTACTATTTACATTAGCCAAAGCCCCGATATTTGGAGCCAAATTGGGAATTAAACTAGCGCCCACACCGCCTATGTTTGACGTGTTGATGAGTTGTCCATCAGCGCCCATAACTACAGCCATTAGCTTACCTCCAATAAACTAGCTACTACATGCAACCTATTGGCAGTTGCGGCAGTAACTTTTATAATTTCATTTTCTTGAACCACAAGGGGAGCTGTTAAAAGTTCTATTGTAGTATTAGCAGAAACGGCCTTAACTTTAAAGATGCTAAAAACTGCTGTGCCGCTGTCTGTAATAGTTACAGTTATTGTGTCTGCATTTCCGCTGTCTTCAGAAACTAATAGTGATTTTATAATTCCCGTAGTTGCAGCAGGACAAGTATACAGCGTTGTAATGCCTGTGGTTGTCAAATCGACTTTTGCGTTTTTATAATTATTCGCCATTACGCCATAAACCACCCTGTAGCTTCAGCTTGATTGACTGCATTTGTTAAGCCAATAGAAGCAGCAAAATATGTGGCTTGTTTTTCAAGTTCAAGCGTATTGGTCAGGCGAGCCATGTAACCCTGACTGTAATCTTCAGGAGGCGATGGAAGCCGTAAAATACCAAGGCCAGCTCCTGTTTCACTCATCTTAAACCATCCACTCTTGTATTTATTCTAAAGTCTCCCAGTGACCAATCGTCTTCAGTTCCTGTTGTTTGAAACTTTACGCTTATTTGTCTACCTTTAGCGCGTACACTAACTTTTTCTGTTGATGAAGTAACTGCAAATGGACCTTTTACAGTTTCAGATGCAGATGGATATTTTCTTGTATTTAAATAAAGTTCCATAGAAGTGTTTGCTGACATATCTACGTTTGGCACAATTTTATCCACCATGTAAAGGTTTTCACCTTCAGAAGTAATTTCTCGCGGAGATGTTTCGATAAAACAATTCATTGCTGATCCATTGTCGCTTGTACCTGTTTCATGGTTGTAAAGTATGCCAGATGGATCAAATGCAAAAGGAACTTCTCTAACTCCAAAGCTATCTGACCATGATGTTCTATCCATTGTTCCAATTGACCAAGCATTTTCTACATAGTTATAAGAAACATAGCTATCGTTTTCAGGATTAACTGTGCCTGCTGTATTGTCATTGCTGACATACCACCAAGTAATTTCTTTAAATTCTTTATTATGTCCGACTACAACTTTATCAATGTAACGCTTTTGCATTCTATCATATACAAAATATTTCACAGGACATGGCAATTCTTTTACAATACCATCGTAAGCAAAAAAGTTTCTTTCTCCCATCCAGAATACGTTGCCATCAACACTTATCATTGTGTTTAGACCAGCCGCTCCAGCGTCTGTGGCAAGCAATCGGAATGAAAAGATAAATGGCGCACCCACAAAGGTCATGCCGTAAATAGCTTCATCTGTGGATATGATGGTTTCTTCACGCGCTGAAACCATTGCAACAACTTTTGTTCCAACTTGCAAACGCTGATCGCCAGCAGTGTTTAGCGCAGTTGGGCCAAACTTGGTAAAATCTTCTTGAGTTGACCACCGCACAAGCATGTCATCAACATCACCACCTCCACCAACTGCATATTCTTGTGTGCCACCAGCAATAAAGTGCCGATCTGGGAATGATACTGTGGTGACACGCGCAACAGATGGAACGCTTTCAGCTCCAGTAATAGAAGATACAAGAACGGCCCGATTGCCAATGCCGCCTGAAGTATCCCAATAATAAATCGCTCCACCTCGAATAGTGGCAATTAGATCCTCGCCCCATAGGTTTAGGTTCCATGAGCTATTGTCGAGCGCAACGTCTGCATTTGCGATAGAACGTGCATTACCCCATTCTTCGTTGCCCCAACCGCCAACGCCCCAACCAAGTGCTGGATCTGAGCTTTGCGCTCCAAGGCCAGCTTCATTGCCAATCAGGTATTTAATTGTGACAGCGTTGCCGCCGCCTGCTGACACGGTAGATGTAGCCGCACTAGGCACAGTAAATGTGTAAGAATCTGTGTTAACAACTGTTATTTGATAGCCACTCATTCGGTTAAGATCATCAGCAGCCACACCACCTATAGCAACGGCTCCACTTAAAACCACCCAATCTCCAGTTGTTGCGCCGTGACCACTGTCAGTTACTGTAACAGTGGTGCTTTCGTCTGTTGTAGCAATAGGAGCAATCAGCACCTGAGTAACAACAGCTCCACTGTCGTGGGTAGCAGCAGATGTGCTATTCGTACCTCTTGTACAACCAGTAAGAGTAAGTGTGCTAATTCCTGTGTAAGTTATTATTTCGCTATCTATCTTAACAACACCAGCAGTTTTAAATCCTGTTACACTCACAAGATCAATTTCAGTCTCGCTAGTGTCTAAAGCCTCTGATGTTGTTGATGCATCATTAGACTTGCTTCTAAGGGGCGTAATGTCATAGAGTGCGCCGTTCAAAATGACATACAAATGATTGTGAGTACCGACAGCTAGATAATCTTCACCATCTGATATGGCTCTCCAGAAAGCTGTTTTTCTGCCAATGCCAGTTATTGTGGTTTCAGTTGTTGTGACATTTCCAGAGGCATCTAAGCCATTAATTATTTCTTTTTGCCATCCACCTATTTTTGTAGCATATCCATTTCTAAACCTAACTAGATTGCCATCCACATAAAAAGGTCCGTTTTTACCAGCAGCATATTCTGTAATATCTTTTACAATACCGGGATCATATTTAAGAAGCTGTAAAGGCATTTATTATTTCACCCATTCATATACTTTTTTGGTTTCTTTTATGCGATGATCTAAACCTGTATGGCCACCGTTTATCCTTTTAGTTAAACGCTTAACTGCATCATCGTTAACACCTTCATCGCATATTTTCCATAGATTGTTTTTGTTAAAAAACCAGATGGCTGTATCCATTGCATAGTCTTCCTCCAATAGCATTGGATTGTTCAAAACATCTGGAACGCGCATATCTGATGCAAACGATCTGACGTTGTTATATCCAGTCAATTGTAAAAATCCGCGCCCTATATACAAACTGGCTTTTTCTTTTGTATCATTACCAAGTTTGTAGTTTTTTCCACGATTTTCATCCAAGTACACCAGCTCTGCTAGTGCTTTTGGGTTTCTGGAAAATGGCTTTGCGCTTTCTTCTGTTGGAAATCTTTTAGGCCAAACGCGCATCATGGCTTCCACAGAGTAGTTTAGGTTTTCGCGTGTGAGTTTAAAAGATCCACTTTCATGGATAACTTGGCCTAACAAATGCGCTCCACGCTTTGGTGACAGCTCATAATATTTTACAATGCCACGCGCTGTGTTTGGACCGAATGCTCCATCTGGTGAACATCCACATTTTTTTTGAAGTATTTTTAACGCATTACTCATTTGATTTTTGCCTTCATCAACAAAATTAAACCATACACAACAAGACCAAAGACTGTAGCCACGGCGACATCAACTAAATGTTCTCGCATGTGATATATAAATTCTATACCCGCCTGAACGTCACCTTGACCCGCAATTGTGTTAACCTCTACGTTCTTAGTGCCATTAAAGGTTCCGATAGTCTGTTCCATTACTTCCTCTTAAAA
>TARA_R110001599_G_scaffold13713_1_pt1 | contig 11728 bp, 10 predicted proteins | sample TARA_R110001599 | Tara Oceans TARA_R110001599 (sample SAMEA4398360) | marine metagenome | biome: Polar Biome; feature: [MES] marine water layer (ENVO:01000295) within the mesopelagic zone...; material: water (ENVO:00002006), including particulate matter (ENVO:01000060) such as...... | reverse complement strand
TATAAAAAAATCAACAAAGAAAGGAAAAAAGTTAATGGCGGTATTTGATTGCGACGGAAAATTAAAAACAATCCATTTTGGAGCAGAAGGAATGTCTGATTTTACTAAACATAAAGATAAAAAAAGAAAAGCAAGATATTTAAAACGCCACGCTCCAAGAGAAAATTGGAATAACCCCGAAACTGCGGGAGCATTAAGTCGTTGGATTTTATGGAATAAACCAACATTAAAAGCAAGTATCAGTGATTTTAAGAAAAGATTTAAATTATCATAACCCCGTTTCATTAGTAGAACTAAACTCTAATTGATTAAAACATTTATGGAACATTTTATCGTGCGATTTATTTATATCTATATAAAGAAAGTTATGTCTTTTATCAAAACAATATTTTAAGATTTCATAAAAATCATTATGCGGTATAACTATTAACTCGTCAAAAATTGTATCCAATTCTTTTTTATTTCTTGTATGATAAATAATTATATGAGAAGCAGTTTTTCGTATCGGTGCGGGTATTTTATTATATACTTGCGTCGTGATTATAAAACTCGTAGAACCGCCACTTCCCGCGAGGTGTCTACGGTTCATAAGCATTTTTGATAAAAGTGTTTGAACCCCAACAGATTTCTTCATATCATTAACTACGTCGTCCAAGATAAATAAAACTTTTTCACCACTATCCGCTATGTCTTCAAGAGCAAATGATAAGTTTTCTTCCGTTAAATCAGTATATAATTGTTCTTCACTTAATTCTTCAAATGGATTTTCTTTCATAGTTGTCAAACTTGGACTATATACAAATATCTTATCAAACTTTTTATTATACATTTTACCACGCTTACAAACGAGGTTCAATATTAGTGAGGTCTTTCCGCTGCCCGGTCTTCCGCAGATTAGCATAAAGAAACTCAACATTCTTGGTAGAGGTAATGGTATGGTGTCGTCTATACTATCACAACTAAACTTGAACTTTGATAAAACGATTTTATTATCATTCTCTACTTCTTTTATGTTAATTTTAGATTTCTTGTTTCTACTCATTTATAATATATATAAGAAAATTAAACAAACCTAAATACGTCCGCATATCTTAGTGGATAATTCGTAATTTCTTCTTGGGAGTATGTATAAGTATCGTCTTCACTATCACTATCTTCTACTTTCAAACTTCTTTTTTTACGATAAACTCTTTTAGGTTTTTGAATAATTTTTTCAATCACTTCTTCTTCACTTTCACTTGAACTCTCGGGTTCTTGGACTATAATTTTCTTCTTCTTTTTTGATTTACGCCGTCTTGGTGCTTTTACAACAATTATTTCTTCTTCACTACTTTCTGCGTCTTGATATACAATTTTCGGTTTTCGTGATTTAGTCCTTGCGAGTTTTGGTTGAGATAAAGCGTCTTTCTTCAATTTCGCTTCAAACTCTGGCGGTATTGAGTCCGTATTGTAGAGTTCTTCTTCTTTAAGTTTAACTTTATTATTTTGCTCTGCTTTCTTTTTTGCGATATTTTCTTTACGCTTTTGTCTTGCTTTTGCGAGTGCTTCCAATTGTTTTTGACTTCTCGGTTTTTTAGGTTTTTGAACGACTTTATCAAGTTCTTCTTCGGGTTCTTCAATCACTTCAATTTCTTCATTCTCTTCTTCTGATATTGTAAATTGTTCTTCACTCATTATAACTTTATTAAGAATAATATTTTTTACTTATATATCTATATTATTTTAGTTTTATATATTATATACTATAATGAGTTTAGACGGATTTAATACGGGTCGTGCTACAATAACGGGGATTGGAGCGGGTCAAGGAACTCTGCGACTTCCAGCAACCGCAACAGCAATCAGTATTGGCGGGGATTTCGGGCAACCCGACCAAGTCATAGCAAAAAATAAAACTACAAACATTCTTGAATGGGATTTTGTGTCAGACCTTTCAATACCCGACCACTCAATAGCGGGTGTCAAACTGAAAACTGATATTGCTTTTGATACGACTGGGTCTATTGGAATGAATAATTTAAGAGTGGGCACTGTCAATGACCCTACAATAAAGAACGACCAATATGACGGGTCTGACGCTACAATAGATATCACACAAGACCCTACAAGAGTGATAGAACGATTTAGTGTCAGAAAGACTGACGGGTCAGCAACATATTTAACTGCTTCAAGTGGTCTTGGTGCGGGAGGCAATCCCGCAGTATATTTGACTGACGCTCCATTGAGGGTTGATTATACGACTGGGAGTTATTCTGCTCAAATTGGAACTGCTACTGCGTCGGGTATTCTACAAGGTGCTAATACTACACACAGATTATCATTAAAAAATACAGATTTTTCAGATATTTCTAATCTCTTTGGAAACCACGAATTCGGTGATTGTGCTTTTGAAAGTATCGTTGTAGGGGGTCTCAAAGACGGCGTGGCCAGAGACCCGGGTCAGTTGATTTTTAAAGATAGACAAACAGACTTTAATAATCTTGTAATGACTTCGGGTAATAATGCGGGAGCACGAATACAATTTAGAGACGGAGGAACTTTAGAAGTCGCAAATACAACAAGCGGAGGTCCTTATCCATACGCTATACTTTGTAGGGGGCAACTCCGTATTGACGGAGATAGTGGGACTAACGGAATATTAAAGTTTATGAATAGTAATGATAAATTAGAAGGTCATTCAAGCGGAACGGAAACAACTAATTTAAATCTCCACGACCCTTCTAATCAAACCCCTATAAATTATCAAGCATACCAATTCGTCCAACTAGCAGATAGTTCTTTACCTATGGGAATTATAGAAATTGTAGCGAGTGGTCCCGCTACTGTGGGTGGTCTTACTTACTTTTATCCTATGACATATGACGGGGACGCTTCTGTTGGAGGAAATGAAAACTTTGTCGTAATTAGTATAGACGGAAAAGCGGGTCAGCGTTATTTTAAGATTTGTCTAAAAGGTTATTTTGGTTGGGAAGAAGAAAACCTTGTAGATTTAGGAATAGGACAATTCTACGTCCAGTTGGCGTCTGAACCTAATACTTCTAACTATTATCCTAATAGTTTATTTAGAGTCGGTATAACTAATAGGGGTATGAGAGGTTTAGATATCGCATTAGACGGAACGCATTACTGCGAATATGAATATATCTATGATTATGGTGCTCCATTAGAAGAAGATACAACAATAGATTTTTATCCAGAGTTTGCTAATTCTTTTAATTCTAATCCAACTGGGACAACTACTACAAGTGATTTATATATAATCGGTGGTATTGGTGGTGGAGTTTCTGCGGCGTCTCCATATTGGTATTCAACTACGGAGAGTATCCCATATAACCCTATAAATACTCCGAAAGGTGAAGTAGTAGATTTAGAAGGGTTGGACGATATAAATATGGAAGGATATCCCGAAATGCCGTAAAAATAATTTGTATAAAATTAAAATATAAATCTTTAATATATGGGGAATAAGAAAGGATTAATATGGTATCTAATACTTTTTGATAGCGTAGAAAAATCTAATGTATTCAAAGTTTTAGAGTGTAAATCAATTAAAGAAATGAGTTATTATCTTGGTGTAGATAATCAAATAATAAGTAATTTTTATCATAAACAAATTAAACCAAGAGGAGTTTTAAAGTATTGTAATATAACTCAAAATGTTAATTTATAAATCGTGGTCTTCGTCGCTACTATAACTTTTGACAACTTCATAATCATTATCTTTATGATTTTCTAAATAAAGATTTGCTAATGTAATTATCATATTCAAACAATTACCGCAATTTTGTTTTTCTTTAAGTGCGAGAGGTCCTTCGTGAATTAGTTTAAGTATATATTGTAATTCAATTATATTCTCAACTCTTAATCCACCCATTTTAAGTAATTGAGACATAACTGCGTCAATTGCTTTTGTGTCATTCTTTTCTTCAATTTTTATTGGTTGCGATTTTTCCATATATAATCTAAAATATTTTATTATCGGTGATTTTAAACAATTTTGGGGTAATTATTAAAGTCGTTTAAACATACTTAAAAATAAAATAACTATATAATATAAATAACTAATATGAGAACTCTTGGAGCAAATACAAATAAAATGTGCTGGAAATGTAAAGTGATTGCTAACAATCAAATACTAATGGAAGAAGATTTTACCAGTTTATCTAAAATTGGTGAGAAATTAGGTTTTACGAGAAATGTTGTGAATGAAATTGCTAATGGTCGTAGGAAACAACGGAAGGGTTTGTTTGATACTCAGTATGTTATATCCAAGATTGAAGAGTGATTGCTTGTCTGTCCTATCGTTAAAATATGTTCGTTTAACATACTTAAAGTTAATATTATAATATAATATATAAGTATATGGAAGGAAAAGGAAAGAAACAGAAACCGAAATCAAAAGCGAAACAAAGTTCTATCACAAGAGCAGTTGGGCGTTTGGTAAATGCGAAAAACAAGAAGACTCTTGGTAATGCTCTTGCGAAAAGTAGGAAAATTAAAGGGACTTCAAACTTAATTGCTTGGTCGCCTTCCACAAATAAATTCGTAATTGGAAATCAAAGTAAAATTAGTAAGGAACTAAAAACGACCCCCGCTACTCTCAAATCAAGGTTGGGTGGTGGTAAAAAAGAGTTCCAAGAAATTAAAGGTTATGTCGTATTAGGTTTTGATAATGTAGAAAAACTTGTTGAATTCAAAAAATCAATTGTTAAAGATACTCCAACAATTAAAAGAAAAACCAAACCAATCTTGGAAGGTATAGGATTGTTGGAAAAAATTATGAAAGAAAAATATAAGTTGGAATTGAATAATCAAGTTGAAAATAAATATTGGGGAACGACGGAAGATAGGTTCTCTATTAGTGTAGAAGATAATTTAAATATAGACGATATAGAAGGTCTATTTAGTAATGCTATAAGTAATGTTGTAAATAAAAGAAAACTCGGTCCAAAGGATAAAATTAGGGTTGTTATTGAAGACCCAAACTTGAAGTTTTTTGTTTCTACTCAACTTATGAATGCCGAAGATATTAATGGTGAAGTTATATTATCTTTGATTGAATCAGTTATAGAAAGTAATGAAGATTGGCAAATCACAAGTGAAACGAATATAAATATAACAAGTATTAATCTTCCTTCGGGAGCGGGCAATATTTATCATAGTGATTTTTATAGTGGTTGGAAAGGTGGTTCGTCAGTTCCTTTTGGTGCGGAAAAAACACCACATATTACGGACGAAGACCCCGAACAATTTTTATGTAAATCAATATCAGAATTGAAAATAAAAGAGCAACAATTATTAAAGTTCAATAAAAAATCAATTGTCCGTATTAAAAATGAAGATAATTTATGTTGTGCCCGAGCAATCGCAGTTGGTATATTTAGAGCAAAATATGGAACTCAACATAATAAGTATAAACAAATATATTCAAATGCGAAAGATACACAAACCAAAACGGCAATCAAACTCCACCAACAAAGCGGAGTTCCGTTAGGTGAATGTGGAATTGAAGAAATCAAATTGTTTGAAGAGTTTACTGGTTATCAAATAACTATTATAGACGGCGACTTCTTCAACCAAGTAGTTTATCCCGATATTACTGCGGTTGGTTATAAACCACCCGAAGATAAATCAAAGTTTTTGTATTTGTATAAATCCAATAATCATTATGACTTGATTGCTTCCAATATGGTTGCGGGGTTCTTCTCCAAAGATAATTTTTGTCATAATTGTAAGAAATGTTATAAGAATAAGGGACAACATAAATGTATCTTTAAATGTAATATGTGTTTAAGAACGAATTGTCCTTTAAATGATATACCATTAGAAGAAAGAAAATATGATTATCCTTGTGAAAAGTGTGGGCGTGTATTCGCTCATAAAGAATGTTATAAAGAACACTTACGGACTACTCCACATATGATTAATGGGGTTGAAGTTATGAAGTCTTTATGTGATAAATATTGGAAATGTGAAAAATGTAAAAAATTAATGTCAGTAGAAAAATACCCAAAAGATACTCATAAATGCGGTGATTATGAATGTAAAAATTGTAATAAGATTGTCGGTGAAGACCATATATGTTATATGTTTCCAAAATTGTTGAAATTACCAAGTATAAAATATATCTTCTTTGATTTTGAAACGGACATTAGTAATAAGTCCCACGAAGTAATGTATTCAGTATCCCAGTATTTTGATAATCCCGAACCAATTATCCACGAAACAATACAAGATTTTTGTATTTGGGCGTTCCAAGAAAAACATAAACATTATACTTTTATCGCTCATAATGGTAGGGGTTATGATTATAAGTTTATTATTCGTTGGGTCTTTGATAATACTTTGTATAAACCCTTTACAATTTTTGCGGGTCAAAAAATTATGTGTATGAGTATCCAAGAATTAAAAATTAGGTTTATTGATAGTTTAAGTTTTCTCACTATGCCTTTAAAAGCATTCCCAAAAACATTCGGTCTAAAAGAATTGAAAAAGGGATTTTTCCCGCACTGGTTTAATGTCCTTGAAAATAGAAATTATGTAGGTCCAATGCCCGATATAAAATATTTTAAACCCGATAGTTTTAAAAAGAAAGATAGGGACGAGTTTATCAAATGGTATGAAGAAAAAGTAAATAGTAATTATGTGTGGGAACAAGCAAAAGAAATGAAAGAATATTGTATATCTGACGTTGATATCTTACGGCGTTGTTGTATAAAGTTTCGTGAATTATATTTGGAAGTCGCAAGTATAGACCCATTTTCATATCTCACAATTGCTTCCGTTTGTATGGCGATTTATAAATACAATTATATTGATTACTCGTTTCCAATTAGGTATGAAGCGTTTGAAGAAAAATGGGGTCATACTGGTTGTATGAAGGGTGGCGACCCGTCCAAGCAAGACCCCGAATATATCAAAGATAAAAGAGCATTCCAAAAAACTACATATAAAAATGTATTCCGTGAAAAGAAAATTGCTGTCTTTGAGTATAAGAATGTTGAATGGTTTAGACAAGCATTTTTTGGAGGTCGCACGAATGCTATGAAATTGATTTATAATTTTAAAGAAGGTGAAGAAGGAAAATATAGTGATATAACAAGTTTGTATCCCACAGTTCAATTCTACGATAAATACCCGAAAGGTCATTATAAAGTAAAAACTGAAACTGAAATTGAATCAATTGATTATGAACTAGTTGCTCACGGAAAATATTTTGGATTTATAAATTGTAAAATAGAACCACCAAGTAAATTATATCACCCAGTATTACCGCATAAAACCGAAAAACTCGTATTTGATTTAAATGTAAAAGAAGGTGTATGGTGTAGTAATGAAATCCAAAAAGCGTGTGAGAAAGGTTATAAAATATTAGAAATATATGAAATCCGTTATTTTGAAGAAACAACAACAAGTTTATTTAAAAGATATGTCAAGAAGTTTTTGAAAATCAAGCAAGAAGCAAGTGGTTTTCCCGATTGGTGTAAAACCGAAGAAGATAAACACGAATATATCCGTCAATACAAAGAACAGCAAGGGATTTTATTAGAATACCATAAAATCAAGAAAAACCCCGGTCTGAGAGCAATTGCTAAATTGTGTTTGAATAGTTTGTGGGGTAAGTTCGGTCAAAGAACAAATATGAGTAAAACTGAAATCATAGATAGCAAAGCAAAGTTTATTGAAATTATAACAAATATGGAATATGAGAATATCACATATATAGAATTGAATGATAATAAAATGGAAATCACTTATTCTATAAAAGACCAGTTTGTTCCAAATGATTTTAATACAAATATCGTAATTGCTTGTTTTACTACAAGTTCAGCAAGAATGCGTCTTTATGAAGCATTAGATTACTTGAACGAACAAATACTTTATTTTGATACTGATAGTTGTGTTTATAAATATAATCCAATAGATAAATCTTGTAATAGGAAATTAGAAAATGGTGATTTATTGGGAGATTGGACTGACGAATTGGAAGGTGTCAAAATGTGTGGGACTTTTGTTTCGGGTGGTCCAAAGAATTATAGTTTTGAAACTGACGACGGCAAGTATCATACAAAAGTAAAAGGATTTAATTTAAATTATGAAGTTGGTTTAAGTATTAATCATAATAGTATAATTGATTTAGTAAAGAAAACTTTGGAAGACAAAGAAGGCACTACTAAACTCCAAGAAGAATTAGATAATTGTATGGATTATGAAGAAGAAGATTTAAAAGAAGAAATTAAAAATCACAATAAAATAGCGGTTCAATATGATTTGATTAAAAGAACAAAAGAACATACTTGCGAAAACTTTACTCAAAAGAAAAGGTATGGACTTGTATATACTAAAAGGGAGATTCTCCCAAGAGACGAATATGGTAATTATGACACTATCCCGTTTGGGTATAATAAGCAAGATTAAGTGTTCCTTTATCAACTTTTACATAATTTATAATAATGCCCGGGTCTGTTGACACTTGGGATTGTCTGGCGAAATCGTGGTGTTTGAATACTGCTGGATAATATAGTTTTTCTATTAATTGGTGTTGCGATAAAAATAAATCGTATGCCTTATATTTTTTATGCTGTCTTATTTTATTAAGCAATATTTCAGCACTCGTAGAGGTAGGTATATATAATGCGTTAATCTGCGACCACCTAAACTTATAATATTCAATTGGATTTACTCCAACTTTGAATGTTGATATTATTTCTTTGTTTATTCCACTTTCTTTAAATGCTTTATCTTTGCTCCAATTTGAAGGGTGTGCGATTTGTCCGCTAAATAAACAAGGTTCAGTTGGTAAATCTTCTGGGATTGCTGTTGCTTGGATTGAATCGTCTTCAAGTATTACAACTTTATCAAGTTTGTTTTTTATGATATAATCAAGTGCTTTCAAGTGTGAAGCAAAGTTTCCAATAAATCCATTCTTTTTATTTTGAGATATATTATATCTTAAAGACATTTTCTCACTTACTTCTTTTACAAATGGGTCTTCAAGATTATCTCCTTTACAACCAACAATTAAATCAAAATCATAATTAAGATATTTTCTCCTTGATAATCCACTTTCACAATTCATAGAAATAACTAATTTTGTCAAGTCTTTTTTTTTATCCATTATATTATAATCAAGATTTTAATTTTGTGATATAACAATTTTTAAGTGCGTTTTTTTGACAATATTAATATAATCTTAAGAGTATATAGAATGACTACTCCACGCAACTACTCAACACTTCAAAGTGATTTACTTATGGGACGCACCAACGAAACAAAACTAATGGAATATTTGAATAATCTTAAAGAGAATAAAAATAAACAATATGAATTATTTAGAAATCAATTTTCTACATTTGATTTTATAAATGAAGATACAATCGCAGAACTTAAAAGTCGTAGGGTTTTATGTAATCAATATCACGACACTATGATTGGTAATAATAAATTAAAAGTTTGTAATGAAGACCACCCCGAAAATGTCAAGGGTGCTGAATATGTTTTTTATTTTTTATTCACAGACGGATTATATAAATGGAAGTATAATCAAAATCAATATTCAGTAAGACCATTTTTTCACAGAGATAAACAAAGATATCAAGAATACGGGTATATCCCAGTTAAATACCTTGAACTTGTTGAACCAAACTTGAACTCATTATCTTCATAATTTGTAGGATTACTTCTTGCTCTTGATTGGTTGTTTGTATTGTCTTAATTTCAAGTCCCATATTCCATTCTTTCTTTGATATAATTTTGATAAAGTAGGAAAAAGATTATTTACAATTTCTTTATCTTTCTTTTCAGTTTCAATATTACGACCACTTGCTTTATTCCCGCCGTCAGCGTATAAACTGGTTCTTGGTCCAATATGATTATTTTTTAGTATCTTGCCGTCTCTAACAAAATGTCTCAAACAAAACTCAAAATCTTCCGCATAATTCGTGATTACTTTTATATCTTTACAAATGCGACGAATTCGTAATACACCCAGCATATATCTCAAATCCCGTGTATATTGACTTTTTATTCCACGCATAAACAAGTCATTATCACACTGATAAATCCCACCATAATTTATGTTTTCTTTTTTCATAATTTCAACCATTTTTCTCATATCTTTTTTAAAATTATCAATTGGTTTTTTTTGTTCGTTGATTAGTTCTTTGATATCGTCGTCCAATTCAATTACAAACCTTCCTTCTTCAAAATAATCCGTTATAAAGTTATGTTTCATTCCCGCTCCTATGGCGTCGCAAGATATTACTTTAAATCCTTTCTTTTCTAATGATTTATATTTATCATAATCCGAATCTCCATTACGAATAAAAATATAGATACTCTCACTTTTAATTTTATGTTTTGATAGAAAACTTAATGTATGAGATAATAATTTATCATATCTTTCAAATGTAGGAATAGCATAAATTAATTCTTGATTACATATACTTAATCTATTTCTCAAATAACAAACTACACTCATACGACCACCAAAATTATTTTTATTTAAATCGTCTATTGGTAGTTTATCAGTTAATACTTTCATTTCTGTATTAGCGTGAAACTCGTGAGCGTTGAATATCAAAGTATCTCCGTCTCTCAAATCAAATGCGATTTTATATTCGGGTAGTCCAAGATATGAACCTTCATAATTATTTAGTTCGTCTTCAAAAATAGTTAATGTTGATAAACCACCTTCTAAATCTCCGTAATCTTTATGACACGCTGTTCTAAAATCATAATTTAAAGTCATAGTTGAATATATTGAATTATTGAATAAAAACTCTGGCGATTTGTCTGCTTCTTTTTTATGATAATCAAAACTTTCTTTCTCAAACTTTTCGTGATTGTTTTGAATGTCTACTGCGAGTTCTCCAAGTGTTTCTGTTTTTGTTAAATTGTTTTTACTCCAACCAACCATACGACACGGAAAACCCGCAACGGCGTCAAAATAACCCGCAACCCCACTCCTACAAATATTACTTTGACAACGCTTTACCATATCTCCGTTTTCTTTTTTATAATAAACACTATATCTATCTTTTCCGTCTGTATAAACTTCTCCTTTACTATTACATAATTCTACCGCTTCTATCGGGAACTTTGATAAATGACAAGGTCCTACCGCTTGTCCCCTATTTTTTGTTTTGGATTTAGCGGGTTGGCGAATTGCGTCTTTATATTTTTGTCTATTCTCTTTTGGTATTGCGTTTTTAATAAATCTAAAAAGCGTTTTTCCATTTGGATATATTCCGTGAGCGTCATTTTTGATAATAGTTGTGTAATGGTTTTCGTCATAGTATAAACCTTTTCGTGCTTCATATACTTTATTATATTCAGTCATTTATTATTATGTAGATATTAATTTGAATCCGTTTTAGTTTTCTTTAAGTATTAAATATGTGCGTTTAACATACTTAAAAACAATATCATAGTATAATATATAAGAGAATGTCAGCAATCACACTTTCAGCAAATCAGCATAAGTTTTTAGTTTCAAAATCTAAAAAAGGATGGGCGGCGTTCTATAAATCACAAACGGATAATGTAAGACAGACGGAAGCATTATATTCAAGAATAAATTATTTAAGTGGTTTTGTCCGTAATCTTGCGGAAGGTGAAACTCAAAATGAAGAAACAGCAAAAGAAGTAATACCCGATTTTGTTGAAAATGAATTAAAGGATATGTTAGAAAAATTAAAGGTTGAAATCTCGTGTCCAATTTGTTTGG
>TARA_R110001599_G_scaffold314898_1_pt1 | contig 11746 bp, 17 predicted proteins | sample TARA_R110001599 | Tara Oceans TARA_R110001599 (sample SAMEA4398360) | marine metagenome | biome: Polar Biome; feature: [MES] marine water layer (ENVO:01000295) within the mesopelagic zone...; material: water (ENVO:00002006), including particulate matter (ENVO:01000060) such... | reverse complement strand
ACTTATGAAAAGAAGATATTCCACTTGGAGTCAAAAGGTTAGGAATACTTTGGAATGGTTAGTTCAACAAGGATTAGTTAGTCGTGTCGGTTTAAGTCGTTATACTTTGAGAGTTGAAGATAGTTATGCTTATCAGTTATCATCATTAGAACAACGCATCCTTTCTCATTTGGATAATCGTCACGGTAAGAATAAGAGTCAACTTTATCGAAACTTGGGTGTAATAAATCATATTGAATTAAGAGGTGAGGTAAACTTTGCTATTCAACACCTCGAAGACAAAGGCTACATATTCAAAGGTGCATACAATCGTCTTTTAAAAACTATTCCACAGGAAGTGGTGTCATCGTGAGTAAAGTATTAAAAAAATTAGAATTGTGGGCATCTAGTTACATTAATATTATGGCTTTAATTCGCACTTTGCTGGCGGTCTTTACAGGTATGTTGAGTTTGTTTATTTTCTTAGAAATTTTTGGATATATGGGGGGTTAAAGATGCCCGAAGGCCCAGAAGTTAAAAAGATAGTGAATCGTTTGAATAAGTTTTTTCAAGGGCAAGAGATTACCTCTGTGGATTTCTATGATGAACGCTATCGGGAAAAACAGGTGCGAGATGATGTAGATTTATTTTTAGACTGCATCCCTGCTACTGTGGAAAAAATTGAGTGTAAAGGAAAGTTTATTTATTGGACTTTTACTAACGGATTTATTATTTTTCACACTTTGGGTATGTCTGGAACTTGGCGGCTTCAGAATAAAAAACCTAAGTATGGTAAACTATCATTTGAAAGAGGGGATGGTAAATTGGCACACTACAAAGATTTCAGAAGGTTCGGAACATTTAAAATCTTTCAACCAGAGTGTGCTTCCGAAAAGTTAAATCATAAACTAACAAAACAATTAGGGCCAGACATTCTTAATGATGTAGTATCATGGGAATTATGGGAGGAACGCTTAAGAAAAGTTAATCATCACAACATCACAAAGGCTTTAATGAATCAAAGGGTAGTGGCAGGTATTGGTAACTACATCAAAGCGGAGGCTTTGTATAGAGCAAAGATTTCTCCACATCGAACAGTAGAGTCTTTATCGGACAAAGAATTATATGATTTGTATGAAACGTGCTTGTGGGTTATCAAAGCGGCTTATGAAACTAGAAGCCGAACTGTGAAAGATTATCCGTTGCCTGATGGTAGTCAAGGTAATTTTAGATTTTATTTTCAAGTTTTTGGAAAAAGAAAAGATGCTATGGGAAATCCTGTCATTCGCGATAAAACTCTTGATGGTAGAACAACACATTGGGTGCGTGAGATACAGAAATAAACACAAGTGTTAAATACTTAGAGTCCTTGGTAATAGGTAGTGATAAAATGGTTGATGAAATAGAAGCCCCTCTTGAAGAAGACAGAACTATGGCGGAAAAATATCGAGATTCTTATCGAGGTAGTCGTCAAGAAAGAAAATTTGTAGATGGTAATGAAAATTCAGTTTTACCTTTAGATGCTGTTCCAGAAATAAGGGATGGTTCATGGACTAACGGATTATTGGCGTGGGGTCGCGGTGAAACTTCCACAGATGTAGAAGTTATAGGCTGGTGGGTTCTCCCTCGTAAAAGAATGAAGAACACAACCAGAAAATACCGTGTAAAGAAACAATTATCTTCATTAGATAAAGTTAAAAAAGACTTCGATGATAAAAAACCTCGTATATCCCAAGAAAAAAGAATGGAGAATCGGGCAAAAGGGTCTATTCGTATTCTCAGGAGTCGAGGCTACTCAATGGCAGAAGCCTTAATGATTACTAAAGGACAAATGGGATTAGATAGAAAATTAGTGCCGCTTGTTGATGATAGTGAAGAATGATTTAAGATGTTTGATAGGGCTGTGGATATGTGGGATTTATTATTTTGGGTTGGTTTTTGGATTGTTTTTTATTATTTTTTAGATTAGGTGATTAAATGAAAAATACTTTTCCTAAATATGAACTAAATATGGACACTGTTGAAAGGAATCTTCTTAAACAATTAGTCAGAATCAGGTCTAAACCTCTTTCCATAGACATTGAAACTACTCGCGTAAAAGACTTTAAAGATTTATCTGATGTTATCTCTAATGTTATTGTTGTGTGGGATTCTGTTTTGCCAAATAAAAAGTGGGTGTTCGTTCAAGAAGAAGCCTTACATTTAGAAAATGTTTTACCTATGTCAGAGTTAAGACCTCATTTGATAGAGTGGTTTAAAAGGGGTCGCGTTTTAGGCGGCCAGAATATACTAGGATTTGATTTCCCTGTAATGATGAACGATAAATCACTTAATGTAAAGGATGTTCTTCAAGCGTTCATTGATACTAGGCAAATAGTTGATACTAGCAAATATATTACTGATAGATACGGCTTTAGAGTTTCTTTAAAGTATATGGCAGGAGGTTCACTTGGGGATGAAAAATTAATGGATGGTGCTAACGCACCTATTGAATGGGAAAATGGTAATTATCAAGAAGTAGTAGATTATTGTATTAAAGATACAATACTGTGGTCAGAAATACATCAATTTGGTGTAGATAAAGGTTATGTAAATATTGGTGGCCCTAAACTTGCGGTGGATTGGTGATAGAATTGATTCCTGAAAGTCCATTATTAGAATCTTCTCTGGGCGAAACGTCTGTTTCATGGTTTCGTCACGCAAAAAAAATGCTAAGTAAAAAACAAATCGAACAATTGAGTGATGAATCACTCAGGATTAAATTTGGTGTTTGCACACAATCGTGGGAGACTTGCACTTGGGGTATGGTGAGGGAGAAAACAATTGCTGATTTAGAGATGGAACACGGAAAAGCCACTCATGTTGAAATAAATTGGAATGGAAAGGTCACAGGAATTAGGTTTGAAAATAAAGAGAGTCTCTTTTGGTTAGATAAAACACGCCCCTTTGGTATGGCCGAATTACCTAAAGTAGTGAATGACGAGGAACGCTGTCAAGGAACATTTAAACACGGTGGTCGTTGCACACGATATAATACTTGCACCCTTCACAGTCAAGGAGATGTATGATATGGCTGAAGCCCCTAAAGGAATAGTGTGTATTAATTGTAAAGAATCGGCTATTAGATTCTGGCCTCGGTCAGATGGAATGGTGTGTTTATCTTGTGTAGCCGCCGAAGAAAATGAGGTGCTGAGATGATGGGTTCTCACATCATCGAGGCATGGGGTTTAAAGTGAATGAAGAACTGTTAATCGCCTTATTCGTTTTAGGCATTTTTCTCGCTGAATATATTACGGGGCGACCATCTGGAGAGATTTCTGCTTTAACTCAATATCCTCATCAAAAACTACCAAGTATATTTTTGGGGTGGGGTGCAGGTGAAATAACGCAGTTGTATCATATTCACCATTGGATGTGGTGCATTGTAAGTAGTTTTGTTTTTGCGTTGTTTAATCAATTTGAAATTGCCGCCTTTTTGATGGGGTGTTTTGTTCAAGGTTTAACTTATCCTGATAAGTTTCACATAAGAATTGGGGGTGTGAGTTAATTGATTGCCGAAGTTAAAATGTTATTAATTTTTCTCGCCGCCACTTTAATCACAATAATTTATTTATTGAGATTGATGGAAAAAAGAGATGGGGAGTTTGCTCAAACTGTGAATGATGTAAGGGAAACTAACGAAGCGTTGCTTTTAGATAAAAAATATCATAGATTGACTCAAGCAGAAACCGAAGGGCAATTAAAACTTTTAAGTTTGGAAATCAAGCAGTTAAAGGAAGAACGAGAAACTAATCAAGTAGAAATACGCAAGCAGAAAGGTCGAGCGCAATCTGCTCACACAAGCAAAGGCCAGATTCTTGAAAAGTGGACACCATTCCTTACCACTCCTGATATAGAAGCACATTGGAGAGTAGAAGATTGGTCTTTTCTAGGTCAACCGATTGATTACGTTGTTTTTGATTGGCATCAAGATAAGCAGAAAAACGATGCTGAAGGGAAAGTTATTCTACTTGACGTTAAAGCCGCTAAAAGTCAATTGACCACAAAACAAAGAAGGATTAGAGACTTAGTTAAACGTGGTTCTGTTGAATGGCGCGAAATCAGATTGGATTAAATACTAAATGACACTAAGAGTGGTAACATGGGTAGATTAAAAGGTTCTATAACTTATCTTTGCGGGCCGATAGATAATGTTGACGATGATGGAGTTATTTGGAGGAAGCAGATTGGAGAAAAACTCTCTGCTCGTTATGGTATGAAAGTTTTAGACCCTACCGATAAACCTTTCAAGAATCAAACTTTAAAGTATGAGGAAATAGGTGTGGAAAAACAATATGCACACAATCTCAAAGCAGAGGGTCGTTACGCAGAGTTGGCTGAGAAGTTTAAAGGAATTGTCAGAGCAGATTTACGCTGTGTAGATTTATCTGATGTCTTAATTGCTTACTTGCCTAAAGATGTTTTAATGTGTGGAACTATACATGAGATTGTAGTTTCAACAGAATCTAAGAAGCCCACTCTTTTAGTAGTTGAAGGGGGTAGGAAAAATCTGAGTCATTGGTTCTGGGGCATAATTCCTTCAGAACCTCATACTGAGAATCGTTCTGGGTGGATTTTTGATTCTTGGGATGCTTTGTTTGACTACTTAGATGAGATTAACCAAGCAGAAGATACTATGCCAGAACCTAAATCTAGTAGATGGGTTATGTTAGACATCGGTTCACGATAGGATAATATAGTCGGGTCGTTGATTTAAGGTATGGTCGTTAAACCTCAAGAAGATGTCGGAGTGATTAATCTTCAAAGATTAAATAGTTATCCTTCTTACGCTCCAAAGGATTACGATGAACTTAGTCAAATCTGGCCTACTCCTGCGGAAATCTGGACACCTATACCTTTAACGGGTTACGGTGTAAAACACACTAACACTTCGGCATCTTCAGTCGTAGGGTCGGAAAGAAAAAATTTCGCTGGCGTTCCTGTTCGTCAACTTTGGAAATACCCCAACTATCTTAAAAATGCTGAACGTGACAGTCCTGCTCAACAAGGCAGATGGTTGCCTTTAGATGTGGCTTTTGATTGGTCGCAGAAAAGAGGCTCACCCCAACCGAAAAATTTAAACCAAAGAGTTTTAAATCTGGGTGATAGTTACAGTTCCGATGTGGTGGAGTATAATGAGAATATGCAGAAATACCTTAACGCTTATTTAATCGAAGACCTACCTACTAAATCCAATGTAATCTACTTAGCCACAAGTTTCCAAACTAAAGGCACTATTTATCATCCCGTTTTTATGCGTTTCCAATTCGACCAAGATTTAAAACAATGGAAATCTAGTGCCTCTGAAAGAAATCCTGATTTTAAAGGCAATTTAATCGAGTTGAAGAATTATTCTTCTTCCACAGGTAGGAGTATGAAAATAGGTTTATTTACTAACGCTGACGCAGTAACCACGATTGGCTACGACACGTTTAAAGGAACTTTACCTGATAAGTCCGAATGGACTGAGTATCTCGATACAGCCGATGACGCTACAATAGGAGCAGTAGATTTTGCTTACAAGGAATTACAACGGTTAATAGTCGAAGGTTATTTTAAGGTTTCACAACATTTCCCTCTCACACGAAAACGCTGGCATTGGATTGCATGGAATCAAGATAAAACTTTAACCACTAAAGCAAATCGAAACCAGATTTACATTTGGATTCCTACACAGCAAGAAAAATATTCCAACCCTGCTAATCAATTAGGATTGTTTAATTGGACTTCTGCCTTCTGGGAGAGGAAAGACTAATAAGCAACTGCTTACTCGCAGACATGAGGAGAAGTTTAAATGGAACAAGTCTTAAACAATTCACCCTCGAAAATACCTGCTGAAGAGTGGGTTACTAACTATCCACACCAGATTCAAGATTTAAAAACAGTATGGGACTTTAACCAAGACGGTGAGATGATATTGTTTGATGACGCTTTCGAGTGGGTTAAACCTAAAACCTTGACTAAGCCTGAACACATTGAAAAGTATCTTAAACACTTGAATCAACGTGTTAGCAGTTTTGTAGCAGAAGACGGCTTCATTTACATTACGGTTCAATGGAAATCTGGAACTATGACTTACGACCCCATTTACTTTAGGTTTCGTTACACAGATTTAAAATCTGATGATGATTTCTTTATTCTCGCACAAGACAGGTGGAACAACACACACATAGCAGTTAACGGCGTGGGAATAGACACTTGGAAAGTTCAGAAAGACAGGCAACAACGCAGGGTTAAAGATTCTCAACAATCAGAAGATACCACCGAATTGATGAGTAAATTAATGCAAGGCTTAACTTTAACCCCTCAAGAGTTTCAGAAATTAACCCAAAAAGGCACTCACAGTTCCAATAAGGAATACTACTCTGCTTATGTAGCAAGATGGATTAACGAGAGAAAACCTAAATGGGCTGTTAATCTATCTAAGTATTTCCGCCAACCTAAACACCGAGCAGGTTTAACTATCTTTAAACCTTCTAACACCCACGTTAAGCAAAAAGTCCAAGTAGGCTTGCTAAATTGGGATTATTTGAACTTGTAAGCAGACGCTAATGTTTATATCATAGAAGTCTCTACAAAGGTTAGCGTGATATTATGTCCGATGAACAAATAATAAGTGAAGCCGATTATTCCGACTACACAGTGTATGAACTAAAAGATGAACTGAAAGAAAGAGGTCTAAAGGTTTCTGGTAAGAAAGCCGATTTGATTACTAGATTAGTAACAGACCTTAACGCAACTGTGGAAGCAGTTGAAAATGTTATTGAGCAAACTGAAGAAGCCGTTGATGCAGTAGAAACTGCGGCTGATGAAGTTAGCGATATAGGTGAGAAACTTGCTGAGAAAGATGTTAAAGGCGCACTTACTGAACTTAAAGATGCTTCTGACGACATTGAAAAAGCGGCAGAAGAAACTTTAGAAGCGGCAGAAGACGCTTTAGAAACTGCTGAAGACTTAGCAGAAAAAGCAGAAGTCGCTCTTGGCCGTTGGAACGCTCTATCTAAGAACCAGAAAATTATTGCTGGAATAGCAGTAATTGTCGGTCTTGCTTACGCGGCCTTTTACGGCGGCTACATAACAGTATGATATAGTTAATGACATACTTTAAAGTTATGTCAACTAATCTGGGTCACTTCAAGTCTAAGCCAACTGCTCGCGCTTTGTTTAACGAAGCAGATAAGCAAGTAGGCTGGGTTTTCGTAGAAAACTCTTTAGGACACCCGATTAATCTTATTATTTCCATAGCCGAAAGTGAATACAGAAAATCTCCCTACTGTTCACATTCTGTTTCTGACTTGGAAAATATATCTTCCTACCAACAGATATTCCATAATCCTAGTTACACGAACAACCCTTTGTATGGGAGTTCAAATGGTGAAAAGTTTAACGCTCGCCATAAATCATTTTACTTTAAGGATTTTCCAGAGTGGCATGATTTTAATCCTGTTGACACTCAATTGACACCTCTCACCCCTAACGACTATGGGTTGTTAGGGTTTTGTTATATTGACAATGAGAAAAACCCTACTTCTCAAAATCCACAAATAGAAATCTACTTAGAAGATAATATGTTTGAGGTTTGTGTGAAAAAAGATTTACTTCCTAATCTGGCTTATTGGGAGCAAGGCGGGCATCGTTGGTTCAATTTAAACATTCCATTTACTTACTACACTAAACTACTTAATTATGAAGAACCTATTTATTCCATTTATCACAGCCCCACCTTATCGTGGCACGAACCTGAACTTTCTTTTACACCAGCATTAGGATTATTTAATTGGTTGCACTTTGAAACACAATAAACCGATACATTCAAAAGCAAAACGGGGTAAGATGTATCATGGAATCTGATAGATGCCCTACTTGTCGTATGAAAATCAGCGATTTACGAATACGAACTAAAGATTGTTGTCAGTGGGTGATGATGAGATGAGAGAGATTGGTTACGCTTGTATTAATATGACTTTGAGTGACGAGGGTGTATGTGCGAACAGAACTCTGAGAATGAAAACCTTAGAAGAAAAAGGTTACGAATACTTATCAGAGTTAATAGTAAGTAATTTACAATCTTTAAAGAAAATCTTAAATTGGAATGCAGAAAGTGGCTATCGTTTTTATCGTATGTCTAGTGAAATGTTTCCTTTCATGTCGCACCCTGTTTGGGGTTACGATATAGAAAATCTTCCTAGATGTGAAGAAATATCTACCTTACTTATGGAACTTGGAAACTTTGCTAGACTAACAAATCAAAGACTCACATATCACCCAGGGCCGTTTAATGTCCTTGCATCCCCCAATCCAAAAGTTGTTTCTAAAACTATCGTAGAACTTAATGCCCACTCGCATATTTTTGACTTGATGGGTTACACACCTTCTGTGGAAAACAAAATTAACATTCATGTCGGTGGGGCTTATGGTGACAAAGCATCTGCTTTAAACAGGTTTTGTAGTAACTTTCAACAACTTGATGAAAACACTAAACTAAGGTTAACAGTGGAAAATGATGATAGGGGTAATCTTTACTCTTTACAGGATTTATATCTAGGTGTTTACCAAGTTATAGGAATACCTTTAGTATTTGATTATCACCATCACGTTTTTAACACAGGGGGTTTAACGGAAGAAGAAGCGTTAAAGTTGGCTATGACCACGTGGCCTGAAAGTATAGTTCCTGTTGTTCATTATTCTGAAAGTAAAACTCTTGAACAAGGTTTAACGAAAATAACTCCTGCACACTCAGATTATATTAAAGGCCCAATCAACACTTACAATCAGCAAGTTGATGTAATGGTGGAGGCCAAAGCCAAAGAATTAGCAGTTCAGCAATATCTTTCTGCTTCTTCTGCTTCTGAGCAGATGCCTTCTGCTTCTTCTGCTTCTGAACACACTCTTTCTGCTCATTCTGCTTAAGTTTAACCGAAAGTCTTAAATATGGATTCTCACTCCGAGAACTATGAACAGAAGTTCTTGTAAGGTATGTGAACGCGAGATAATGGCCCACAACAAAGGAAACACCATCATTCATGGTATATATTGCAGTCGGTATTGTAAATTATTTGACCGCGATAATTTGAAAATGATTAATGGTGCTGAAAAACATGGGAATCCTAAATATAAAGGATTCAATTATTGGCCTAAGATAACTGTTTCTTGTGATACTTGCAGTAAAGATTTGTCCATAAACCATTCCATAGAAGGTGATGACAGAACTTTTTGTAGTCAGGATTGCTACCGCCAAGTAAAAACTTGTCGGAGAGCCGCTTTAAAAGATTATAATCTTTTGAAAATTCTCCGCGAACACCCTGACGGATTGCCAAGTGATGAATTGGCTTACATGATAGGAACTATTAATGGATTCAGAACTAATCCTAAGAAAATTACTTCTTTACTGAAATTTTGGGTGGCAAAGAAAGTCGTGATTAAAAGTTTAACTCAGAAAACCACAGGTCGGACTATTTATTCATTAGCAACATCTTATCACAACAAGCCTCTTGGTAAAGCAATAATAGATTTTAGAGGTCGAAAAACCTATGCCGAAAGATTGGAACTTACCACTTCTTAGAGATAGTTCAAATAGTTGAAAAAGTTATTCGCACTCATGCTACTAACTACAAAGGCCGCCCTGCGACCTATGTTCGGATGGCTTGTCAATCAACCAATTGTAGTAAGTTTTCTTTATATCTTTACTGACGACCCTATTTACTATTATCAAGGGATTGCACTACCTCTTGCCGCTTGTTCGATTTTGTGGTTAATACCCTGTTATCAATGGTATGAGAAAAAAATTGTTTTAGACGATTAAAGCACAACTAGAAATAGTTAATGTGTTTAATATAATTGATAATATGGTTGAGGTATCTTTAGAGAAATTAGGGCTTTTAAATTGGGGACGCGGAAACCCCAAATGGGTAGGTGTAGATTTCCACCTTATTCCACCAGAAAAAAGACCTGAATACTTAGACTTAGCCTTAAAGAGATTTGAAGATATGTATAACGACTCACCCAAGCATTTGTGGATTTCAAAAGGGAGAGTAAAGTTTCGATTGGATAAAGGTCGAACTATGGCGAAGATGAAGAAGTTAGAAGGTGATGATGAACGAGGAAGTATTTACGCTTTCGTGGATATTAACATGGACAACGACCCTGCAAGATACGGTGGAATGATGAAACCCGCCTCTTGGAAAGCCCCAGATAAAAAAAAGTATATCCGAGCGCACCTTTTCGCTGAAAACCCCTTGCGAGGAGCAGGATGGTATGGCCCTGATTATAAGGATGGTGGCGCACGAAGCGCAGTAGAAAAGGATGTGAGAGATAATTGGTTCAGGACAAAGAATGGCATTCCATTCCACAACGAAAAGATGTTGAGACTTCTAAAGAATTAACACCCCCTTTATTATTTTTATACAATCATATCATCCTCGTTATAGGGTCGTTATTTAAGGGTTTAAAAAATTTGTTGCCAATATGTTTCTCCCTTTTTAATGTCTAAGGGAGAATAAAATATGACTTCTTCAGAGTCCACAACTATATCAAGATGTGGAAACTCTTGATGGAGTTTGGTTTAAGGTGATTTTATCAATTCGTCATACGGTTTAAAGTAGTTAATCAGATACCTTACAGTATGGTCGAATATTCTCGTAAGCAATTAGTTTTTCGTGATAGTTTAACCGCCATCGTTGTTTCAGCCATAGTTTTAATTGCTACTGCTCAATATGGTTCACCTATACCGTCTTATTTTCTAAGCGAACCTGCATTTCCTTATGAGTGTGCTTATTTGGATGGAGTAGTAACTAATAAGGTGTCTCCAGAAGACGAAATAAGTAATGGAGAGTTTTACGGGTTGGAAGTTAATGTGAGTGTGAATGCTGACCCTGATGAAGATGGTTTTGTGGATGCAAATAATACCACTAATTATACGGCTCAGTTTATTGTTTCTGAGATGACTTATAATTTTATTGAAGTGGGGGATAATTACACAGGTTACACTTGTAAAATGGCAGATATAAGGCAAATGCTTGATGATGGTGTTCTTACTATATTCAATGTCAATAGTAGCAATTAAAGTTAATTTTTATATTTTTCTATTACCGACTCTTAATATAGCAGGATTGCTTAATGGTATTTAGAAGGAATAGCGGATTCCTTATGAATGCCAAAAAATTGTGATAAAATGAACAACAAATTAAATAGAGGAATTAAAAAAATAACGAAGAATGCAATACTGAGCGTATTAGTCGCGTTTTGCCTTGTTATGTCGGCTGGCCTTGTAGCCGCCGATGGTTCTGACCCTCTCGACCCTTCAGATGGTGGAGCAGATTGGGATGGTGACGGTTTAACCAACGCCGAAGAACAAAGTCAAGGAACAGATATGAATAACGCAGATACCGATAATGACGGAATACCTGATGGGTGGGAAGTTGCTTACGGTTTAAACCCCTTATCATCAAGTGATGCTAACGCTGACCCTGATGGAGATGGTTTAACTAACTCTCAAGAGTATGCGGCAGGGACAAATCCTAATGCGGCTGATACTGATGGCGATGGAACGCCCGATGGTCAAGACGCTTTCCCTAACGACCCTAATGACGGCTCATCATCTGATTCAGATGGTGATGGAATACCTGATGCTTACGACCCTGATTTCCCAGGTAATGATGAAGGGGATGGAAACGGTGGCACAGACGGTGGCGGCGAAGGAGAAGGTGAAGGCGAAGGTCAAGGTCAAGGT
>TARA_R110001599_G_scaffold21922_2_pt1 | contig 11757 bp, 12 predicted proteins | sample TARA_R110001599 | Tara Oceans TARA_R110001599 (sample SAMEA4398360) | marine metagenome | biome: Polar Biome; feature: [MES] marine water layer (ENVO:01000295) within the mesopelagic zone...; material: water (ENVO:00002006), including particulate matter (ENVO:01000060) such as...... | reverse complement strand
TAAATGAGTAAACTAGAAGACAAGTATAAAGTAAATTACAGTTTAGCCACGTTGAGAGACGTGGCTTTAACTGCAATTACCAACAATGATTTTATAGTTTACAACTCCACTACGAGTAAGTTTGAGAATAAGAAGCAACCGAGGTTCGGAAATGATTTTAAAGAACAGTTAAAGTCTACGCCGTCAGGTGAGATTATGACTGGCAACGTGTTCCAGCCGTATGACACTATATTGTTTGATGTGACAGGGCCAGATACAATAAATAAATATAGGGTATCATGCGACTTTGTTTTAAATCATAACTCAGCGGCTAACGACTTTAGAGCGCAGTTAGTTATAGACGGCGTGGCAGTTGGTGAAGAAATGAGACTGGAAGTTAAAGACGCAGGCTCAGACCAGAGAGGGCACTACAATCTAAAATGGTACGCTTCTAATTTATCAATAGCGCAGCATACTGTTAGCCTAGTAATCAGGCCTGCGTCAAAAAATAGGCTAACAAGAGTTTACCAGTCAATAACCGAGATATGGAGGGTTAGTTAATGAGTGCAAAATTCAACTACCCTATAAGTACAAGCACCTTAAACGGAACTATTGATTTAGAAAAACTTAGCAGGGATTTTTATAGCCTTGAGATTAGTGAAAGCCTATTAATTATTAAGCAAACAGATAATAACTTATTGTTTGAGTTTGAATCACCTTTGAATGACTCAGTAATATTAAATGAAAAGTTAGATTCTTTAGTGGCCCTACATGATGGACTTCCAATAAGTCCGCCAAAAGTATTAAGGTATGCTCCAGAAGAACTGGATAAGCCTCTATATGCGCTTAATTTTAGAAAAGAATTAACTACAAGGCTACACAACTGTAAAGATTGGGTATTTGGCAGATTGCTTAGAGAGTGTCTGCATCCATTTAATGATGACCTTAGAACAGTTGATGAAGATGATTTAATTATACAGGTAACGTATGATTATGAGTTTGATCCAATAACTAAAGAAGCTATATACAGGCTAGAAATTATATACTGGTTTGATGAAGATGGAAACGTGGTAGCAGTAAAGCGACTACCTAAAAGATACATAGGCCATGAAGGTATGGCAGAAGCAGAAAAGAGAAGACATAATATAATCAATTTTCTTAAGCACGATTTAGATACTATGAGTAAGAGTGGAGACATAGACAACTCAGCACTAGTTACACAGCTGATAGGACAAATAAAAGAGTATATAAGTCTATATATTGAGTACGGATCGTTTGCAATAATACAGGTACTAGAGGTGTTGGACAATCCAATGCTTGACGGGCTAGTAGCGCCGAACGTAACTGTTAGGGCCTACATGATTTCTAAGCTTGATTTCTTAAGTGTTGAAGAACAAAACGAAGATTTATATAAAGGTAGTTTACTATGAATGACTTTCAAATATGGATTATGCACACTAGACCGAACAAGTTTAAACTGTTTTCATGGCTTATAATGAAGGCCCAGAAAACTAATTTTTCACACATGGTCATATACTACGTTCATCCAGACTCTAGAGAAATGGTTCTTGACGCAAGCGGTATGAGTGTAAGAGTTCAAGAGTATAAAATGTTTTTAAAAAATAATACAATAGTGAAAAAGATACAGATGGAGAGTGTAGGAAAGTTTGATTTTTGCGGCTTCTATATCCCTTTACTGGGGCGTAGTTATGACTTCAAGTCGATCATTGGACTAGCATTTAAATCATTGGGGCTTAAGCGCTCAAATAAAATAGGAAGAAATAGAACTAAACTTATTTGTAGTGAATTGGTAGCATTGTATCTAGAAAGGTTTTATGGAGTTGAAATAGTTGATAGTGATAATTATGGGCTTAATGAAACACAAAGGGTTATAAATGATATTTATAAGAGGTAAATTAGAGGACGTTGTACAGGTAGGCGATAAGACGCGCTTAGACTTTGCAAGAACATACGCAATAGACGGTTCAGAGATAGTTAAGGTCGAGATACAGCCAGAAGTAACAGGAGAGTTTTACGACGTTACTGACGATCTATATCTTGATTGGGTTTATGATACTGATGCTGATAAACAAGTAGTATGTAGGGTGACAGATGGTTCATTAGTAGAAGAGACTAAGAACTTAATTATATCTGTATTAGATGAAGAGACAGACAACCTTTTCTCAACTGATACTGACATAGTGCCACTAGAGCCAGAACTTTTGAAATGGGTTCAAGACGGAAGAGATTCCTTTCTTGATAAGCATAGAGCATCACAAAGAGAAATATTAGAAGAACTAAACAACGCTGGTTACTCAAAATCTGACGGTACGAGATACGAGGCGGTTGATATAGTAGATATAAAAGAGTTCAAGGAGTTGTCGAAATACACAACTCTTAGAATTATCTTTGAAGGTATCTCAAACGATATAGATGACGTCTTTCACGAGAAAGCAGTTAGGGCCAACACTAAAGCAGTTGATACTAAAAAACGCGCTTACTTAAGACTAGATGTTAATGGTGACGGTGAGACGACAAAAGAGTGCGTATTCAGCGGCTACCTAAAGAGGTCTTAAATGTATAGCAAAGTAAGGGCATATTTAAGAGATCAGATCAAGAGCGTGATACCTAAAGCGTATGAGCATAAAGACGTATTTAATGTAGAGAACATAGCCTCATCAAAGATAGATGAAGCGTTCCATATTGCCTACTCTCCAGCATCAATATCAATAGGACAACAAAACGTAGAGACAACGGTTACAGTAATTATCACGCTATTCTTTAAAGCTGAGAGAGACGTACAAGTAAGATATGACTCAGCGATGGACTTGGCTAGTAATGTAATGAGAACTTGTGCTTCAACTGCGTCGGTATATGCGGCGAGAGATATAGACGGTTATCCTATCCAGCAAGTAGCACCAACTGGAATAAACACAGAACAATTTGACACTAACGATAATACCTTTAAAATAATATTAAGCATGGATTTGCTTATAATAGAAACAATTTGTTAACGCATATCACAAGGATGGAAAAATGGCGTGTAGTAAATATTCAACACAAGTAACACTAGAGGCGGCGAGAGTCTACTTCGGTAAAGAGCATTTAATCTGTATTGAGCCAGTATTAGCAGTAGCGACGGACACTTCTTTTATTGTATCAAACCAAGATGAATCATTTCAAGTATGGTTTAATGTTGATGGCGCAGGTGTTGCACCAGTACCAGCAGCAGGCGAGACTTTAATTGAGGTAGCAGTAGTAAGTGGTTATACACTATCGGAAATGGCTTTAGCGCTAGACGCAGTTTTGAAAGAGCATTTCTATGTAATCATTCCTAAAGAAGATGGTTCAGAAGTAATCTTAGAAACATTTACAGCCGGCGAGAGATTAGCTGCGCCAGTAGATGTTGACTCAACTTTCATGATCGAAGAAATGCAAGCAGGGTTTAATATTGATCTTGGTAACACTTCAAGCGGTATAGAAGTAACTCTAGAAGGTTCTAACATCGAAGTAACAGCCGATCAGACAGGGCCATTAGTTCTAGCTGAATTAATTCAAGCGACTGTTTCAAGTCTTACTGTAGACCTACAAGACCTATCAGAAGAAAGACTTAATCTTCTAATTGCTGAAGGTTTTGGAGATTCACACACTCCGACAACTGGAACTAGATTAGTAGGTTACGGAACGTCTAAAATCGGTACAAACTCACTAGAAATTGCTGGAAGATTAACACTTCATCCAATTAGACTAGAGGATAATGACAGAAGCGCCGATATGAATTACTGGAAAACAGTTCCAAATGTAACTAGTACAAATTACTCTGGAACAGAGAAAAGAGTTCTTAATGTAGAATTCAAAGCTCTAGTAGACGAGTTTAAGCCAGAAGAAATTAGTCTAATGGCTTTCGGTGACGGTACACAAAACTTATTAGCATAGGTTTTTACTCCTTTCCCCTATGTTAAGATATTAGGCCGCTTGAAATATAGCGGCCTTTCATTTACTATTATCTAAACAATTACAAGGAGAGTAATCATGAAAACTTTAGAATTCAGCAAGAGAAGACTAAAACTTAACATCTATGGCGAAGTAGTCAGCCTAGTTTATCCAACAGTAAAAGAATTTAAAGACTTTGAGTCCGAGAGTAAAGAATCAGGCTTTGAAAAAATGGCATCGTTCTTAGAAATGCTCGGTATGTCAAAAGAAGTTATGGAAAATTTGGAAGTAGAACATCTTAACCAGATTATTGCTGAGTTAACTGGCAACGCTGAAAAAAAGTAAGTAACGAGGGCTTAATTTATGCTAGGCTTTCGCGTTTCTACTCATTAAGCCCTGTGGACATAGAAAATATGCCTATGGATCTGTTTACTGAGTACATTTTGGCCATGGATATTATAACAGGTCGTGAATCATTGATATCTATGGATATTATCACCTTTCCTCACTTGCAAAAAAGAGAAGATAAGGAGAAAATAAGAAAGAAGTATTCAAAAATGGCAAACCCTTACGCTACTGGCTTAGAGAACGCTATAAGATTCGACGATTTTGCAAGGAAGCAATAAATGGCAAACGAAAGTTTAGTAATTGACGTAGAACTCGAACTAAAAAATCTAAATCAAGAAGTTAATACCCTTAAGTCAAAGTTCAAGAGTGGTGGTAAAAAAGCCGGTCAAGAGTTTAGCTCTGGCCTTAAGGGTTCTCTTAGTTCCTTAGCTGGAAATCTAGGGGCGCTTGCGGTATCTAAGGCATTAGGAGCGATAACAAGCTCTATTGGTAACACGGTTGCAGCAGCATCAAAACTAGAAGTATTCGAGACACAATTCAAAGTATTGCTTGGTAGTGCAGGCGCAGCCCAGAGACAAATGGAAGAACTCGCGGACTTTGCAGCAAATACACCATTTCAACTTGACGGACTTGCTAACGCAACTTCTCAGTTATTAGCATTTGGATTCGAGCAAGATCAAATAAAAGGTAAGTTGTCAGAGATTGGAGACGTAGCCGCTGGTAGTGGTTCAGACATTAAAGAACTCTCCACAATATACGGACAGGTTGCAGCAGCCGGTAAATTAACGGGTGAGAGGCTACTACAGTTACAGGAAAGAGCAATCCCAATTGGTTCTGTACTAGCTAAATCATTAGGTGTCGCGGAAGAGTCCGTCAGAGACTTGGTGTCAAACGGCAAGGTAGGATTCAAGGAATTCGAAAAAGCTTTCGCAGATCTATCATCTAGTGGCGGTATATTTGAGAAGGGTGCTGAGAACTTATCTAAAACATTAAGCGGTAGACTATCAACACTATCAGACAACCTATTTAACTTTAACGCCGAAATCGGTAAAGCCTTTGCACCAATCTTAAAAGAGATAGTTGGTGACGCTATTGGTATCGTTCAGCAATTAGTAGATGTAGTAAAGAATAATGCTAAAAGCATAATAGATAACTTCTTTATTATTGCTAGGGCCATAAATGATTACTTAGTAGCACCGTTCGAGCTTGTATTAAACGCGACTAAGGTAGTTGGTAATGCAATTAATACCTTTGCGGCCGGTGTTATAGCAGCATACGGACAAATCGGGCTAGGTATAGCAACAGCGCTCAATAAGGTAGGGATAGTAAGTGACGAGACGTTAGACAGCGTTAAAAACTTTGCAGAATCATCTAGTGAAGTGTTGCAAGAGAACTTTGATGACTTAAATAAGAGCGCCGAAGGATTATTTGATGGAACGATATACGCAAGTAATGATGAATATATAAACGGCTTACAGGGCCGAGTAAATAAACAAATTGAACTGAATGAACAACTAAAAAATAGTAATGAGTCTACCAGAACTCCTACGCCAGAGATACCAGAAGAGGCATTAGCATCAACTCTAGAAACTTCGGACATATTTAAAAGTATATTCGACGGCTTCGATGAAGAACTTGCAGGCGCTAACAAGACAGCAGCAGGCTTCCAGAATACACTAAAAAATCTAGGTAAGAACAGTAAGAAAATCTTAGTCAACGGACTAGGGAACGCAGCCGGACAAGGGTTTGCAGCCTTTGGGAAAGCTTTAGCAACCGGAGAGAATGGACTTAAAGCATTTGGCGATGCACTTCTGTCATCTTTCGGAAGTATGCTAGTACAGCAAGGTACAGGGTTTATATTGCAAGGTATCGCGCAATCAATCGCTGGTGCAGGATCAGGCGCACCACTTATTGCGGCCGGTGCTTCAATGGCTACGTTTGGTGGAGTTTTATCCGGTATTGGTGGGGGAAGTACATCAACGTCACCTAGTTCTGGAGGCGATACTGGATCATCACCATTTGACGAGTCGGCACAATCAGCACTAACAGGTGACGAGCAAACTGCGCAAGCTGGTAACATAGTAAACCTAACAGTAGAGGGGAATATCTTAGATCGTAGAGAGTCAGCTAGTGAGCTGGTATCTATAATCAATGAAGGTATAGACTCCGATAATTTAACCATTAACCAGAGCTTTGCATAATGAGTATAAAAACTAGAAGTAAATTCTATTACGATTTTGAAGTAACAGAGTCAGCGTTTCAAATTCCTTTTGATGAAGGTGCTGGAGAGTTGATAGCTGATATGTTCTTACTGAAATTCACGCCTTCACAGTTGGCGATTGAGATAGCAAGAGCGATGACTTCAACAGGAACTAATGATTATATTTGTTCATTCAATAGAGTAGATAGAACTTACGAGATTACTTCTTTAGGTAGTACGTTCTCTATATTAGGCGCAACTAATACGGCGGTAAATCCAGCAGTTGAGTTCCTAGGGTTCGAGGCTATAGATACTCCACTTGCACTAGAACAATTGGGCGTTAACTCAGTAGGAAAAGTTTTCTATCCACAATTCCTTTTACAGGGATATGTAAGCTTTGAGGACTTTGAGCAGGCGGCGTCAGGTACAGTTAAGAAAACAGCGACAGGCGGCGTAGAGGTAATTACTTTTGGCCAAGAGTCTTTCATGGAATTCGACATAAAATATAGTACCGATATAGGACAACCGAAGATAAGCCCGATTGAGGATAATCCAGCAGGCGTAAGTGACTTAAGAGAGTTCATGCGATACGCTATTACTAAGGGGAATTTCGAGATGATGCCAGACAGAGGTGACGTAAATGTTTTCTTTGAAGTGTTACTTGAAAAGACAGCAGCTAGTAAGGACGGATTGGGTTACAGGCTAAAAGAATTATATAATAAAAACCTAACAGGTTATTTCGACACAGGTAAAGTCACACTAAGGAAAATATAGTATGTCAGTAAAAAATGGACAGGTAGCAGACGAGAATACATTTAACGATGGGTATCTTGATAAGAACGAAGACACAACAACTGTTAATAAAATATCTCTACACTCTGATGATGTAGCAGACGGCGCACACATTGAGTCAGTACAAAAGGCAGTTAATAAGTCATTTGACACAACTGGTATTGCTGACGAGGGCGATGTTAATGCGAAAGTTTATGCAACTAATAATTATATTACTGATGGTGACAATCGCAAGGTCGCTATTGAAGCTTTAGACGTACAAGCCAAGGCCAACGCTGACGAGATAATTGTTAACGCTGGATTGATTGGCGACAACGCAACTAACTTAACTAATCACGAAGACGCATATAAACAACACATAGAAGAGGACACGTTTGCAAACCTTACTACGTTCGCAACGACAGCGGTAAACGGTATAATGTGCTTTGCTTCAGATACAAAGCAATACTTTTTTGTAAAAGATACTGAGCTTGTACCATTAGGCGGCGGCGGTAACACTTACAAAAGTACATGGGACGCGGCAACTAATACGCCAACTCTCCCAACAGGTGCAGATAATAACGGTGACTACTACATTGTAAGCGTTGCAGGATCTCAGGACTTAGGCAACGGCTTAGTCGATTGGGACGTAAACGACTTTGCATTATTTAACGATGTTACAGGTTTTGAGAAGATAGATAATACAAACAAAGTTGAAAGCGTAAACGGCAAAGAGGGCATAGTAGTTCTTGACGCTGACGACATTGCATCAACGGCAACACGCTATTGGGATATTAAACATAATAGAACAGCGATAGCAGAGCCGACAGTAGGCGACGACGACACGTTAAATTATAGCGTTGGTTCACGTTGGTTAATCCCAGCGGACGAAGTGGAACTAATATGTTTAGATGCTACGACAGGCGCAGCGGTTTGGGAGCAGATCAGCGGAAGCGGTGCAGGCAAACTTTCCATTTGGGGTTCAGTTAAAGCGGAGAGTAATAAGCTTAAGAACTGGACAACGGTCGGCACAGGAACGCTAGTAGTTCAAGAGGTAGAAATAGCAAGTGGTAAGTCATCTTACGAGCTAGGTATCAACGCTCTAGGCGATGGCGCTATTTACGAAACAACTGCTACAAGCGGTGCAATAGATGTAATAACAAACGGCTTACAATATATTTACAAGACAGCATTAACAAATATGTTAGTTGAGATATTAGACGGTAACGATGATTCTGTAATGGAAGATTTTGTTATGGACGAGCATACAGATTGGCAATATATAAAAGAGCTTTTCAATTTCGCAAACACATTTGTTGGTCCTACGATTAAAATCAAAATGACTTCGACGGATGCGACTACAGGAGTTGTTTTCTTCGATCAGTTAGAACTTGACAGCGATCCTAACACTATGGGTAATGCGGTTGAGAGTACATCTTCTCGCCTCTCAAGTGGTGGAACTCCTTCCCTTAATGTTGCAATACCAGTTTTTACAAATCTAGGTAGTAATCTTGATAACGAGTTTTATACTATAGTTAGTGATGGTACAGACGGAACAAGCATAACATTTAAAACGAGTTGTTTAGTATCTATGAGCTATCAAGACTCTTTTCTCTCAGGTACATACATGGGATTCTCTAAGAACTCAGTAAATTTATCAACTGGATTCTTTCAGATTCCACAAAGTGAAAAGATAACTGGTACTTATCAAGGTACTTCAACAACTCTGGCAACTGCTACAATTTCTGATTATCCAGTTGTAGCAGGTGACGTAATCAGACCACACGCAGACAATATAAACTCATATAATGCAGGAGAGCAAAGAATACTTAACATAACAGCAACAGCCAACTCCCAACTTACTTTTTTTGAGGGGAGTACGGTTAACGATAACGTAGGTAAGGCGATATGGACAAACCCAGCAACAGGGTCATGGTCAGTTACAGGTACTTCTTTTGTACAGCCTACAAACTGGGCAGGGAAGCCAAGTGCTTCCATAGTAGGAAAGCCTGTTAGTGTAGATAATGTGGATACTAAGCCCCATGTGGCTATAAGTAGAAGAAAAGGTATTCATAAGTTTACTGTTCAAGGTGTTTGGAAGATTGGAGGTAATGGCGGTTACTCTCACGGAATAAGGTTTACAAACGGAGTTATTTATACAGACATAGCCACTTTATCAGTTTCAGCAGGTAATGGTACGAATCTTGAGTGCTTGCTTGATTCTAATGAAGAGGTAGAAAATGAAAAGTGGTACATGGAGATTAGGTCTAGTGGTTCTGATACAGTTTATTTTCCTACTACCTATGTAGGCTCGGTAGGATCTATTACTGTAACTACACCAGATGATACAAAGATAGCAGCCACAGGAGCAAACATACCTGCGGAGGATCAAGAGAAGATTTTAAGTGCTACTGTAACATCCTCTACTGATGTATCAGAACTGACAATAACTGGACTTACAATAGGCGAAGACTATAATCTGGGTGGACAAATTGCAATGTCTTCATCTAATGGAGCAGACGTTAACTGTAGATTTTACTCCGAAGCATTAGGGTTTGGAACTCTATACGGTAGGACTAGAATTAGAGGTAGAGACACGTCAATTGATAGTACCATTCATGGTATAAACACAGACTTTACAGCACAGACCGAAACTTTATATGTCAGATATGCTACAACAAGTGCAGCGAACGGACAGTTAACTGGTGACGGTACAAAAAATGCTACTTTCATCCAAGTAACTAAACGACCAAAAGGAAACTATTACGGTAAATTCAATAGAGCGAATTATATCTATGATTCGGTAGAACGATTGGCAGGGTATCAGTCAGGTGGTAAAGATGTTTATTATAGGGGATATATATTAGGTGCAGGCTCTTACACAGTAGACACTATTGATGTTGGGTTAGTACCGATTGGAACATGGGGAACGCTTATAGCAGGACTCTATCACCAAAAAGATATGGTCCAGTCAGCAGGAACTAGTTCAAGTCAGGCGTTCATAAGATACGGTTACACAACTGGCGTATTGTCTGTGTCTGTGTCAGCATTTACCTTAGACGCCAGACCTTTTGAATTCTTCTACATTAAACCATAAAGGATAAATAACATGAGAAAACAAGAAATAATGGATTTAACATTTGAAGCGGTTGTACTAGAGGCGCTAGGTATTGAATCATACACTATAAACGATTCGTATAATTACCAGACAGGGCTTACCGAAGATCAGAACTTTTTCAATTCGATAGTATGCGAAGACAAGCCCGACATTGGTAGCGCCATGAACTTATTTACTGCGCACAAAGCTAAGTTGATAACAGACAGAAAAAAAGAGATAGAAGACTTTCTTAATTTTAGAACTAACTCTCATGGGCCAGATGCTTTGCTTCAATACACAGGCGGTTATAAAACTGGTAACTACAAAACAGAGGTAGCGCGAATCATAGAAGAAGATAGAGAAGCAGCGTTCGACACAATAAAAGCTGTCTCAGGACACATGAAAACAAAGGGTGACGCTAAGGAGAAGAAAGCGCTTAGACTCTCCAGAGGTAATAAGAATACTAAGATATGCAATGACACGATAGCATTTATAACAGACATAAACGAAGAGAAAGAAATGTCAGACGATCAGCTAGACGCGGTACTGTCTAAGTATATGGACGTAATGGTAACTCTCCAATCGTTTAGACCTAAGAAAGCGCTTAAGCTTATCAAGCTAAAGACGCCAGATGATAACTATACTCAAGAAGACTTAGACGAGATTATAGAGTTTATGGAGAGTGAAATAGATGGCATATAACCTAACGGCTAAAGCCAAGCGACTATTAAAACAAACTACAAAACAAATTAACCTCATACTAGAAATTGAGGGCGTTCCAATTATCTATTCTTCACAAACACTTTCACAGATAGTGCGAGTGGGCGCGGAAGGGTTACGCATTGGAACTGATTGGAATATAGGCGGTAACTATAGGCCAGCAAATAACCGCGACGTTATATCTAATAAGGATGGAACGACAAAGCAGTTAACACAACAAATACAAGAGGATAAATCAGCCTCTACTTCTGTCAAGTCAATGGCGATCTCTTTAGTTGATAAAGACTTCCAGGTGAGTGACGACCTGTTAACAGATAAGTTTATAACTCAATTGCTTAATAAGCGTTGTGATATATACCTAGCTATCCAAGGTGGTACAACGCATCCAGAGGATAGTATAGCAATCTTTAATGGCAACATTGCTAACGTAGACTTAAGTGCAGGACTTGTTAAGTTGCTAGTACAAGCGCCAGACAACCTAAAGAGACAACAAATAATCCCTCAATACATAGGTGAGACAGTAGGCGCGATTGATGCCATTACAGGAACTATCGTTCTAGATAATACGGAAGGATTGAAGCAGACACAGTCAGGATTAGAATCATATATAAAGATTGACGATGAAATAATAGAAGTGGGTAATATTAACCATGGAACGAATACGCTAACGCTGTGTACTCGTGGCCAGCTAAATACATTCGCTGCAACC
>TARA_R110001599_G_scaffold124188_3_pt1 | contig 11772 bp, 15 predicted proteins | sample TARA_R110001599 | Tara Oceans TARA_R110001599 (sample SAMEA4398360) | marine metagenome | biome: Polar Biome; feature: [MES] marine water layer (ENVO:01000295) within the mesopelagic zone...; material: water (ENVO:00002006), including particulate matter (ENVO:01000060) such... | reverse complement strand
TTGTGTTTCCGGCGTTTTGCCTTATTTACATGGTAAATATACGAACCCTTCTTTAGGTAACCAAATTTTTCCGCATAAGTCTTTAAGGTTTTTTCCAATTAACCATATAATCATGTTTATTTTCAATATCCCAACTACCATGTTCACTAAAAACAGGCATTGGATCATATTTTAAAGGTATATTATAGTTTTTAGACATAATTTCAGCATAGTTACACTGAACATCATAAACACGTTCATTATTCATCCATGTAAGATGGGATCCTACATAACGATAACTACCATCATTTTCTTTACTCCACTTTCCATCCCTAGTGTCTCTTCTTAAAATATTTTTAATACATTTTTTAACATCATTTTCAAAATAAATTCTATTAACTTCAACATCAGGAAATTCAACTTTTAAATAATATTCAGATTTACAAAGGAATTCATTATCACAAAATCTAGTACTAACAACAACAACATTATCTATACCATTATTTTTACCAATTCTCCCTAATAGATTTTGATATCTTTTAAATTCATTAAATTCTTTAGTTGGTGGTTTTCCATTTATCCAAATATCCCATTCCATCCAATCTTCGTAAATATGATAAATCAATCTTTTATCTTTCCTCCAAGTATCTAACATACAGGTTTTTCCTGATCCTGGTAGTCCTATTATAAATGTAACTTTTTTCATTAGTGACTATTCCACCAAGTCATGATAGAAGGTGCTGTTTGATTACCAACTAATCTACCCAATTCATTACCAGTAGAATCCATTTTAATTAAAGTAGGAACACTCCTTACACTATATTGAGTAGATAATTCTTGATTATTATCAACATCAATTTTTTGTACAGGTAAACCTTGACCTGCTAGTTTATCAATAGTTGGTCCTAATGCTTTACAAGGTCCGCACCACACAGCTGTAAAATATAATAATTTATTCATTGTTTTTTATTGTTTGTTGTTTTATTATTAAAGGTTTATATCTTATAGGAATAATATAATCCTTAGCTAATTGTATAGCATTTTCTCTTTCAATTTGATATCTAGGTCTACCATTTAAAATTTTACCATAATAAAAGGGCATTCCTTGTTCATTATCTTTCCAATATCCACCCCTTTCTATATCTCTATATTTAATATTATTACAAGCTTTATTAACATTATTTTCAAAATATATTCTATTAATATTAATATTAGGAAATTTAGATATTAAATAAATTTCAGATTGATGTAAAAATTTAAAATTACAAAATGCTGTACAACCAATAAGTATGTTATTCCCATTTGTAATATCAATACTTAATTCATTTAATCTAACATCAGCATCAAACTCATCAATTGATCTATCATTATGTGTCCAAATATTCCATTCATCAAATATACTATAATTTTTAAATGGATCATTCTTATAATATTCTATTAATGTAGTTTTACCTGAACCTGGGAGGCCTATTATAAGTGTAACATTACTCATTATTTAAAATTGATGGGTTTTGTTTAATAGTTTGTTTTGTAATTAAATCTTTAATTTTAGTTGTAGACCAACCATGTGAACGAGTTGTGTAAATTATTTTAGGAGGCAAATCATCACCTGTAAAAGGTTTACCAATATAATCTTCACCTAATATCCTTACATCAGGTTTCCAAAATTTAATTAAATTATATAAATCCTCCTCAGTTTGATACATATAAACTTCATCAACATAGCTAATAGCCATTAAAGTTTTATATCTTTCATATAAAGGAATAACTGGCTTATACTTAGTGTATCTTGTTTCTGATGGATCACGTTGTAAAAATACCATAAATTTATCACAATGTCGTTTTGCCTCTTCAAATGTATAGATATAACCTGGGTGTAATAAATCAAAATTACCAGCTGTAAATCCTAATATTTCTTTCATTGTTTATTTATTAAATTTATAATTTTTTATATAATTCCAATCATTATTATCATCAATTTTAATTTCCCTTAATGGAAACTTTTCAAAAATAGTACTTATTATACACCCATCAACTATAATTGTTGGTTCATTTGTAAAAATTATTTGTTCTTTATCAATAATAATTATTTCATCACCTATTACCACTTGACAAGATTTATCTATTTTATAAAAATGTATACCAACTTCTTTATCATTTTCCCTAAAATTAAAACTATTATCTATAAATATAGATAATTTATCAGTAGGACTAATATTAAATCTATCAATTCCTTCATTATTAAATATTGAGTCTGTAGTAATATAATCATGTATTGGAAGATTCATTTTTTGTTGTATTGCTTCATAAAATAATTCTGCTGTAATATACTTAAGATATTTTTTTAATGTTATTTCACTTTCAATAATTTTACAATTTACTTTATCTAAAATTCCAAATATACAACCAACGGTATAATCTGCAACTCCACTTGTTCTGTTTTTCTTCTTTCCTTTTTTATTATTTCCAAAAAAGAAATTAGTAACATTACTGTTAATGATATTTTCAATTTCATTCGTTATTTCTAAATCATAATGCATAGGATAAAATATATCATATTCTAACTGAGATCCATAACTAAATAAACGTTTTTGCTGGTTTAATGATGCCCATCCATAATCTTTTAATACAAAGGTATGCCTAATTTTATGTTTACTAGCGGGTTTTTTAAATATTAATTGTGTCCTCATATTAGTATCTAATATAGGATTTTCAGTGGTTATAATACAATGAGTAGATAATTCAATAATTTTACTAGGCAATAAATTATTAGGTGTAAAAATTAAAGTATCTACATTTAACTTTTTAAGTTTAATAAGATTATTTTTTAATGTATCAATTTTTTCTTGTGTGTCACAAAATGTACTTATAAGTGCTAATTTTTTCATATTCTTTTATCTCCAAAAAAACTTCCATAAATATTTTTATAAATTAAAGTATAATCTTTATCATTTATAAATAAACTGTTAATCTCTTTTTTTAAAATTTCACTATCATTTATAGTCCATTCTTTTATATTCTCAAAATATTTATTATTAATTTTAATTTTAATATTATCCTTTACATCCCAAACAATAAATTTTAAATTACTATTCTCATTATACTCATTTTTACTAAAAAATATTTTATAATTATTATCTATAGAATAATTCCAATAAAAATTAGATGCATGTTTATTTCCCATATCAAAATTATCGAAATTATTAATAGTATCAGTAATATAACCCTCATTATCAATTGGTATATTAAATTTTTCAGACCACATAATAGCATGTCCTTCAGCTACTATTTTGATATCTTTTAAATATCTTTCTAAAGTGATATAATTTTTAATGTTAATTAAATTAACTTTATCTAAACATATAAAATGTAATGAAGCACCAAAAATTTCATTTGGATTTTTTGGATTTATTCTTCTAGTAATAAGATTTTTTGTATTATTATTCACACAATTTTTAACATAATCATCAATTAATAAATCATATTCTGTTTGGTAAAAAATATCATAATCATATGTTGAAGCTATTTCAGCTAATTTTTTCATTTGAAATAATCTAGCCCACCCATAATCTTGGGTTTGTTTATTTAGTATGATTCCATTTTCAGTATAATGGAAATTCATAACTCTATAAGGAAAACCTAATAATGGATTATCTTTTGTATAATAGTAATAATCACATAATTCAATTATATCTTGAGGTAAATGTAAAGGAGATAAAATCATTACATCAACATTAAGGTCTTTCCATTCATTAATTGTATTTTTTAATGTATCTAATTGTTCCTTATTAGAACAAAAAGTACCTATTAATGCTAATTTTTTCAAATTTCTTTATTTAACTTATCTAAATTCATTGTAGTATTGCTAGGTACACTAGTTGGTTTTAATATAGGTTTTACATTTTTATTAGTTTCTAAAGCCATATTATAAATACTTTTCAACCCAGTTCCTACATTATAAACTCCACTACATTTTCTATCAATTAATTTAATTATATTTCCAGCAATTTTATCTACATAATCAAAATTCCCAAACATATCAATCCAAGCATTTTCATGTGGGAAAGGTTTAGGTTTATGAGTACATCTTATAATTAAATAATCATTGCTTTTAAGTTGAACATAACCATCAGCTAATAATTTAGTATAACTATACCAATTATTACCATGAATAGGGACATCTTCCTCAGAAACATTATTATCAGAATTAGAATAAACATAATCAGTAGAAATATGTACTAATTTAATTTTAAACTTGTTACAAAATTCAACTAAATCACTAACAGCAGCATAATTAACATCCCAATGAGATTTTTTATCATCTGAATATGTATCTGTATTTGCTATACAATTAATTATAACTGGAGGAGTTGCATAACCCACTCTACCAGCATGTGGTAAGTCAATATAATCAATAATTTCATCTTCTAAGTTAGAATGTAATAAATCAAATCCATCTTTTCTACATTTATAATCCCATCCAGTTTGTTTAACTAATTCTTTACCTAATAAACCATATCCTAATATTAAATTACCCATTTTTTTTAAAGTATTGTTTTACCCAATAAATTACATATTCAATATCTTCCTCTGTCATATTATTATGACATGGAAAACTAACCAATCTTAACCATTCTTTATCAGCTACAGGATATTCTCTATCTTGTTTTAATATTTTAAATTTATGTAATGGTTTAAAATGTACTGATGTATGTATTTTTTTATCTGCTAAATAATTTATAATATCATCACGATCATTTGCATCTACCTTTGCACAATAATATTGTACTGTTTCAGAATGAGGTGGGATTTGTATTAAATGACCTAAAGCATCATTATAACGTTTTTGTATATGACGTCTCCATTCTAAATTTTTAGGTAATTTTTTCATTTGTTCTAAACAAATAGCAGCTTGTATATCAATCATATAACATTTAGTACCTAATTTTTCCACATCATAATCCCATGAATATCCTGGTTTCCCATTCATAGAATTATTAACTCTTGAATAAGTACTTGAAATACCTAACCAAGTAAGAGGTGCTATTTTATCATATAATTCTTTACTATTAGTAGTAATCATTCCACCATCACCACAAGGCATTGTTTTAACTGCTTGAAATGACCATACTGCAACATCACCTTTAGATCCTGCACCTGGTGTATAACAACTATGAGCTGTATCCTCTATAATTAAACCATCATAGAATTCTCTAATTGCATCAATATCTGCTGGGACACCTGCTTGATTAACTGCTATAATCGCTTTTGTATTAGGTTTAAGATGTTTGCGTACATCTTCAGGATCGAGACACATTGTATGAGGATCAACATCAACTATATTAGTTGTACAATTATTCCATAAAGGTACAACCCCAGTAGTCATAAATGATATTGTAGGATTTATAACATCAGCATCAGTAATATCCAACGCTTTTAAAATTAAATCTTGGCCTGCAGTTGCACTATTTACTGCAATTGCATATTTAGCACCTACCATTTCAGCAAATTCTTTTTCAAATTGTGCTACTTTTGGTCCTTTACCCCACCAACCACTTTTAATAACTTCAGCTAATGCTTCAATTTCTTCCTTTCCTCCATGAGGTTTTAAAACGGGTAGTGTTTCTTTTCTAATTTTCATAATGTATTTTGATGTAATATACGAATTTTTATTAAATTATCCAAATTATTTTAATTTTTTTCTATAACTTCTTTCATTAAATATTTTTTTATTTTTAGGACTATCCAAATTAAAAACATTTCTAACCTTATCATCTTCAATAACTATAATTTTAAACACATTTTTTTCTAATCCTAGAGTTTTAATCCTCCAAGTTCCTTTTGAAACATTATTTATATTAATAAGATGGTTGTCATTTATTATTATTTTATAATTGATATTATCTTTTATAGTATTCCAAACAATAAATTTATATTCTCCATCATTTAAATCTATATAAGGTACACCCCAAGGATTAAAACCATTATCATTATTAGATGTAGCAAATTTATTTCCTTTTTTAAATAAAACACTTGAAGATTTAGAAAAATAAGATCCATTATTATGTATAGTTTCTTGCATTAATGTCTCAGGAGATTTCCTAGAAGCAAATCTAATTTGATTTTTTATATTTTCTTCATTGTACTCAAGTAAAGAAATAGGTAATTTGTCAATATTAAATGATTGAGTGCTTCCAAATAATATTGTTTCAACACCTTCATTTTCTTCAATATAATAAATAGAACTATATTTATCTAAAAGTTTACTATTGTCTTTAAATTCGTCAATATTTATAATTTCACAATCATATTCTATATAATGTACTTTTTTATATCCTATATTTTTAGCTAATGAAAAACTAAAGATTAACATTCTATGTATAGCTAAATGTGTATTACTACCAGTTATAACTCCAGATAATATCTCTCCACCACCATCAGGATCAAACCAAGGTCTATTTACTAAATCAGGATCAGTTAGCATTGGATTTTTCTCATCAAATAAATAAATATTTACTTTATTTTGTATATCTACAGGAATAGGTGTATGACTTACTAACATTATATCAAACTCATCTTTAAAATTATAAAGTTGATTAATTAATACTCTTACTTTTTCTAATCTATTATTATCTGGACAATATGCTGTAACTAATATTAAATCTTTCATTTTTTCACTTGTAAATAATTATCATTTTTAAACTTTTCAATATTTTCACTATTTAAAGTTATATTTCTTTTTAATACTCCATTTATATTAATTTTTATATTTTTTATATCATTAATATTTCCTAGTGGATGTAAACACCAACTTCCTTTTTTTACTGGGCTTGTAAGTGTATCATACTTTCCATCACAATTAACCAAAATATCATATTTACCCCCTAACTCATTAAAAACAAATAATTCTAATCTATTTGTATGTCTAATCCATATAGGCACACACCACATCAAACCATCATTTTCATGACTATCAATTATTGTATCATAGGACAAGGGGAATTTATATGTACTTCTATTATTAATTTTAATAAATTTTTTTGTATAATCCTCAGTCATTTTATTATCAATTAACCTTAAATCATTTAAAATAAATTCTTTATTATGTGTATAATAAATTTTAGGAAAATTATCAGTCTTAATTGCAAAATACCCACCAGCCATCTTTAAACGATCTTCCGTACTAAATATAACATTATCATATGTATCTAATTTTTCATTTACTCTATTAATTAAATCTGTATCTAAAACAACATCATATTCTATAAAATGAATTTTTTTATAGTTTTTAAATTTAGAAAAGTTAAGAGCATAATGTATTAAACTATATATTGCATAATGAGTACTACGTGTATAAATTAAAGAACTAGCAACTGTAAATCTTTTATTAGAATACCAAAATCTATTTGTTAAATCAAAATCAGTAATTAAATAATTATCATTATCTATATAAACATAATCTACATATTCCATAGATAGTTCACTAATAGGTGAGTGTGATACTATCATAATATCATATTTATTTCTAATTTTTTGTAAATTCTGAACTAAAGAATGTAGTGCTAATTTTCTTTTACTATCAGGACAATAAGTTTGAATTACAATTAAATCTTTCATTTATACATTCTTTGTAAATCTGGTAGATACCATTCACTAAGTGATGATGGAACTCTTGAATTATAACCAATTAGTGCTTGTAATTCTTTACTATACATATCCTTTTTATCATAACCTAAAGCTCTAGGATAATCTAGAAGTTGTTTATAATAAGGTAAAGAAAAAGTAATTGGTAAAGCTCTTCTTATATTATTAGTTTTATTTATTCCAGATGCATGAAATACATTAGAATTCCAAATAATAATATCTCCAGCATTTCCAGTCATAGAAATACTATTATTTTCCCAATATTTAGTAGTTGGAGTTTCTTCTTTTAAATGAGAACCAGGTAATAATAAAGTACCACCATTTTCAACTGTAAAATCATCAACCATTACTAACATATTAAGTAATAATGGAATGTTACCTGAGTATTTTCTAATATCTCTATGTACTTTTTTATAAAATAAGGTAGATTCTGATGGTATATTACTAATAGCAGAAAAAGAATTTAAAATACAATCATCTTTAAAATAATGATTTTGAATATCATCAATTAATCCTCGTTCAATCATAGTTTCAAGAAAATTTACAAATAGATTATCACTTACTAGTGCATTCATAGCAACACCATTAGATATAATACCATTATTATTTTGTTCTCTAATAATCCTATGTTGATTAAATATTAAAGGTAATATATTTTGTATATTATTTAACCATGGTTTTGTTACCCATTCTCTTAAAATAGTAAACCCATTTTTATTTAATTCTTTATAATTCATTTTAAAAATTTTTCTCCTAATTTTCTACTTCTTATTATTTTAGCAGGATTACCATAAACTAAAACATTATCTGGTACATCATTTAAAACTAAACTACCAGCTCCAACTACAGTATTAGAACCAATAGTTAATCTATCACAAATAGTTACTCCTAATGTTATAGCGGAATAATCTCCTAAAGTTACATAACCACCAGTAATAGAACCTGCTGATATACTAGAAAAATTACCAATATTACAATCATGGTCTACTTGTGCCCCAGTAGCAAAAAATACAAAATCTTCTATTTTTGATTTAGGGTTTATAATACAACCAGCCATCATTGTAATACCTCTACCTAATTTAACATTATCACCTATTATTACTGTAGGGTGAATAGCATTTACAAAATTAAAATTTGGAAGTTGTTGTTTTATTTGAGACGATACATAATATCTAGCCCAATTATCCCCAATTGAAATAATTCCACCTTTAATATTATATTTTTCAATTATTTCAACAATATTTTCTTGACGACCTATTATTTTATATCCAAATCTATCACTTCCAATATCATGAATTGAATCTATAATACCTACAATATTATATTTACCTTCTCTATTAATAATATCAATAGTATAATGAGCTTGGTTACCTCCTCCTATTAAAACTATATTTTTCATTTATTATATATTTTAAATTTACTTAAATCAGGATAAGGTAATGTTAAATCTTTATTTACTTTTTTATCACCATTTAAATCATAAAATTGATTCATTAACAATAGTCCTCTAGCTGCTAACTCAGGCATCATATAAAAATTCCAACCTATCATATCAAAATTATCATCATGATAAGAACATTCACGTCTACCTGAATATCTAGCACGTCTAAACCAATTATAAGCTTTAAAATTATCAGTTAATATAGCTCCTCCTTTACTTAATTTAAAATGTTTATAAGGACCAGTAAATGAAACACACATATGTGATTTTAATTTGTACATATTTGCTGTAAAAGTTAAAGCAGAATCCCATATATTAGAACCTTCTAATTGATAAGCTCCTGTTAATGTTTTCCCCTCAACAGATTTCCACCCTACTTTCAATCCAGCATGAATAATTTCACAAGGTACTGATGGGTACGTTCTAGAAGGAATAGTAATAGTATCTGTTTTAAGACTTTTATTTATATAATGTTCATAATATAAAGCAAGAAATAATGCATTACTCATATTATCCACAGTTACAACGTATTTAGCACCTGTATATTGGGCTAGTGCTTGTTCAAATTCATTAGTTATATTATATACTTTATTACTCATTATTTATTATATTGAGGGTGGATTTCTTTATTAACTTTTTTTATTTTTATAGGTACTATATTTTCTGGTATTATATATGTTTTAGTTAGTTTTTTAACATTATCTATTTTAGATAAATACTCTGGTATTTTATTAAAAATTTGTCCATAATAAATCCATTTATTACCATCTTTTTCCCACTTACTATTTTCACTATCTCTAACTTTTATATTATTAATACACTTACTTACATTATTTTCAAAATAAATTAGTGTTATATTAACATTATCTACATTATTTTCTAAATCATTTATACATTCTTTTAACATTTTTTCATTACAAAATATAAACCCAGATATAATAATATTTCCTCCATTATTTAACAAATCTATAATCTCATCATATCTACACTCAGCATTAAATTTACTTTTATCCCTATTATTTAACCAACAACTTAACCAACTATCATATGCTTTATATTTTTTAAAAGGATTATTTTGAATATAATTTATTAATGTAGTTTTTCCAGAACCTGGGAGTCCTACTACTATTATAGCATTTTTATTATCATTTATATTAAAAAAACTATTCATTTATATCTATTACTGTATGGTTTATACTATTCATAATTGGAAGTAAATTTATTAGATCTTCATTTAATACTATATAAAATTCATTTATATCTTTTTTAAACGTACCAGTATCAATTAACTTTGTTTTATTTTTTTTATCTTTATATATTACTTTATTATTACATATTAATTTAATATCATCATCCTTTTTATTATCGTAAAATAAAATACTAACATTATTATTACCATAAGGAGTAGATATAAAAAATTTTATTTTTTTGTTATTTGAGTGATTAAATAGTTCTAGATTTTTATGAAATTTTATGGCATCATCAGTATAAATTTTTGATGTTTTAAATTCAAGAGGCTTAAATAATTTTTCAGACATATAAGTAGATATTCCCCAATTTTTACTTAAAAAAACTTTATGATCCATTAATGATATTACTTTCAAAAGATTTTCTTTATTCATAGCATATAAATATGTACCTTGTTCTCTAATATGTTTTCCATCATTTGTTGGAAAAACTATTTTTTGACCAAAATCCAATATTTCATTTAAATGTGATTCATCAATAATTGTATCATACGTCAAAAAAATAAATTGCTCAAACCCATGATTAATCATAATCTCTCCCATTTTTTTAGTATGTAAAGCATGAGCCCAACCATAATAAGGTTGTGTAGTATTCATTTTAAATGTTTTATTATTGACATGCCACTCTTTCCACATACAAAAGGCTCTACTAGGCCACTCAGTTATAATATTTTCTGAGGTTATAAAGCAATAGTCTACCATATTTTGAACTTCTATAGAAACAGATATTGGTGACATTATAGTAACTTTATATCCTTTTTTCTTTATAAAAAGAATATTTTTTATTAGATAATCTTCTTTTTCTTTAGTATCACAATAACAACTAATACAAAAAACTAAATTCCTATTCATTACTTATATGTAAAATTACTTGATTATAATATTCTATAAAATGATCATTCCACAAATCCCAAGTTATACGAGTTCCATCAACAGCTCTTGCTTTAAAATTTTTAAATTGTTTTAAATACTTATCTCTAAAATATCTAAATTCTGTTTTACTTTCTTTTGTACTTAAATGCCATTCACCAACTATACAACCAACATTATTTAATAAAAAATCCATGTTTTCATCCATAAAAATATGATATTCACCACCTTCACAATCAGTTTTAAGAAAATCAATATAATTTATACCATAATGCTTTATAAAACTACTAAATTTAATACCATCAAATTTATCTTCACCCCCAAATAACATATTAGATTTTGTTACACTATTACTATATGTTATTCCTTTATCAATAATGATTACATTCCCATTTTTAGCTAAATTTTTATTTATGGTTTTTAATTCTTTAATACTTGGTTCTAAACAATATACTATTTTTGGATTTTTATCTAAAATTGAATATGTAAAAGGTCCTACACTAGCACCAATATCAACTACAACATCACCCTCTTTTACTTGATAAATTTCTTCATATTGTTTCCTATTCCAAATTTCATCAATCATACCAC
>TARA_R110001599_G_scaffold351688_1_pt1 | contig 11801 bp, 11 predicted proteins | sample TARA_R110001599 | Tara Oceans TARA_R110001599 (sample SAMEA4398360) | marine metagenome | biome: Polar Biome; feature: [MES] marine water layer (ENVO:01000295) within the mesopelagic zone...; material: water (ENVO:00002006), including particulate matter (ENVO:01000060) such... | reverse complement strand
GCGAGGATTTTCGTAAGTAGGCGAGTACTAGCAATGAATTATACACGGTGTTGCCATTAGTTATTTTTCGTTATGTTCAGTTTTCTATTCCGCTTTTCTTGTGTTTGATATTCCTTTTTCCATTACTCGCATAATTCCAAATCCTTGACGAGTATAAAATATATTTGTTGAATCCTCAATAGTTATTTTAATATCTTGATAATTTCCAGCAATTCGTATTTGAGTTTCCGCATATGATAATTCAGTATCAAGTAACTTGATAAAATCCGATTTCAAAAAGGTCATAATTGTGTCTGATTTCGTTCCGTAAAAGTTATTCCTAATATCATTTTCAATTCGGACGCTATCTTTTCCAACATCAACTTTTGAATACACGACATAATTTCCGCCGTGACTATTTTTTATTTCTACGTCAAATCTATTTTCGCTATCCTGAATTTGTTTCTTAATCAACAAAATCGGTTCGTATGCACTTTTGGAATAATCCGGAAACATTGATTTTTTCGACTTGCAAGAAGTCAAAATCAGAAGCATAAATGTCAATTTCAGCAGGATTTTCATAATTAATGGCAACGGTCTGGTATATGAAAAGTAGCAGCTTTATTAGGAACAGTTTTTCAGTTAAAAACAAAGATAGCAGAAAAGAACTTAACTTTGAATTTAGCTCTTAACTGCTATTTTTTATATACGTTGTTGTACGCAGTTTTTTTTAACTTCCAGCGAATGGCGTACCGAAAATTCCAACAGCAAGTTCAGCCCAGATTAGAAATAGGACAACAAATAAAGCTATGCCGAAAAAAATCCTATATCTTAACGTCTTTATTTTTCTCAATATAAATTCAAGTGTCAATCCTGCCCCAACTAATAAAATACCCATAACGATAAAGTCAAATAGGCTCCAATTCACCTCGTTCGTAAGGTTCATCGCTATAAGCGGGATAAAAAGTATTGCTATTGCAATAGCCAAAATAGTTACAAGTCTTTTGTTTTGATTAATGATTTCCATAGTATTAGTGTTTATTAAATGATTAAAATTTCCAATTATTGAAGGGCGAAACAAAAAAACAACTTCTTTTATAAAGATTTGATTTGCTTTCTTATAACCATAATTTTTGTAATAAGTACTAAATTGCTCCATTAAATCTCCTTCTATCTCTTCACGAAAATCTGGACGACAAAACCAGTAAAAAAATCGCATTGCTATTTGCGAGGGTTTTTTTGCTTTCTGATTCATTTAATATGAATTAAATGAAAGTCTCGGCATTGCATCCCAAAGTGAATTTCTTTGTGCTCTTGTTTGGTCAATTATTTCTTGACCTTCAGCGGTGATTTCATAGAGGCGCTTTCGTTTTCCGCCTCTTTCGCTAGTAGTGCCACCAAATTCTGATTTTAATAAACCCTTTTGCTCCAATCTCTTTAATACGGTTTGAATAGCACCCAAACTTACCTCTCGGTTTAATCTGTTTTCTATTTCGTTGATTACGCCGACGCTATAAGCATCGCCATCGAGTATAGCTACAATCATCACTACAATTTCCTCAAACTCTCCTAATGTTGTTTGGCTCATACCTTTATATTTACCACAAATGTAGTTTAAATAATATTATAAACTACATTGTAGTTAAAATATTTTAAAAAAAATCTTAAGTCAGCTTATTTTAGGACGAGAGTTTTGTTCAAATTGCGTACAACGTGTTTGTGTATGATTAGTTGCGTGTTTAAAGCACTAAAGTTAGTAAATAAATCACATATAGAAAGTCCGCGAGGACTTTCGTAAATTGGCTAAAACCAAGCAATTAATTATACACGGTGTTGGCTGTTAGTGGTTTTTTATTCTTTCAAATTTTTGATTAATATTCAATTTATAATAATTATTATTCTTAAAAATATTATTGTTAAATATATTCAATTCTAATGTGTCTTTTTTGTATTCTTTTATATCTATAGTTTCCCCGACAATTCCTTCTAAAGTTTCTAATTTCCAAGTATTATAATAAAATAAAATTGTTTTATCTCTGTTCAAATACCAATTGCAAATTAATGTGTCAGTTTCAGTTCCGTATATTTTTACTTTTTCTAAACTGAAGTCATAAAATAGATTTCCTCTGTATTTTTCAGATTCCTTGATTTTTATTGAATAATAAGTGTATTTTTTATTACTAAAATTTTCACTTTTCCATAAACCAACTAATTCTTTTTTGTTTAAGATATTGTTTGTTTCTGGTTTTGATTTAAAATAAATAGCTTCTTGGTTTGTAGTCCAACTTGGTCTATAAATATTTAATTCAAAATCACTAATTTTAGTTAATTGATTTATATTCCAATATGGAGAGGTTCCATCCATTTGATATTCATTTCTAGAAATAAAATAAAAATCTTTGTACTTTCCAATAGCCCAAATATCATTGTAGGTATTTAATATTGATTCTGAACTATTTTCAATTCCATATTCTTTCAGAGGAATATTATATTTCAACAATCTCACAGAGTTTTTATAATATTCAATATGATTTTCAAATTCTAATTGATTTCTTTCTTTTGGATAATTTTTTAAATTACTCCATATTTCTGTGGTTAATTTTTGAATAACAGAAATACTATCAAGTTCAATTTTTTTGTCTTTTATTCTATAAATTTTATAATCATAATTTTCTGCTCCTGAATAAATTTCTAAACAGATTGTGTCTTTTGTTATTTTTCGGATTCTATATTTTATATTATTAATATTTAATAAAGAGTCGTTTTCAATTTTCCATTCTATATTTTTAAAAGTTTTTGCTCCAAAAATCTTTAAGTTTAATTTATTCTCTTTTTTAAAATCTAGTAGAATAGGAAGTCCTTGGGTTAAAGAAATGTTTTCAGAATTCTCCTCATTTGGATTGTAGAAATTTTCTCTATCTCCCATCCAAATTCCTACAAACTTATCTTCAGTATTATTACAGGAAATAAATAAGGTAATTATTATTAAGATTAGGAATTTCTTCATAAATAGGCGATTTTTTGCCATTACAGCCAACGGTCTTGTGTATGAAACGTAGCGTATAAATAAACGCTAACTTTTCGGATTTAGCACGAGCCGAATTTTTTATTTTTATGTTTAATTTTCTTTTCTAAATATAACCAAATAAAAAATTTGGCGTACTTTGTAAATATACAATAACCTCTCGGAAAGCCTATAATAGCTATGTTTTATACACGTTGTTGTACACTGGCTTTTTCCGTTCAGCTTGTTTTTCCGATGTTTCTTTTAGTTCAAAAGTGAGCGTTGGCGTGAAAGCTCTTTTGACTTTTTGAGGCACGAAAAAAGACGAATGTGCTTGAACATTGTCTTGATTTATTCTGGTTTAAATTTATCTTTTAAGCTTTCATTGTTTTCATTTTTCCAAGATGTCCAGCCATTTCTATTTCCACCGTTCACAAACTTTGCAGCTCCACTAGGTGAATTAAATTTATAATCTTGATTAATTACAATTTCGGTTTCTTCTAAAGTATGATTTAAACTACTTACTAAAGCATCTCTCTTGGTTTTATAAGCTTGTTTAGTTGCTTGTGTATATTCTTTGTCAATTCTACTTCCGCTCAATAGAGTAAATGATTCGTCTTCGTTATTAAAATGACCTCTTGCATTTTTAAATAGAAATAATTCATTTGTTACTTCTGTTTCAGTGGTACTATTATCAGAAACTATTTTTGAGAGTAAAGTAAATAGTGGTCTAAAATTTTTAAAATCTTCAATCTCGTAACTTTTCGATTTCTCTGCCAAAATATTTTTTGATGAATCTTTAATCTCTTTATTTATTTTATCTATTGACTTATTAGAAAAATACGGTAAATATTTAGTTATTGCTTCTTGATATGCTTCTTGATATTTGTTTGATTCATACATTGTTTCAATGGTACAATCTTCAGTAAAATCTTCAGGTTTAATTAAACGTGTAGCAAAGAAATGATTGTGCTTTATTTTATCTTCTTTTAGTTTTCGATAACCACAGTTTTCAACTTCTTTCTCAAAGCCTGCTTTGTTTAAGGTATTATTTCCAGCTGAATCGTTATCGTATATGGCAATATACGTTACATCTTCTTTTAGGTCAGTTTCGTATAAACCAAGCATAAAAGGATGAATTTTTGTTTCGCTTCCTAATGAATAAAGGTCAAAATCGAGTAGTGGAAATTCATTAGATAATTTAGTATAAGCATTTCTAATATGTATTTTGTCGTGTTTACCTTCTACTAACAAAATCAATTTTTTATTGCTTGATAAAAATGTGCTTTGCTGATGTTTATTCCAAAATGCACCAGTAAGGTTTTCTATTATTTCTTGTTCTTTACGTTCGATAATTTCGCCATCATCCATCATAAATAACTCTTCATTATTTATTGCCTTCGTGACTGTTGGAGAGTGTGTCGTGATTACAATTTGTCTATTGACTTTGTATGGTTCAACTATAGAATTAATTTTATCTTTATTGTTGATATGTATATGAGCGTCTGGCTCGTCTAAAATGAATAAGCTATCTTCTTGTTCTGCAAATTCAAAAGCTGACTTTAATAGCAATAATTTTTTTTCTCCTTCACTCAAACTTTCAATTGAAAGATGATCGTTAAATTTAATTTGAATATCATTAATTATTTTAGAATCTTTAGGAGAATACGCTAAATACAAGTATTTGTATACATCATCCACACTAAAGCCGTTGTCATCAATAATTTTTTTGAATTGTGCTAATGTATATTCAGACTTTTTATCAATCTTATCAATAAAATCAAGCACTAAACTTTTTTTGTATTCTTTATAATTCGCTTTATTAAAGTCAAATTTAATTTTATTCACTTTTGTAATAGATAGAACTTCTTTTACGAATTTTTGATTTTCTTCGTTGTCCGACAACAATAATGATAATAAGGAAATGTGCCAATAATATTTATTTAGATAAAGCATTTTTGGAGTTTGGTTATAACTCATTATACCTTCTCTTGCACTTTTATTAATGTCTTTTACAAAGTTTAGATAAAATGGCTCAAAACATTTTCTCCAAAGTCTATCTTCTTCACCACTATAAATAGCAATTACTTTTTTAGGTAAAAATTCTTTTATAGAAATATGTGTTTCTTCACCTACAAAATAGTTGAGTTGAGAACTCTTCTTTTCAATTTTAATAGTTTGATTAGCACTATTTACATATTCGATTAAATAATCAAATGGTGTGCTGTTTTCATCTGTATAAAGATTTTTGAAAATTATGCTTAAGGCCTCCAAAAGGTTACTTTTACCACTTCCATTATTACCTATTAAAGCAATTGCATCAGATTTGTGCTCTAAATTTACTTTTAGGTTTTTGTAACCTTTTATTTCAAGCTTTTTAATTTTCATTATTTACTAAATATTTCTTGTTCAAATTCCTTTATTGCATCCATTTTATTCCTTTTTGCTGAATCATAAACTTTTTTAATCTCATTGTTTAATTTTGTAACCCTAGCTACAATTTCTCTTTGAATATTTAGAGGAGGTAAAGGAAAAGGAATTTGTAAAATCTTACTTTGATTTACAATTGGTATAGTTGCTCTAGTTCTTTCTTTTGTAGTTATATGTTGAAAATAATTAAAATAGAAATAAGTAAATTCAACTTCCACTTTAGATTCATCGAAGTTTAAACCAGTTATTTGTTGATTACTTGTAGCATATTCATTTTTTATAATTCCTACCTTGCCAACGGTCGAACCTATACCAACAAAAAGCAAAGTGTTTTTCAAAAACTTTCTTGCTTTTTTATTCTCAATAGCTAATTGCGTGACTTTTCTATCTGATTCGGTCAAATACATTTTATTTGTTAAATCAGCAGGAGTATAAAAGGTTATTTTACCATTTTCAAAATACTCTTTTCTAGCAGTTGGTGGAGTTGTTCCAGTTGATATTGTTTTTAAAATATTTTTAATTTTTACTATTGGGAAATTAGATTCCAGATTATGTGAAAGTTTACCATCCCATCTATTTAGCATTGAAAATTTAGTAAATTGTAAACCTGTAATGTTTTCCTTTTTAACAAGCTTTTTAATACCTAAAGAATTATATAAATAGATTTTAATTTCTTCTTCTAGTTGAATCGCTTTTTCTTCTTGTTTTACAGCAAGATTTAATTTTGAATTATAATTAGCTATGATTCTGTTTTGTTCGACTAAAGTTGGAAGTGGTATTTGTTGTGTTAAAAATAAATCCTCTTGTAAATAATGTCTGTTTGTAGTTCCATTACTAGCTCTTTCACAAAATTCAATGAATTCTGGTGTAGTTACAATTAATGATAAAAAAGTCGGATTTATCATAGAATAATCCACATCATAAGTCCAAAAATTACCAGTAATAATTGCTCCATCTACTGCACTAGGCACAATGCCAAATGCGCCATTACGAGCATCAATTTTTGATAGTAGAAATTGATTTTCTGATACAATGAATTGTTTTTTTGTGCCAATTTTTTTTCCGAGTAAAGAATCTCGAAGCTTTATACCTCTATTTTGAGCACTTACTGTTACTCTTTTATAAACAATATCATCTTGAATATCAACTACTGTTTTATTTCTTGTTAAAAAACTACCAAGAGTAACCAGTTTATAATCTTCATTATAAGAAAATTCATTATCTCCTAAATATTGAAAACTCCAATTGATTAAATCGGAAAATGGTACTGTATTTAGAAATGTTGTACTATTTTCCATAAAAAACTTCAGGTTCTTGTGCTAATGCAGGATTGCCAGCAAATGGGATTCTATAAAAATTATTATTTTCGTCTACTTCATAATCTATGAAATCGAACTTCTTATTCCATAACAAATTTTTCTTTCTGTAGTCTGTGAACTCTTTTGCAAGTGGTTCAAGTTCATTTTCAATTTTAGAACCAGTTGTACTAATTCCTGCTTTTTCAACTTCCGCAATTGGTATTTCGTAATCGAATTCTTTTTTGATTTTAGACTTAATTTCTATCTCTTTTTTTAATTTTGTTTGTTTTTCATATGCTTTAAATGCCTTTTTCTCATTACTAACCTTGTCTTTAGCTTGGAGTATGGAGTTTTGTAATTTTGAATATTCTGAAGCATCAATTTTTATATTCCCTTTCTTTCTTCCTTTGAGAGTATTAATGTCTTTTAAGTCTTGTGTTAACTTATTGAAATTTTCTTCAGCTAATATTACTTTCTCTTTTTCCTTTCGAATTATTGGAGCATATTTTGCGTCAATTTCTTTCTTTACTTTTGTTGTGATAGTTTTCCATTGTTTTGCTTCTTCTTCTGTGAATTTTTTGAAAAACAATAAACTTGGCTTTACAGTAGCTCCACTTGCAATAAAAACATCTTGTGGAATAGAAGTAATCAAAACAATTTTTGCTTTGCTTTCTACAAACTCTCTAATTTTTTGAAGATTACTATTGTTAAGAACACCTTCTGGTAAAACAATACCCAATCTTCCACCAGGTTTTAAAAGATTAAGACACCTTTCAATGAAAAGTACTTCTGTTAACGTGCTCATTTTACCTGTTTTGTATAGGTCTAATAATGGCTCGCCAATATTATCGTTGATTTGTTTTAAAGCATCTTCATATGCTTTTCCATATCGTTTTTTGTATTCCTTAATTCTTACTTCGTCTGTGTATTTGTCTGATTCTGAAATTTTTAAACTCTTTTCAATTCTAGAACCAAAAGGTGGATTTGTTAGAATTACATCAAAACGATTTTCAAAAATTCCGTTAACGTTTAGTAAACCATCATTATGATGCACTCCTCCGTGACCATCTCCGTGCATTATCATATTCATCTTTGCAGTTCTACTCATTCTTGGGTTTGCATCTGTTCCAAAAATACAATCATATGAAAGAACACGTAATCTGCTTTTCTCATTATTTATGTCAAGCTCTTGATTCAGATAGTTAAATAATTCATTTACTTTTTCCTCAACTTCTTCTTTTTTCTTTTCAGATAATTTATCAAATTCTTCGTTGAAGTACTTTGCTTTTATCTTTTCTTTTTGCTCTTGAATCTCGTCTTCAATTTTTCCTCGAACATATTCAAATGCTTTTATTAAGAAACCACCAGACCCACAACAAGGGTCGCAAATAACTTCGCCTTCTTGTGGGTCAAGAACGTCTACCATAAAATCTACAACAGTTCTTGGAGTAAAGAATTGTCCTAATTCTCCTCTAAAAGTTCTACCCAAAAATTGTTCAAAAGCTATACCTTTTACATCATCAGATGTCGTTGATAAATTATATTTTTCTAGTTTTTCTACAATTGCTTCAAAACTATTTTCTCTAATTCTGACAGTTTCGTTTTCGGCAAACAAATCATCATTTTTAAAGTCCTCTTTTGTACTTTCAAATAATTGTTGATAGAAAGGTCGACTGTCTTTAGATTTATGTCTGTCGTAGGCTTCTTTGTCTGAAAGGAATTGTTTTCTTGAAAATATTTGACTTCCAGAATTGGTTCTTTCGTATCTGATTTTTATAAAAAGAATTTTTGAAATTTCATCAAAAGCAGCTTCAGGAGAAAGTTTATCGTTATTCCTTATAATATTATGACAAGTAAAAAGCAGTTTTGAAAATTCATCTCTTGTAAAAGCTTTTGTTTGCTTTAAGATTTCATCAATTTTCTTGTCGCTTTGGATACTTGACGCATCTGGAATATCAATGATTTCTTCAAGTCTTTTTGGAATTTTACCTTTTACAACTTTAAAGATTCTTGTTTCTTTTAAGTTAGTTGTAACAAAAAAATCTGCTCCAGCCCAAGAAGCATAGTTGTATCCTTGAAAATAATCTTCTTCTCTTACGGTTATATGTTCTGCTTTACATTCAATTACAATAATTGGACTAACTGATTCTTGTCTGTCTTTTTTACTTTTCCAAATAACGATGTCAGCACTTGCTCGTCCTTGTCCTCTTTGAGAATTATTTACTTGAACTTCTTGTGCCATTTGGTCAAGTTCAAATCCATAATCGTTGACAAGTCGTTTTATGTATACCTGTCTAACTAACTCTTCTGGTGATTGTATTAGCCACTTATCTTTAAGTGGAGCAAAAATCTGATTGCCTTTTGATTGGATTTCTATTTTCATTATTCCTAAAGAGTTGAGTTTATTAATTCCTTAACATCGATTGCTAATAATTCCGCAACGACAACTAGATTATCTAAAGAAGGTTGAACTTCGTTCGTACACCATCTTGAGATTGTTGTTTCGTTTTTGTCTAGTTTTTCGGCAAGCCATTTATTGGTTTTACCTTTTTCCGCTAAAACTACCTTTAATCGGTTAATCGCTTTTTTATTCATATTAATTAGCATCTAATGCAAATATATCAACTTTTAATGAAATTTTGCTAAAATTATGATATTATTGAAAATGTGAGCGCTGGGAGGTTTAAGCTCTTTTTATTTTGTGAGGCACGAGCAAAATAAAATGTGCTTGAACATGCGGTTGGCTTTTTTCAGAGCTTGTGTACAACGTTGTTGTGTAAGGAAAGTTGCGTGGTTTAAGCACTAAAGTTAGTAAATAAAACACAAACCAAGAAAATCCGATAGGATTTTCGCAAGTAGGCTTTTACCAGCAATTTTTTTTACACGGTGTTAGCACCAGTTTTTTATTTTCCTTCGTTAAATTCTATAAAACTTTCAATTCCTTTTTTATTCGGTTTTTTTATGATTTTATTCAAAAATTTAATTTCCTTCGAACTCAAATTGATAGTTTTTTCCAATTTCACAATGAATTTCATAAAACCAAATTCGTACACTATTTTTTCAGGCAAAACTCCAGTTTCATTTATGAATACGTTAAAACAATGCTCTCCAAGTTTATTAAGATTCAAACTTTCAATTTTCATTTTTTCAGGATTATAGTAATAGTTGTATTTTCCTGATTTAGTTTTAAAAGTAAATGTGTTTTTAGATTCAGATTTTTTAGATTTAATTTCAGGCTTATTATAATCTCCTTCTTTTTCAGATACTATTCCATTTTTGTCAAATAATATTAATTCGTTTTTTTTATTATTAAATATACTTGACTGAATAAAATTATTTGATTTTTCAATAAATCTCAAAGCTCCTTTTTCTGTATAAAACACTTTAAAAGATTTTGAAAATTGAAATTCAGGATTATCTTTTAGTTTTTCAGCGATTGCTTTATTTGTAATTTCAACATCGAAAGAATATTCAATTCCAATATTATTTTCTTGACTAAATATTCTAAAAGTTATAAATATAAATAACAGTAATAATTTTCCTTTCATTTCGATTTTTAATTGGTGCTAACGTGCTCGTATAAGAATAGTGCGGTTTTGTGTGCGAGGATTTTCCGCAGGAAAATCAGACGTAACAAAATTGCACTAACCTTTGATTAAGCACTAAATTTAGCATTATTTTTATACATTGTTGGCAACAGTTTTTTCTTTTCCGTTTCCACTTTTATTCAACCATTTTAAGCTTAATTTTATTCCAATTAATAGACTAATTCCTGCAAAAAATAATTGAGCACTTTCTCCGTCAAATTGTTGATTAAATATTCCAACAAATAAAACGTTTATAAAGCCTGAACAAATAAGCCAAAAAGCGATAAATTGAAAAAAGTTCAAACCCTTTGAGAATTTTAAGGTGATAGGATTTTCATTCCAATTCGGCTTCTCAAATTTAAATCCGAATAGACTCCAAAATTTAGTAATTAATGGAAGGAATAACATAAAGAATAAAAAAGTCAGAATAATAATTCCGATGAAATAGTCATTTTCAAATTCCGTTTTTCCACTAAGGTCGACAAGCATTAACGATAAAAGACAAAGAATTAAAATCACTATACTTTTTATTTTTCCAATTTTATTCCAATTTTTCATTTTTTTTGAGTGGGATTGGTAATTGTTGCCAACGTTTATGTATAAGAATAGTTGCGGGTTTGTATGCGAGGAATTTCCGAAGGAAATTCAGACGTTACAAACACGCAACGACCTTTGATTAAGCACTAAACCGCAATTATTTTTATACGGTGTTATATGGCGTTTTTTATTTCAAAAATGGAATTGCTAAAAGATATTCGTTTTTCAATCCTTTTCGACTTTTTCTAACATTCAAAATTATTAATAATATACTATATAAATATAATATAAAAAGTATAATCGTTGGTATTGACAAATTATATATTAATGCATAAATAGAATTCTTTATGTTAAAACTTAAAGGAATAGATAATAGCTTTTCTCCGAACATCATATTTATGGGAATTAATAAGATATATAATGTTAAAACCCAAGTAATCTGAAAATTTATTATCTTTTTTCCACTATCATCTACATATTTTATCTTCCCTTTTTTCAAAATCCACATTATAAATGGAATTATTATACCTAATAATGGGTGAATAATAAAGAAAAGAGAACTCCAATTCAGCTGTTGCATGTATCCTTTATCTTCGATAACTTCCCATTCTAAAAGTTCATCTGGGTTTACATTAAGAGCTTGGGTTAGTTTAATTAGTGTATCTCCTCTTGAAATTGTTCCAGTTTTTTCGATACGTTGGATTGTTCTTAAGCTAAGTTTTGATTCTTCGGCTAATTGTTCTTGAGAAAATCCGTTTTGATTCCTTAAGTTTTTGATTTTAATCGCTAAGTTTTGATTATTCATTTTAAGTGTTTTAAATATTACTCAGCAAATATATTTGGAAAGTTATTTAATGGTTGTGTCATTGTTATGTCAATATTGTGACATTTCTGCCAATGCTCGTGTTAAATGCCATATAACGTTTATGTATATGGTTTGTTGCGTGTTTTAAGCACCTAATTTAG
>TARA_R110001599_G_scaffold287878_2_pt1 | contig 11806 bp, 9 predicted proteins | sample TARA_R110001599 | Tara Oceans TARA_R110001599 (sample SAMEA4398360) | marine metagenome | biome: Polar Biome; feature: [MES] marine water layer (ENVO:01000295) within the mesopelagic zone...; material: water (ENVO:00002006), including particulate matter (ENVO:01000060) such as...... | reverse complement strand
TCGGCGACCGGCCGCCGGTGCTGCCGCCGCTGGCTTTGGCGGACATGATTGCGGGCCTTTATGGGGCATTCTCGGTCATGGTGGCGTTGCGTAATGTCGAGGTGTCGGGCGGCAAGGGCCAGAGCATCGATCTCTCCCTGTTCGAGCCGATCCACGCCATTCTCGGCCCGGAAGCGGCGAATTACGCGCTCAGCGGCAAGGTGCCAGAGCGCACCGGGAGCCGCTCCAACCTGACCGCCCCGCGCAATACCTACCGCTGCAAGGACGGCAAATATGTGGCTCTGTCCGGCTCCATCCAGGCCATGGCGGAGCGGCTGTTCCGCACCATCGGCCGGCCGGAGCTGATCGACGATCCGCGCTTCAAAACCAATTCCGACCGGGTGAAGCATAACGACATTCTGGACCCGATCATCGCCGACTATATGGGTGAACGGACCCAGGCCGAATGCCTTGCCATCTTCGAGGAAGCGGGCGTGACGGTCGGCCCCGTCGCTGATGTCGCCCAGCTTGCGGATGACGATTACATGGAAGGCCGTGGCGTGGTCGAGAGCTTCCCGGATGCGGAGACCGGCAGCCTGCCGATGCATGCGGTCATCCCGCGCATGTCCGACACGCCGGGGGGCGTGCGCAGCCCGGCGCCGGAGCTTGGTCAGCACAATGACGAGATCTGGTCCGCGCTTGGTTTTGATGCGGCCGAACAGGCAAAACTGACCGACGCAGGAGTGATCTGACATGGCTGGCCCTCTCCCTCTCTGGCGCTCGCTGCTCTATGTGCCCGTCACCAACCAGCGCTTTGTCGAGAAAGCCTCGGCGCGCGGCGCGGACGTCATCAAGCTCGATCTTGAAGACAGCATCCCGCCGGCGGAAAAGCCTGCCGCACGGGCGGCCCTGCGCGACGCGGCGCAGGTGATCTCCAATGCGGGCACCGAAGTGCTGGTCCGGATCAACCGGCCCTGGCGCATGACCATTCTGGATCTCGAAGCCGCCATCTGGCCGGAAGTCTCCGGCCTGTGTCTGCCGAAGCTGGAGAGCGCGGATCATCTTGCGTTCATTGACGAGACGGTGGAGGAGCTGGAGCGCGAGCGCGGCATGCAGGTCGGGAGCATCTGCTTCATGGGCCTGATCGAAACCCCGCGCGGTCTCAACAATGTGCGCGAGATCGCCAAGGCCAGCCCGCGCCTCAAGGGCCTGTCCCTTGGCCAGGAAGACTATTCTGCCGCCCTCGGCATGCCCGGCCTTGGCCCGGAGGACCTGCTGGAAGACATGCGCCTGGTCCAGCGCGCCGCCCGCGAGGCGGAGATCCTGCCGCTCGGCTATGCCGGCTCCATCGCGGAGATCACCGACATGGACGCCTTCCGGGCCAGCGCCCAACGCGCCCGCGCCCTCGGAATGGAAGGCGCCTCCTGTGTCCACCCGGCCCAGGTGCCGATCCTGAACGCCGTGTTCAGCCCGACCGAAGACGAGGTGGAAACGGCGGACGCCATGGTCGCCGCCTATGACGACGCCATGGCCGAAGGCCTCGGCGCGGTGAGCTTTCGCGGCAAGATGATCGATGTGCCGGTGGTGGAGCGGGCAAGACGCGTGCTGGTGCTGCGCGACCGGATCGCGGGGAGGGGATAGGGCCCACCCCGTCGTTTCCCGGACTTGATCCGGGACCTTCCGGCGAAAGGCACCACCTTCCTCTTCCAGATGCCACCCCACGATCAAAAAGGTCCCGGATCAAGTCCGGGAAAAAAAAACGCGAGCATGCCTCCCATAACCGGGGCATGCGCCCGTTCGTCTACATCCTCGCCAGCAAACCGCATGGCGTCCTCTATACCGGGGTCACGTCCGATCTGCCCCGGCGCATGGCCGAGCACAGGAGCGGCGCCATCGCCGGTTTCACCAGGCACTACAATGTGCATGTCCTGGTCTATTTCGAGCCGCACCAGAGCATGGAGGAAGCACGCTGCCGGGAATATCAGGTGAAGCGCTGGAGGAGACGCTGGAAGGTCGAAATGATCGAACGGCATAACCCTGAATGGCGCGACAGGTTCGAAGAGCTGTTTTGAAGGACTCCCCTTAGCCTTTTCCCGGACTTGATCCGGGACCTTTTCGATCATAAATCACCCCTCGCCATTGGCGGATCAGGGGATGTCACCCTTCGCCGGAAGGTCCCGGATCAAGTCCGGGAAAGGGCTGTGGGGCGGTCCCGTGCACCCCGTCATCCAGCCCGCCGCAAGCGGCCCATTGCCGCCGGGCCTGCACTTGGCTACAACTCTGGCCTCATTCTCATACTTCATAGGAGCGTCGCCTTGGCTGCGTACCAGTACATTTACGTGATGAAAGGTCTGAGCAAGACCTGGCCCGGCGGGCGCGAGGTTTTGAAGAACATTCATCTGTCCTTCCTGCCCGGCGCCAAGATCGGCGTGCTCGGCGGGAACGGCGCGGGTAAGTCCACGCTGCTGAAGATCATGGCCGGCGTCGATACGGAATTCGTGGGCGAGGCCTGGGCCGCCGATGGCATCAAGATCGGCTATCTGGCGCAGGAGCCGGAGCTGAATGCCGACAAGGACGTGCATGGCAACGTCATGGAAGGCATGGGCGAGACGAAGGATCTGCTTGATCGCTTCAACGAGGTCAGCGCCAGGTTCGGCGAGGAAATGACCGACGATCAGATGAACGACCTGCTGGCCGAGCAGGGCGAGCTGCAGGAGAAGATCGACGCCGCCGACGCCTGGGATCTGGACCGCAAGGTCGAGATCGCCATGGACGCGCTGCGGCTGCCGCCGGGCGATGCGGACGTGACCAAGCTGTCGGGCGGTGAACGCCGCCGGGTGGCGCTCTGCAAGCTGCTGCTCTCCACACCGGACATGCTGCTGCTCGATGAGCCGACCAACCATCTGGACGCCGAATCCGTCGCCTGGTTGCAGCGCTTCCTGCATGACTTCCCGGGCACCGTCGTGACCGTGACCCATGATCGCTACTTCCTGGATGAAGTGGCGGGCTGGATTCTGGAAGTCGACCGGGGCCGGGGCATTCCCTACGAGGGGAACTATACCGGCTGGCTGGAACAGAAGCAGAAGCGTATGGAGCAGGAAGGCCGGGCGGAGGATGCCCGCCAGCGTTCCTTGAACCAGGAGCTGGAATGGGTCCGGCAGTCGCCGCGTGCCCGTCAGGCGAAGAGCAAGGCGCGTCTCAATGCCTATGAGGAGCTGCTGGCGAAGAGCGAGGAGAAGAGTACCGACACGGCTCAGATCGTCATCCCGGCCGGCCCGCGCCTCGGCGGTCAGGTGATCGAGGCCGATCATCTGAACAAGGGCTTTGGCGACCGGCTGCTGATCGACGATCTGTCCTTCAAGCTGCCGCCGGGCGGCATTGTTGGCGTGATCGGCCCGAACGGCGCCGGTAAGACCACGCTGTTCCGGATGATCACCGGTCAGGAGAGCGCCGACAGCGGCACCTTCACGGTCGGCGAGACAGTTGTGCTCGGTTATATCGACCAGTCCCGCGACTCGCTCGACGCGAAGAAAACCGTCTGGGAGGAAATCTCCGACGGGCTGGACGAGATCGATCTGGGCAAGCGGAAGATGCAGAGCCGGGCCTATTGCGGGCTGTTCAACTTCCGTGGCGCCGACCAGCAGAAGAAAGTTGGCCAGCTATCGGGCGGTGAGCGGAACCGGGTGCATCTGGCGAAGATGCTGAAATCCGGCGCCAACCTGCTGATGCTCGATGAGCCGACCAACGATCTCGACGTCGACACGCTCCGGGCGCTGGAAGAGGCGCTGCTGGAATTTGCCGGTTGCGCCGTGGTCATCACCCATGACCGCTGGTTTCTCGACCGGATCGCGACCCACATCCTCGCCTTCGAGGGCGACAGCCATGTCGAGTGGTTCGAGGGCAACTACCAGGCTTATGAAGAAGACAAGAAGTCCCGGCTGGGCTCCGATGCGGTTGAGCCGCACCGGATCAAGTACAAGCCGATCGCGCGTACCTGAGCCGCCGTCGGGAAGAGAAAACATCCTGAAATGAAAAACGCCGGCTTCGAGCCGGCGTTTTTTATGAGCGATTATCTGAAGCGCAGGATCAGGTGCGTTTGCGCAGTCCTTCGAGGATCTTTTCCATGCGTGCCAGCAGGGGATCGATCTTGCCGCCGTTGCTTTCGATCACGGAGGTATATTCGTTGCGCTGGGTGATACCCATGCTGATGCCCTCGATCACCACATCGACGATCTTGAATGTCTCGCCATCCTTGATCAGCCGCCAGTCGACCAGCACATTGCCCTGGGGATTCACGGGATCGATGATCTCGCTTTTCACCACGGTATAGCGGCCGTTTTCGCCGTTACCGGTGACTTCGAACTTCTGTCCCGAATAATTGTCGAACTGGTTCGTGTAGGTGAAGACGAGGCTCTCCTCGAAGAGCTTCAGGTAGGTTTCCCGCTGTTCCGGGCTGGCCCGGGGCCAGTTCCGGCCAAGGACGAACTGGCCGATCCAGTTAAGATCGAAATGCTCGTTCAGAAGGGCGCGGAATTTTTCCCGGCGGGCCTCGCCGACGATTTCCTTGTCGGTCACCAGCGCAAGCGCCGCTTCACCGAGATTGTCTACGAACTTTTCCGCGGCAGCCCCTTTGTCATCGGCAGCCGCCGGTGCCAGAGGCACGGCGATACAGATGAAAAGCAGGAAAATCGCGCGATGTAGCTGGGTCATCGTGATCGCCTGACTCAATTGGATTTAGCCGGAAGCGCGCCGGTAACGGAACGCGGCCGGTCTGTGGGCGAGAAATCCTCGAATTCCTTGCTGCCGTCTGCCGCCAGAGCGGAATCCGGAACTTTACCGTTGTGGATCACGGCTTCGCGGCGTTGCAGATAGATCGACCGCAAACGGGCGTAATAGTCGACGGAGGAAGCCTTGAGCTCGTTGATCTGATCGAAATTGCGGGCGCGGAAGTCAACGGCGCTGGTGCCGTTACGGGCGATGGCAATCGCATTCCGGGCGCCCGGCCCGCTGACGATGTAGGTCAGCGGATCGAAGAAAATATCGACAACGCGGCCGACCAGATCCCGGCCGTTCGACGGGCCGAGGAGGGGAAGCACGAGATACGGGCCGCCATCGACGCCGTGATAGCCGAGGGTCTGGCCGAAATCTTCATTGCGGTAGCCCCAGTCCTGGCCGTGTCCCCAGTCGATCAGGCCGACTGTGAGGCCGTTAACGAAAAGCTGGCGGGTGGCATTGCCGGCATTGTCCGTGTCGCCCTGCAGCAGGCTGTTGGCGATCACCACCGGCGAGCGCAACCAGCGCAGGAAATTGCGGACCATGTCCTGTATCGGATCGGGCAGCGCGGTCTTGTAGACGAAGGCCGTCGGCTGCAGCACGAAAGTATCAACCGTTTCGTTCATTGCGAAGAACACGCGGTTGACCGGCTCAATCGGGTCATAAACCTGAGGGCCTGATCCTGGTTCCTGAGGCTGAGTCGCACATCCGGCAAGGATGGTCAGCACCAAAAAAACACCGGCGGTCCGGTGAATACGAGATAGAAAAGTCATAAATTTCAACCCGTTACCTGCGCGTTTCAGCCAACAACCGCCTCTTGATCCGAAGCTCGCCCTTGCACATGCAAAGGGCATTCCACGGATCAGATACCCTTATCGTCGAGGATAAGCTGGTACCACAGAGGTTTAAGCAAGGCCAAGGCCTCACAATTTACCCACGATTTCTTGCGGCGGCCATGTTGCAAAAATATCGCGTTCCCTGTTCATGTTACCCCGCCGGAAATCACCTGATCCGCCGGGCCAAAGCGAAGGCCCGGCGATACCATTCGATGGTGCCGACGGCTTTGTAAAGCCGCCCTGCCTGAATCGTGAAAGCGGCGGCCGTCGCATTGTCCACATTGATGGAAAGCAGGCCGATCATCAGGAGAGAATCGGCTTCGCTGATGTGGTCGGCGGCCTGCCGGAACAGTCCGCGCCCTTCCGCGTAAGCCTGTTGCGCCTGTTGCAGCCGGCCGAGTTGCGATTCCAGATCCCCGATAGCGCGCAAGGCCGCGCCTTCAAGGCCGATTTCATTCAATCCCCGATACATTGTCCGGGCCTGGGCGAATGTCACCCGGCCCCGGTCGGGATTTTCCATCAGCAGGTCGATCTGGCCCAGATCCATCAGGGTTTGGGCCGCATCGCGGGCGCCGCCGGCGTTTTTATAATGGTTCTGGGCTTCCTTCATCGCCTCGCGGGCACCGCGGGAATTGCCCTTCTGCATTTCGACCCGCCCCTTGCCCTTCAGCGCGTCTGCCAGGATCGCCAGCGTCTTGGAGCTTTTCGAGAGCTGAATCGCCCGGTCGAAATTCATCCGGGCATCCTCGAGCCTGCCGGTCATGCGCTCCATCTCGCCAAGCCCGATGAGCAGGCGGGCTTCCAGGGTGCCATCCTTCGATTCGGCGAGCATGGTGCGAGCAATGCCGCCGTGGGACCGGGCGATCTCGAACCGGATCGGGGCCCGTCTGATATCTCCGCGTCCGGCCAGCATCGGGCTGTTGCCGATCCGCCGGGCCGCGTCGCGAAACCGGTCGGCGGCTTCAAGGGCGGAGGCCTGCGCATTCGGGGCCCGGCCGAGGCGGCGCTGGATATCGGTCATGGCAAGACGAACGGTTGCCTCGCCAAGAAAATCGCCCGTGCGGCGATAGAGTGTGAGGGCGCGTTCCAGGCGGTTCTGGGCTTCGGCCGAGCGTCTCTTTTGCCGGTCGATCTCCGCCCGGCAATAAAGCGCGTGCGCTTCGCCATTGCGGTCCCCGACCTGGCTGAAGAGGAAATGCGCATGGTCGAATGTGGCGGCCGCTTCCTCCGCCTTGGTCAGGATCATGGAAGCTTCCGCCGAGCCGAGCGCCGCGTTGGCTTCGCCGAACCGGCTGTTTTCCTCGGCGTATAGCTTGCTTGCCTCCTCGAAGGCCTGTCGCGCGCCATCCGCGCTTTTCCGGTGAATGAGGAGGTAGCCCTGTTGCAGCAGGGCATTGGCCATTCCGGTCCGGCTCTTGGCCCCGCTTGCCGTATTGTAGGCGGCTTCGAATTTTTTCGAGGCCTCGTCAGGGTGATCGCGGGCGCGCTCGAGTTTTCCGAGGCTGATCATGCATTCGATCGCACCCTCCGGGTCCTTGGCCTCCTTGAACAGGCCCTCGGCCTCATGAAAGTTCTCACGAGCCTCTGTGTTGAGGCTGTGTAACCGGAACCCTTCACCCTGTGCCCAGAGCCGCCCGGCCATGGCGCCGGGGCCAGTGCTGAGAGTGCCGCCCGAGCGCATCGCCTGGACGCCGCCGCCACGCTTGATGTCGCGGGAAACCACCCAATCCGCGATCAGGGTGCAGATCCCGAAAACGCTGATCGTCGCGGCAACCAGATGCTGGTAGTTCTCGGCTTTTCCAAGGGTGAAAAAGTAGCTTGCGAGCACGCCGATGCCGGTCAGGGCGATGACCGTCAATCGCCTTTGCCAGAGGCCGAGGCGGCCCCGCCGTTTTGCCCGTGTGATCGCAGAACGCAAATGCGTTCTCCTTATATTTGACTGACGAGGCGTTTACCGCGTTATCAGCAAACCAATTAAATAATGCTAATTCGTTAATCCTATGGGATGCCCGAGACTACTTATGTGGGTGGCTTCAGCCTAATCCGACAGTTTTTGGTAAATCGGCTTCAGCAGTACCGGCAGTATATAGATCGGAAACTGCACAGCCGCAAAAAACAGGAATGCTTCAGGCCCAAGCGCGGAGCCGGCGGCGGCCATGAACAACGCCATGTTGCGGTTTCCGGAGGACAGGGCAACAGAGAGCTGGTTCTGGCGGTCTGTCCAGAAGAACGCCAGCCCGCCCAACAGCTGCAGGGCAAGGCTGCCGGCAAAGGCCGCACCGGTATAGATGAGAACCGTTGCCGGGTCGGTCATCAGCCAGTCCAGCACGCCATCCATGACCGAAATGGCGAAAATCAGCATCAGCAGAACGGCAATGCCGTCGAGCAGGGCGGCTTTTTCGCGCAAAACCTCGGTGCCGACTTTGCGGCGGATGATGGTCGCGGCAAGGGCGCATCCGGCGATCATCAATGCCAGTTTCAAAGTCAGCGCGCCGGCGCTCAGCTCAACCTCGATGCCGATCAGCCAGAACAGAAGGCCGGGCAGAATGAACGGGAAGACGAAGGTCGAGACCACCATCAGGAACAGCGCTGCCGCCGAATCGATGCCGATGATGAGGGCGATGACGGGAACCGTGACCAGGGGCGGGCTGCCGCTCCAGATCAGCATCGGTGTGGCCAGTTCCAAGGGCACGTCGAAAAAGACGAGCGCGGCATACATCAGGCAGGGCGTGGCGATCAGCACCCAGAGGAGGGCGACCAGATGCGTGCCTGCCCGCCGGCTGGTCCGGCCGAGCGAGGAGGCGTCGGTCCGGGTCATGGCGACGGTGAGCATGACCAGGACGGTCGGTGAGAGCAGGGGCTTTGCCACGGCAGCCAGATCCGGCAGGGCAAGGCCGATAAAAACGCCGAGCGCCATGACCAGCGCCGCGCGCCGTCCGAGATATTGTAAGAGCCTCACCGCTGAACTTCCGTTTGTGTGCCTTGGCGGGACAAAACAATTGCCGCTAATGTCGGCCCTATGGAACAGGCTGATTTGAACAAGTGTTTCGCTTCCGGCGAATTGACGGTCCTGCCGGAATGGGTCGACTATAACGGTCACATGAATGTCGGCTACTATGTCGTTGCTTTTGACAAGGCAACCGACGTCTTGCTGGACCATCTGGCTCTTGGTTCACTCTACCGCCATGAACATGACGCCTCCGTCTTCGTGCTGGAGGCGCATGTGACCTACGATCGCGAGGTGGGGCCCGGTGACGGGCTCCGCTTCACCACGCAAATCCTCGATCACGATGCGAAGCGGATGCACGTGCTTCACCGGATGTACCACGCGGCCGAAGGGTATCTGGCCGCGACGAATGAGTTGATGATGATGCATGTTGACCTGCTGACCCGGCGCCCGGCGCCTTTCCCCGAGGATGCACTGGACAGGATCGCGGCGGTGCGGCGGGAACATGATGCGCTGCCCCGCCCGGAAGCGGCGGGCCGCGTGATTGGTATCAGGAGGTCTTAGCCGGCATGGTCCGTGATTATCTGTCCGCAGGATTGCGGGGAATACGGGGGCGTGCCGCCGCTGGAATTCGAAACGAACAGGTGCTGCTTTCGGCTTTGGCGGTAGCGGTCGGCACTGCTGCTGCTTTCGCGGCCGTGCTGTTTCGGGAACTGATCGGTTTGATCCAGACCGGGTTCTACGGATTCGGGCATGAGCGGGTCGTCTCCGGCGTTGCCGGCCTGGCCTGGTGGCATCTGTTGCTGGCGCCTGCCCTGGGCGGGCTGCTGATCGGCCTCTATATCCATTACTTCATGCCGGGCCGCAGGCCCCAGGGCGTCGCAGACGTGATTGAGGCCAATGCGTTGCGGGCGGGAAGGATGTCGGGCCGGGCGGGCCTCGGCGCGGCGCTGGTCAGTGCCGCATCCATCGGTGCCGGGGCGTCCGTCGGCCGGGAAGGCCCGGCGGTGCATCTCGGGGCGACCATTGCCAGCTATATGGGGCGCCGTTTCAGGCTGGCCCGTTCACAGTCCCGTACTTTGCTCGGATGCGGCGTCGCGGCGGCGGTGGCCGCTTCGTTCAATGCGCCGGTGGCGGGCGTGTTCTTCGCGCTTGAAGTCGTCATCGGCCATTACGCGCTGACCGCGTTTGCGCCGATCGTCATCGCGTCCGTCGCCGGAACGATTGTTGCGCGGGTCTATTTCGGAGATGTGCCTGCCTTTGCCATGCCGCCGCACGAAATCGCGTCCTTCCTGGAATTCGGGGCCTTTGCCCTGCTCGGAATTACGGCGGCGGGAGCCGCCATCGCCTTCATGCGGCTGATGACGCTGATGCAGTCCCTTGTCGACCGGACACGGCTGCCATACTGGCTGCGTCCGGCCATTGGAGGGCTTGCGGTGGGGGGCATCGCGATCTTCTACCCGGAGCTGCTTGGTGTTGGCTATGAGGCGATGGACAGCGCCCTGAACGAGCATTACCTGCTCGGCACGCTGATCCTGCTTGCCCTGCTGAAGATGCTGGCGACAGCCATCTCATTCGGCTTTGGCTTCGGCGGCGGGATGTTCAGTCCCAGTCTCTTCATCGGCGCGATGGTCGGCGGTTCCTTCGGCATCATGGCCTCCATTCCCTATCCGAACCTTTCCTCCGGCCATGGTGCCTATACGCTCGTTGGCATGGGGGCGGTCTCCGGGGCTGTTCTCGGGGCGCCGATCTCCACCATGCTGATCATTGTGGAGCTGACCGGCGATTACCGCCTGACAATCGCCGTGATGGTGGCGGTCGTGATTGCCTCCCTGCTGACCCGGACGCTGAACGGCCCATCCTTCTTCCACAAGCAGCTTGAGGCCCGGGGCGTTATGGTCCGGGGCGGTCATGACGTCGAGGTGCTGGGCGGATTGACCGTTTCGAACCTGATTCACGAAGAGGTTTCGACGGTCTCCCGCGATGCCGGGCTGGCCGAGGTGCGGGCCGCGCTGCTTGCATCCGGTAACGGGGTGGTTTTCGTGACAAACAGTGACGGGCGGCTGCTCGGCAGCCTGACGCTGGCGGGGCTTGGCCAGACGGCATTCTCCGCGGGTGACGGAGAAGAATCGGATTTCGACCTGAAGCCGTTCCTGGATACGTCCCGTCCAAGCCTGCTCGAGTCAGAGCGGCTGGGGGCGGTGATGGAGAGTTTTGCGGAGGTCTCGGACGGGGTGCTTCCGGTCGTCAAGGGACAGGAAGCGAAAACCCTGATCGGGTGGCTCGACGAAGCGGATGTGATGCGCACCTATAATCGCGCTCTGGAGCAAATTCGCGACGAGGAGCACGGGGATCGAACGAAAGGTAACGGGTATCTGGGCTGATTGTGTTCATGCCGGATTGGCGTGCTGGACTGGGTGTCCCGGGCCGGGCAGGGAGCTGAAAAGGCGACGGGATGCCTCCATATGCTCGTTGGGGACAAACATCGGATTGGCATCCCGTCTACCGTTTATCGCGACCATTTGGGACCGGCTCTTGAAAGGCGCGACAACGGATCTGTAATCAGCAATGACGCGTGTCAGGATCTATTGTGGTAGAGGTAGCGCGAGTGGCGCTTTTAACAATGGATCGAAACGCGTTTCACAAGGTCCTTTAAGCAAATCTCGGGGCCCGTCGGGCTGTTGGGATTAAGATATATCCGGATTCACTAAAATTTTGTTAAAGGCCAATGGACCCCATCGTAACCAAAAAAATTTCTGCTGCATCGTATGTCTGACCTGTTTTTCGAGAGTGAACCCGAAACGCCGCCCGCCGGATCCGATGCTGACGCGCCGTATCTGCAAGGCCTGAACGAGGCGCAGTCGCAGGCCGTCCGGACTCTGGACGGGCCCTTGCTGGTTCTCGCCGGTGCCGGGACCGGCAAGACGCGGGTGCTGACAACCCGTCTCGCACACCTGATTTCAACCGGCCGCGCCCGGCCCTGGAACGTCCTCGCCGTGACCTTCACGAACAAGGCCGCGCGGGAAATGCGGGAGCGTGTCGGGGGCATGATCGGTCCCATGGCGGAGCAGGTCTGGCTCGGCACTTTCCATGCGCTTGGGGCCAAAATTCTGAGGCGCCATGCGGAACTCGCGGGGTTACGGTCCGATTTCACCATCCTTGATTCGGACGATCAGCAACGCCTGCTGAAGCAGCTTTTGCAGGCTGGGAATATCGACGACAAGAAGTGGCCGGCACGGGCCATGATGGGTGTCATCCAGCGCTGGAAGGA
>TARA_R110001599_G_C12274010_1_pt1 | contig 11821 bp, 7 predicted proteins | sample TARA_R110001599 | Tara Oceans TARA_R110001599 (sample SAMEA4398360) | marine metagenome | biome: Polar Biome; feature: [MES] marine water layer (ENVO:01000295) within the mesopelagic zone...; material: water (ENVO:00002006), including particulate matter (ENVO:01000060) such as...... | reverse complement strand
AATTTAGCCAGTTTCTAAATTGCGATAACTAGTGAAGTTGAGCATTAGCGGTCTTTGGGAAATGTCATATGGCTGAAGGTTAAGAGCACAAAGCGTTAGTTTTAAGATCGTTTAGAAAACTGTGAGTAAGTTCCGAAAGAGGTATCTTTTTGACACTGCTTGCTAACAATACAAAACGGATATGCTTGTTGAATTATTCTCATTTATCACCGACCCCATTTCACTTTCATCGGGATGGTTAGTGGGCAGGCAGGCAATGATTCGTGGCGCGACTCTACCGGCTTTTGAAGCCGCTTACCTGATGGCGGGTATCGTATATTGCTCTATCGTTTTGGCACCAGTGAACCACAGCGTGGTGCCATCGCTGACACTACCGGCCAATTCCAACATTGCAGGACCGAGGGCCTCTGCGACTACGTAAATTTTATGTGAACTCGGCACGCTCAGTGTCGCATTCACCCGATGCCACCCGCCTAGGCCGAAATTTTCAGATATTAATTATCCCTTTCATTGCCAATGTAACAACTTAAAAACTTGCTGAGTCTTGTCATCAATATCACGCTTTTCATAAACACTTTTTCTTTCTAAATTGATAATGTACTGCATATATGGGTCGTAACGGTGCATGGTAACGACTAAAGGGGTTGATCGCCCAGCTATCCAAGTGGCTTTGGTGCCCGCCGGAAGTGTTTGCATCTCCCATTCAGACCCATTACGAACAAATCTTGCCTCCGGGGCATGGGTGCGAAGAGAACCGGTGGTAAAGGCTTTTATGGTAAGGCCATCGTGCCAGTCTTTCTTACACGATTTATTCACCTTGTTAGTTTGAACATCAAATTCCAAGCATTGGTGACAGCCATCAACATAGCTTTTTAACTTACCATTACCATCCTGCGGGTCCGTGGATAAGCACCACCCTCGACCATTATCATTTCCAAATTTAGAGCTCGTTTGTTTATTCCCAATGCCAACATTGGCCACCGCTGAATCAAGATAGAAAGCATCATCACTGGTAGCTATTACATTGATATATCGGGTAACTAAATACTCACCACTACTTCCGATATAATAATCCGAAAAATTAACGCCATATTGACTTTGTTCTTTAGTGCATAGCTCATTGGGTACGCTCGAGCTTTCGAATGAAATTCGTTTTCGATTATCATCAAGGAACTCAACATTAAGTGTTCCTTTTGTGCCACGTTTTTGAATATTGTGGTCGGTGTAACAATCCAATGTAATACTGTCGGCATAGGTTAAACCAGCCGAAAACGTGGACATCAAGAACAGGACAATCGTGAATACTTGTGTATTCGACATTTTCTTTTCCTTTTTCAAATGATTTCATCCAATAGGTGTAAGCCATGTAAACACTTTTCCATGTTACTTCGCAGATCCTATATAGTTAAATCATATAAATGTAATAAATATTATTATGTCTTTTCATGTTTTACATCGCTCAATGAAATGACTCAAAATATCTAACGGACTCCTATTAATTATTAATTAGCCTTTATCCACTGTAGTGGTCAAGGGAGTGTGAGCCCTTGGGCTAAAAATTAAGTAAAACGATTTTTGATGTCCCATTGAGCCCTGAAATGTGTCCTGAGGGCTTATACCTGCTTCCCCGGCTGAGTTGAAGTGCCAGATTTTATATGGAAGTCAATTTTAGAGTAGCATCCATCAACGAGGTCAGCCCAATCCCCACTATCATCACCAGGTTCCGTTGATAAGCACCAAGCTCTTCCATCATCTTTACCCCAAGTCTGTATAAGCGTTGAGCCTTTGTAGAGCCTCATCCGATCTATCATAAATGCGTTGCCGCCCTTTGCGTGGATCTGGAATCCGGCAAATTCACAGGAAGGCTGAGTGGGACACGGAAAATTCTTACCCGTAAAAACCACCACCCCACCAATCGTGCGAGCCCCCATGTTTGTACATGCTGAGTTGGTAATACGGCTTGCATCGACGTCAGTATTAGTAAGCGGCCCCCAAAATGGATTAGGACCATTTCCCCCGTGGGAGAATGACTCCACTATTAGACCAGTAGTCGTACCCTCACTTCCTACGGCTGAATGATCACAATCAATTAACAACATATAATCTCCTTCTATATATTCTGCTGAAACCTTAAATTGAAAGCCAAAGATCATAAGTAACACCAAGCTAACCTGCGTCACTGATTGGCGGAAACCTTTCTTGTTCTTATTCATAGTTACACCTCATAAGTTAAAATAATACTTGAATGACTTACCTATAATATTTTCTGCTTTCCAAAATAAATTTATACTTGTAAAGCATTCGTCACACTAAAAGTCCTTTGAATTTGACATATTCAGACGCGCCATCGAAGGCAGTAATGTATGTCTGCTCGCAAAACGCCTCAACCCAACTCACTGACCAGACAACCATTAATTGAAGCTCAAATGATGGATATCCCATTGAGCCATTGAGTCCTCACCCAGTCGACCGTAATGGCGCCATCTAAGGGTACCAAACACTGAGACCATGGCTCCAATCGCTAGCATACGTTAATAGGCGTTAATAGGGACAGATTTATTTTATTCGCTTTAAAAATAAATCTGTCCCGTTTTTTACCATCGCGCTCAAAGCCATTTTGCTCAAAAGACTGATTAGCAAATTTAGATACAACTCACTATAGCGGGTAGTTCTTTCGCTATAAAAACACCTTGTTCATAACTGACGATATCTCTTTATCCCTCAATTTTATCGTTCGACAGTACCTTTTTTACCGTCAGGATTGATAGAGAAATTAAGCCTAGCAGCACAACCGTCAACTAAACTTTCCCAGTCTCCGCTATCGTCCTCAGCCTCTCTGGATAAACACCACGCCTTGCCGTTATCCTTACCCCAGTAGGCTATAAGGTTTCCTCCTTGATATAGCCGCATCGCGTCGATCATAAAAGCATTGTTACCGTTTGAATGTATTGAAAACCCAAGAATATCACCGCCAATATCTTTACTACTACCGCGCCAAACTCTAGTGATTTTTCTGGAAGGCGAACCATCCACCTCATTGGCATATGCCGCATCAGGGGAGTCGCATGCTGCATTAGTAATATACTGCGCGATATCAGGAAGGGCTCGGACTGAGGCCGAACCAGCCGGAGCTGAGGATGTATGCGAAAGAACTGGAACAATACCAATGCCCGTTGTTGTTCCCTCGCCTGTCACGTCGTTGTGATCACAGTCAATAAAAAGCTGATAGATAGAGGCTTTTTCCTGTTGAGCTGACTCCTCGATTTCACTGTCTTCTTCCGCGTACAGGGCAGCTTCTGCTGCATCAGGCTCTCTGGGTAGCAGAGTGAACTTAGTTTCAATATTTATACCCATACAGTGCTGATGCGTCACCTGCGACTGGGATGCGCTTAATGTACTTACTGCCACACAACCCCCATCGTTTGCAATCAGCTCGTAGACAGGCCGACCTTCGAGATACTCTCCTTGCAGTACTCTAAACCTGTAAATGTTATCTTCACCACGCTGGCACCGTGGAGAAAGGTGCATTGCCCCAATATTTTCTCCACGCAAACCACCAGTGATACCCAAACAGCTACCGGGAGCACTACCTTCTATGTAATCTTTGTCGTTAGTTGCGGCGACAATTCTAAACAACTTACCTGACGCGGGCCGACAGTCTGCTAAATACATCAAGCTTTGGTCAACGATGCTTAAACATCCAACGCCATGTGCAGACTTAATTCTAAAATAATCACCTGACTCCTCAAGCCCAGTAACCTGCCCCCTAGCGTCAACCTTGGCATCCCAATGCTGCTGAGCAACTTGCTGCTTGGTTTCATGATTTTTGAGTTCAAGCGCAATACTCTTTTGCCTGTCGGCTTCTTTGCGTGCCTTTTCTTCTGCCTCACCTGCTGCATGTAGCGCTACCGCACCATGAAGAATATCATCAAGACTAAACAACGGCTTACTCGGAGGGACCCAAGGAGGTGGTGTTGTGTCGCAATTTCGGTACAAGCAAAATTCAAGGGCGGCGAGATCATTCATCTGTATTTTTCTGGCATCTTCACGTTTATCTACTTTCACCCAGACTTGTCTATCTCCTTTCTCGTCTAACACATAAACAGTTTTACCTTCTACGATCCGTTCAAAGGTTAAGTTCTCTTGGTTTGTTACCCAACTTTTACGATAGGCTGGGTCGGAGTGATTTTTTGATACATCATTCATTTCTATTCCGGTTGAAGGTATCGTAATTTTGTTTGAGGCACTAACATCAACCTTTGTTTGCCGATAAAAATGGACTGGTTGTGTTTCCCCTAAATGGTGGCCAGCATGCAACGATAATCGAAAATAATTACCTTGCACATCCATTGGGTCAGTACGAAACTCTAGTACATTGGCCGCGGGCCTAAAATAATCTTTCAACTCTAAAGAAAAATTAACTGGAAACCAATTCCGGTTAAATACGAGTATTGAACCCCAATTTTGCTGTTCATTAAGCCTATCTCTTTTAACTTGCTCGCACTCTCCAGTCGGCCCACGAAGAAATCCTCCACCCTCCAGACTGGCAGCGCGATGCAGGCCACCATTATTTTTATATACCTCAAACCCCACAGAAAGCTCATGAAAGGTTGTACACCTGCCACTTGGCTGAGCCGACTGAGTCGCCTCGTCATAGCTTTTTTCATAAATAAGCTCATTGACTTGATTCGAAACCATTGGCATAAGAACCAAGTCATAGGGCGCGTCATCACACTGAGCTAAACTTTGTTTCAGGCAGTTATAAAAATCTTGCGTTAATGTTTGAGCTTGCGCTGCATCAATGCGGACTGCATTCGCTTCTAGCAACCACCGGTCAATACGGCTAGTTAAGCCGACCTCCACGGAGGCATCTCCAGACGGGTTATATATTGGTGTGACCAGAACCCGTATCCGAGCTACAGGGGCAGCTACCGCGGCTGACTCCATTTTCTGAACAGCCATTGACTGGAGTTTAGGCATTTTAGCCTTTTTTGAAGTACTGGCGCATGACACAACAAGCGATATCAGCACAAGCGTAACAACGCAGCGGAAGAGTCTAAGGTGATTCATGATTAAAACCTATCAAAGTAATGTGTTGGTTTGTAGAGTGGCTTCGGTTCCAAATTATTTTTGTATTCACAAAGTAAAACCATTAACTACAGCCCTATAATTTTATAACGACTCACCGCCTCTCAATACGCCATAACTGCTCGCGCTTATTGCTAATGTTTTTTAATAGCGGCACACCAGTCTTCGCTGAATACTCCAATGCAGCGCTGATGTCGGGTTGAGGTGCAGGATCCGTCCATATCATCTGATACAAATCTCCTCCTTTAGAGATTAGCAACCAGCCTGGGTCGTAAACTGCCTCCCTAAAGTTATCCCTGCTATTAATATTGTCGACAAAAAGATCATGCTGCATATTTCCGGTTATCTGGAACTTTTTATCCGCGTCACTCACAACAATCAAATACTTGCCATCCAGTCGCTGTAATAAACTCAAACGAGTTAGCATTCCGGCATTAACTGAACTACAAAGTTCGGCAGAATTGTTGCGATTAAGATTTATGCTTTTACTTGTGCAGAAGCCGACCTTGGCATCGGCCGATGTAATACTAAACGTGGAGCCTCTAAAAGGATCCGCATGAAAAGCATCACGTTTGTTGATGATTGTTTCGAGGCTCCACGGACGATTTTTATTGGCTGGTTCTTGAGACAACTGCATTCCCCTTGCCGAATCAATAAATATCCCACTAGTCACACCCTTCATTTTATTTCTTAACGCCACCTTTCCATTTTCAATTTCTACAACTTCCCAGTATTGGCTGCCGTCATTTTTAACATCGGCAGTCACGATATTAGCGTTCGGACCAACTACCGTCAGGTATTTTATAGCGGCGCGTAATTCGCTAATAATCTGATATTTATTGTCGCCGACCTTGTTAAATCGCCAATATTGTCCAATGTTTTTTTCGACCTTCCAATTGTCGGGCCGGGTATTATCGATAACCGTAGTGGATACGCCGCCATACATTTGGTTCGATTCAAGATAACCTGCATCAAGGGCCATTCCCGCATTGTAATCAGTAATACGAACATAAACCTTGCCCGCCAACATACTAGCAAGCGCATTGTTAGTAGCAGATGCTGCAGCGGCTTGTTTGTATTGAGCTGCTAAACGTTGCTTGTCAGCTACACGTCGCGCCTCATCCAAACGCTGTGCTGCAGCCAGACGTACCTCTTCAGCTGCAACTACAGCCAAGCGCCTCTCCTCTGCAACTTTTCTATCTTCACGAGCTTTCAGTTGATTATCAATCCACTCTGGATAGGGATTGCGATGCGGGCTGCCATCGACTAAAAACCAAACCTCATTCGAGTCCGCATCAATTTCTTTTAAAATACTATCGCGCCCCATAATGACATTGGTCACTCTACCATTAACATAATAAATTGAGCCAAGCCCTAGCGACCCATTACGAGCTTCTCCAGCAAATTTGTCACCGCTAGGTAATGTTTTTGTGGCATTACCCGTATAATCTGGGTACTTAGAAAGGCGGCCAAGTTGTGCTTTAGGTGCTACCACTTTAGCTGCTACCGCCTCAGGCTCTCCATTTATCTCCCGATCTGAGGGCGTGCGCAATATCTCCCCGTTGGGAGAAAACCAAGCTTGATCTTTTGAAACAATAATATTTGTCTTTAGCTCACCTTTCGAATAGAACCAATTTTGGATTTTTCCACTATCTGCAATGTACATAGTCATCCAGGTATCATCATTTGGGTTTACCTTGTCAAGATACCCCACCAAACGATCACCGCCTTCACGATAATGAACTTTTAATTTTTGACCCTTATTATTAGTCCTTCCTTCGGTATATTTGGTGCCATCAGAATATTTTCCAGTAAGCTGACCGTTATATTCATCACCAAGTTCTCCTAGGTCTGCAAAGGCTATATGGATAGCGTAGGCCGCTCTCCTAAAGCCCTTATTAGATCCATCAGCGGCGTAAACAATACCTTCTGTGGAGTAAACAGTGTCGTTTGAAAAATCAAAATCTACGTTAATGTCTCTAGTTGGGTCATACAGCGAAACACCGTTGACATCTCTTTTTGTTTCGACAAAGAAAAAATTACCGTCACCACGCTGACGCCAGGCAGTTGGCCCGACCATGTAAAAATAGCCTTTACTTTGTCCGCCTTGCTCAGCAAATTTAACAAGCTTAACCGTCAACCCTGTGATAGGCGACATGGGCGGAGTGGTGCAGGCGTAAAACGCTCGTCCGATATTGTTATGATCGGCTATTTGGTCCTTATAACACTGAATAGTTGCTTGCGGGTTGGTCGTATTTCTGCAAAGTTCATAAAGCTCATCATCTTCTTTGCTCCAATATCCACCTCCCGATTTGTTTTTGTTTACCTTAAAATCCATGCCATCAAAACACTCAATGGCTAGTTTATCGGCACGACCACCTTTACAGACCGTCATTGCTCGTACCCAGCCGCTACTTTTATAGTGCCCCACATTTTCTTTGTAACACTGTGTCATCGCTTTAGCATCGACAGCCCCTTTGCAAAAATAATCAAGATAACTGCTACCAAAATATTCAATATGATTCCATTCTCTTATCCTAGTTTCATCCGTCCCAATACCATGCCCATAAAGAGAAATATCACCCTGCATAAGACGATCTTTACAGGCTTGCTCCTGGTTTGCCGCTGCAGAATGCGCAACCAAAAAAAGCATAACAATAGTGAGAAAATAATGAATGGGGCTACGCAAGACTGACGCGTTGCTTCTTACTAAAAACATAAGCTATATCCCTAATGATAAAGATTGAGTGAAACAACGGAGAATACAGGCAAAAGTAAACAGTGAAGTGGACCCCTTAGTCAAGACAGTAAATCATTAATTTAAGATAGTGTTTTCATTTTCAATTTGCTGGGCGGCCTGTGTACCCTGTGGTCGATAGGTTCAAGAGTGTGGGTAAACGGTGGGCAACGGCTTTTCGTTGTCCACCGTTTACCCACACTCTTGAACCGGTCCGACGTAGTCGGAATCGTCCACACTTTATGGTTGTCCCTGCATTTGCTATCGCAGTACCAGCGGCCATTAACATGCAAATACCCACGATCGATAAAATCTTTTTTTACCCATGCTTCCGGTGGATCAGAATAAAAGAGTGAAAAGTGGTCGGTGACAAATGAGAATCATTCAATAAGTATATCTGCTTTGTTCCCACCTGAAATAACATAATCAATAACTTTTAGATGCTTGTATTGATTTATATGCAAGACTACTATCCATCAATTCGATGAAATGGTACTTAAGCTCTAACGGATATTTTCATTTATGAAATAAAGTTGTCTCCGTCATAGAAAAACACAAGATCTTCGACTCTGGTTTCATGACTAACATGGAGAATAAAATGAAACAATTAATCAGGAAAAGCTTACTTTATTCAATATTCGCTATTTTCATTTCAGCGTGTGGAGGAGGGGGGAGCGATTCGACATCAAAAACAAAAACAGAAACAACGTCTTGCGAGATTGGTGCGTCAACCTTCGGCAGTTGTGAGCTATAAAAAATACAATAAAAAGGAGAGTTAAGTATGAACAAGTTAATTAAGGGGCTTTCGGTCATCATATTGGTGACTCTTGCGCAAGCGATGTGTGCAGATGAAATTACGGATACCTATACAACCGGTGACACCTTAACAGCGGCGACGCTGAATACCATTAAAGAAGCTGTCAATGATAATGATTCACGGATAACCAATATTAGTTTAACACCTGGCCCTCAAGGAGAAACTGGTGCAACAGGAGCGCAAGGACCAACTGGCCCCGAAGGGCCTCTCGTAGAACCTGTCATGTATCTACTTCAAGATAATGGTGATATTTCAGGCCGTAATTTTGCTACTGAAAACGGACGGTTTGTCCTTTGCGATCCGTGTAATGAAACAGAATACGGCGATAAGGTTTCTCGAAGCGACATTACTGGCACGGATACTACGAATTTTACGCAGTTTACACTTGAAGCAGGTTATTTATATTCGATTAATTTTACCGGCGTATTTAAATGCGTTGATTGTGAACCAGACGCTGAGATGGAGGTCTGGATGGCCTGGCAGTTTTGTGGATCTGATACAGTGTTTAACGTCTTAGCGGAATCCAAGCTTCTTATGTATGCAGATACTGCCAATTACTCGGTTTCGCTAGCATCAGTAATATCGGCAGAGTCTTTCAATAGATGTTTTGGTTTCTTTGCTTTCGAGAACAACTCTCAAAGTGGTAACGATATTAGAATTACAGACTTTTCAGTTATGGTTAGCGGGCAAAAATTCCCTTAGCTTTATTCTCACACTTAGTTAACGAAGTAAATGTCGCATTGCCTTCGCTAGGTGCGAAGGCTTAAGGGGTTTGTGCAGTAGCGCAAACCCCTCCTCCCTGATCCTTCATCACAAAGTCATCGGAGCGCTCGGTATTTACGCTTGCTTAGCAACAGTTAGCTCGGGAGGCATTTATCTTGACGAGTCGACGAAGCAATAGTAAAAAGGTGTCCGATCTATTTAAATTAGAAAGCTCCTAAAACATTCGCTATAGGTTGGAAGTTAGCTAGTTTTTTCCGGTTAATGATGTTCGCTTTGCTCTTGAAGTAAGCTGATTTTGGGCCAGTCAAAAATGAACGCTTTTGCAAGAGCATTCATTATCTGAAACGTAGTTTTCAAATGTGAGGAACACCAAGAAACCATTGATTATGAATTTAAAATAATCATTATTTAACTAGAAAATAACGCGATCACTAGCAACCACAACTATAATTTCCTGAAGAGTTCCTCACTGCATGACCTCTGAAAAAAGCTCGACCAAGTAATTGGTTAAGTATTTTTATCCCCATCTCAGATATGCCTTTTCGGTGAGCTTAAGGCAGAGCCAGCATTAGTAGTATGCTAGCCCCCATGACACATCAACGAATTATACCCCTCCTTGAAGGCCATTACCTGATTCGTTGATGTCCTTGATCATCACCGTGCCGGCCTCAGTCCCATCGCTTTTCCAGAGTTCATAACCGTCCACTCCATTGTCAGCGCTAAAATAAAGAATGCCTTTGATCACGACAAATCCGTTTGGAAAGCTACTGTCTGATTCGTTGATATCTTTGAGTATCACCGTGCCGGCCTCGGTGCCATCGCTTTTCCAGAGTTCAAAACCATCGACGCCATTGTCAGCGATTAAATAAAGGCTGCCATTGAACACGATAATTTCTACTGGAGAACCATTACCTGATTCGTTGATGTCCTTAAGCATCACCGTACCGCCCCCAGTGCCATCACTTTTCCAGAGTTCAGCGCCATCGACGCCATTATTGGCCCTAAAATAAAGGCTGCCATCGAATACGACAAATATTTGAGGAAAGCTAGCGCCTGATTCGTTGATGTCCTTAAGCATCACCGTACCGACCCCAGTGCCATCACTTTTCCAGAGTTCATATCCATCGACACCATTGTTAGCACTAAAATAAAGGTTTCCATTGAAAACGATATATCCGCTTGGGCGACCACTACCTGATTCGTTGATGTCTTTGAGCAGCATCGTACCGGCCTCAGTACCATCGCTTTTCCAGAGCTCAAAACCATCCACGCCATTATTAGCGCTAAAATAAAGGCTCCCATTGAATACGATAAATCCGCCTGGGTGACCACTACCTGCTTCGTCGATGTCCTTAAGCATCACCGTGCCGGCCTCAGTACCATCGCTCTTCCAGAGCTCATAACCGTCCACACCATTGTCAGCGTTAAAATAAAGGCTGCCATTGAACACGATAAATTGGGTTGGGTAACTACTGCCTGATTCGTTGATGTCCTTGATCATCACCGTGCCGGCCTCGGTGCCATCGCTTTTCCAGAGTTCATCGCCGTCGATGCCATTGTTAGCTATAAAATAAAGGTTGCCATTGAACACGGCAAAACCCCTTGGGAAACTACTGCCTGACTCGTTGATGTCTTTGAGCATCACCGTACCGACCTCAGTACCATCGCTTTTCCAGAGTTCATCGCCGTCGATGCCATTGTCAGCTGAAAAATAATGGCTGCCATTGATCACGACAAAATCGGCTGGATCGCTAGAGCCTATTTCATTAATGTCCTTGATCATCACTGTACCGACCTCGGTACCATCACTTTTCCAGAGTTCATTGCCGTCGATGCCATTGTTAGCTGAAAATAAATAGCTTGCTGCCTTAGATGACGAACCGGAGGAGCCTGAACTGCCGCAGGCGCTCAGTACGATGATTAGACACACAGTTAATTGAACTCGTATTAGTCGGATTGCATAATTCATAGGGCTTTACCAAATGGGTTTCTTGCCAAACTACGGAAGAGTATTGAGTTTGCTGACATAGGCTTCAGTGTCAGAATAGATACAGCGGCTAACTATTTATGCGTAGTAAGCGTGCTATTAACACAAAGTTACATTGGTTGGATTTTATACGCAAATACTTATAGTTCGTAATCAGAACTAAGTTTAAAAAGCTATGATTTTCAAACATTAACAAGAGAGAGGGTACCCTAGTATTTATTGACCAACTAAACGACAACACTGTTTTAAGTTGATAGTTCACATTTTGCGTTTCCCTCAAAGAGCCCACTTCAAGTTAAAGTCTAGCTGCTATTAGCTAGATAAATAATGAACGCTTTTGCTCTTGAGCCAACATTCTTACCACTTTCAATGATGAACGCTTTTGAAGTAAAGCTTTAATTCTTCTAGCAAGCAGAAGTATTACAATAAGGCCAAATAAATTTGAACCTTCAACGGCAAGTTATGGCAC
>TARA_R110001599_G_scaffold54848_18_pt1 | contig 11832 bp, 10 predicted proteins | sample TARA_R110001599 | Tara Oceans TARA_R110001599 (sample SAMEA4398360) | marine metagenome | biome: Polar Biome; feature: [MES] marine water layer (ENVO:01000295) within the mesopelagic zone...; material: water (ENVO:00002006), including particulate matter (ENVO:01000060) such... | reverse complement strand
AGCGGTTATACGCTGTTATATGTATGTGGCCTCGTTCGCCACCGGAGATTATCCATGTCAAAAGGTCAAACCCTGCAAGACCCGTTTCTAAATGCCCTGCGCAAAGAGCGCATTCCCGTATCAATTTTTTTGGTGAATGGCATTAAATTGCAGGGCCAAATCGAATCATTTGACCAATACGTGGTGCTGTTGAAAAACACCGTCAGCCAAATGGTTTATAAGCACGCAATCTCCACTGTGGTGCCAGCGCGTAACCCACGCACGGTATTGCCAGGCAGCACAGTTCCTGTCGGCAGCTCTGGTGTTGGCTCTCTCGAGTCATCATTAGAAGACTTGGATGATGACGATACTCAACCTGCATTTCTTTAAGTTGTTTTTGCCTTTTTGCGCCGCCACATCGGCGGCGCAGTCATATCTGAGCTTAAGGGCCTGAATGGAATATTTTGAGCGTCCGAGTGGTGGCGAAGGTGCTGTTTTAGTGCACTTGTCTCTGCGCCAGCATGGCCAAGACGAAGACCTAGATGAGTTTCAGCTACTGGCTAAGTCGGCCGATGTCGCGGTGTTGGCGGTCATCACTGGTTCGCGTCAGCGCCCCGACCCTAAGCTGTATGCTGGTTCTGGCAAAGTCGAAGAAATTGCCGAGGCCGTTAAACAGCTCAATGCCGAGGTCGTACTGTTTAACCACGCCTTAACTCCGGCGCAAGAGCGCAATCTTGAGCGTATTTTGCAATGCCGTGTGCTCGATCGCACCGGCCTCATTTTGGATATTTTCGCCCAGCGCGCCCGAACTCATGAAGGCAAATTGCAGGTTGAGCTAGCTCAGCTTGACCATCTGTCCTCGCGTTTAGTGCGAGGCTGGACTCACCTTGAGCGACAGAAAGGCGGTATCGGTCTGCGCGGCCCGGGTGAGACTCAGTTAGAGACCGATCGGCGTTTGCTGCGCTTGCGCATCAGCTCATTGAAAGAGCGCTTAGAGAAAGTTCGTCAAACGCGAGCGCAAGGTCGCGCGGCGCGACAAAAAGCCGGCGTACCAACCATCTCGCTAGTCGGCTACACCAACGCAGGTAAGTCGACGCTGTTTAATCGCTTGGCCGGTGCCGATGCATACGCCGCCGATCTTCTGTTTGCCACGCTAGATCCAACGCTGCGGCGTATTCAGCTCGATGGCATTGGTCCTACCGTGTTGGCCGACACAGTAGGCTTTGTGCGGCATTTGCCACATCAATTAGTCGATGCCTTTCGCGCGACATTAGAAGAGACAGCGCAGGCCGACTTGCTCTTACATATTGTCGATGCTGCCAGCGTTGATCGTGACCTGCATTTGCGAGCCGTCAACGAAGTGCTTGAAGAGGTTGGCGCAACTGCACCTATTTTGTTGGTTTACAACAAGTTAGACTCGTTGCCAGATCAAGAGCCGCGTATTGATTACGATGAAGAGGGTAGGCCGCAGGCGGCATGGGTTTCTGCGCGCGATGGCGAGGGCTTAGATTTACTCTTGCAGGCCATGCAGTTATGCGTGTCGGCACCATGGGAAACGCTTACCTTGGAAATGACACCAGATTTGGCGCGATTACGGGCGCGATTCTATGGCTTAGGAGTGGTAGAGTCTGAGCTTCCCGATGATAGTGGTGGTAGCCGTTTGTGCGTGCGCATACAGGCTCCGGATTTAGCCCAATGCCTCGCTCGTGAGGGGTTGGTGCGCGCTGACGTGGTCTTAGAGGCCGGCGTTGGTTAAGACAGTTATAGCAAGCTAGGAGTGCCAGATGGCGTGGAATCAACCCGGTTCGGGGCAAGACCCGAGCGGTAATCGCGATCCGTGGGGCGGGCGTAAGCCTTCCGGCGGTGGCAATAAAAGCAATCCTCTATTCGATAAGCTGCAAAGCGTATTCGGTGGCGGCGATCCCAATGGCGAAAAGCAGCTAACACGCTTGCTGCTCGTTGGTGCGGTTGCGCTCTGGGTGATCTTTGGTTTTTATCGTGTCGAGCAAGCCGAGCGCGCCGTAGTATTTCGCTTTGGTGAATACTCCAAGGTAGAAACGGCTGGCTTGCATTGGCGCCCCACGCTGATGGATAGCGTGCGTAAGGTTAACGTTGAGCGCACCGAGCAGATGCCGCTCAACGCCAGCATGATCACTGAAGATGAAAATATTGTTGATATCTCGCTGACCGTGCAATACCGCATTTCAGATCCGAAAAACTATGTGCTCGCGATTGCTAGCCCAGAATCGACACTGGCGCATGCCACTGAGTCGGCGCTGCGCCACGAAGTTGGTAGCGCAAAAATGACGCAAGTATTGGGCGAGGGCCGCGCCAAGCTCGCGCAAGATATGCTGCCGCGTTTGCAGTCGTATTTGGATCGCTATAGCTCAGGCATTAGCGTGCGTAACGTCAACATTTTGGAAGCATTGCCGCCGAAAGATGTGAAGGCCGCCTTTGACGACGTGATTCGCGCTAAAGAAGACAAAGAACGTCTGAAAAACCAGGCTGAAACCTACGCTAACGGTATTGTGCCAGAGGCTCGAGGTCAGGGCGCTCGACTCATTGCTGATGCTAATGGTTATAAGCAAGAGGTTATCGATCGCGCCACAGGTAATGCCTCGCGCTTTCAAGGCCTATTGGCCGAGTATCGCTTGAACCCACAAGTCATGCGTAGCCGTATGTATTTAGATGCCATGGAAGTGATCATGGCGAGCAATCGTAAGGTTGTGGTTGAGCCCGGTGGCGCTGCGCCACTGCTGTATTTGCCGATGGCTGCCGCGGCAGCTGCTGCCACCGCTGCGCCTGCCGCAGGCGGTACATCACCATACATTCCGCCGGCTAGCACCGGCAATCTGCGAGACGCTGAGCGTTCTGGCCGTACGTTGGAGGGAGCCCGCTAATGCCATCGCGTAGTATGTCGGCGTTATACGCCACCCTCGTTGTGCTGTTTTTGGCCAATGCCATGTTCTATACCGTGCAAGCCACTGAGCGGGCAGTTTTGCTGCGCTTTGGTGAGGTCGTTGAGGCAGATTTGAAGCCTGGCCTGCACTTCAAGATCCCATTGGTGCACGAAGTTCGTCGTTTCGATGGCCGTCTACAGGTTAGCGATTCTGAGCGCACCGAGTTTTTGACCAAAGAAAGCAAGTTCCTGATCATCGATGCCTACGTTATGTGGCGCGTTAATGATGTGAAACGCTACTTCACTGCTACTGGCGGCTTAGCCTTGGAGGCGGAATCTCGCCTCATGCCACTGGTGCGTGACGGCCTGAAAAACCGTGTTTCTGAGCGTGATGTGCACGAAGTTGTTGCCGGTCAGCGTGAGCAGCTCATGCTGAACTTAACTAAGGCCGTTAACACCGTTGCCATGCGCGAGTTTGGTATTGAGGTGGTGGATGTGCGTGTTAAGCGCGTCGACTTCCCGCAATCCACGGTTGAGTCCATCTATAACCGTATGCGCACAGAGCGTGAGCGTGAAGCTCGCGAGCATCGTGCTCAAGGTACTGAGATGTCTGATCGCATCAAATCAGAGGCCGATCGCCAGCAGCGCGTGATTTTGGCTGATGCCTATCGCCAAGCGGAAACATTGCGCGGTGAAGGTGATGCTCAGGTTGCCCTGATTGCTCGTAAAGCTTTCGGTCAAGACACCGAGTTCTACAGCTTCTATCGCTCATTGCAGGCCTATCGCAACAGCTTCAATCGTAGCGATGATGTGCTCGTGCTGAAATCAGATAGCGAGTTCCTCAAGTACATGCGCAAGCCTGGCAAATAAGCAATTTCGGTGGCTCAGCGAGATACTGAGCCACCGAGTTTGGGCAAGCTGCAACAGCCTGTGATAAACTCCCCCGAACCGAGTGCCGCTCGGTTTTTTTGTGTCTAATTAGTGGCGAAAAGCATGGTCAAACCCGTGGATGCGTGGCTGCTGCCCGATGGCGTTGCCGATGTGCTGCCTGCCGAGGCTGCACGCTTAGAGTCGTTGCGACGACAACTGCTCGATCATTTCGCGCGCTGGGGCTATGCCTTAGTGCTGCCGCCGCTCATGGAGTATCTCGAATCGTTACTTTCGGGATCTGGCCGTGATCTTGCCGACCTCACCTTTAAAATCACCGATCAGCTTAGCGGTCGCATGATGGGCGTGCGCGCTGACACCACGCCGCAAGTTGCTCGTCTCGATGCGCATTGCCTTCGTAGCGAAGGTCCGGCGCGTTATTGCTACGCCGGCACGGTGCTGCACACGCGACCAATGGGTATTGCCGCTTCGCGCTGCCCGGTGCAAATAGGCGCCGAGCTTTACGGCCATGCCGGCGTAGAAAGCGATATTGAAATCATTCGCTTAACGCTAGATGCATTACACATTGCTGGTGCTCGCGAGCTACACCTAGACCTCGGTCATGTCGGCGTTTTCCGCGCCTTAGCCGCCGCTGCCGAACTTGATTGCGTCACTGAGGCTAGTCTGCGCGACATGCTCAGCCGCAAATCATTGCCCGAATGGCATGAGGCGATTCCTGCACGCGTTGGCGCTGCGCATCAGGCGGCTTTATTGCCGCTGCCGAGCTTGGCGGGCGATGTCTCGGTGCTCGCTGAAGCGAAAGTGCTTTGGCCAGATGCCCCAGCCGCCGTGTCGCAAGCCTTGGCCGATGTGCAAGCCGTCGTTACTGCCATCCAGCAGTCACACCCAAGTGTCGTGCTCACCCTAGACCTAGGCGATGTCCGCGGCTATCACTACCACACTGGTTTGGTCTTTAGCGTGTATGCGCCTGGCCATGCCCGTGAAGTGGCAAAGGGTGGTCGCTATGATCATGTCGGCGAGGCCTTTGGTCGCGCGCGTGCGGCGACTGGCTTCAGTGCTGACTTGAAGCAATGGCTAGATTTTTCCAATGCTACGGCTGCGACACAAGGCATACTTGCGCCCGCTGGTGATGATGCTGATCTGCGCGCCGCAATGATCCAAGCGCGAGCTCATGGCCAACGTGTTGTGCAGCAGCTTCCTGGCGCTTTATTAAGCGCGGTAGAGGCGGGCTGTGATCGTGAATTTTTTTATGCTGATGCGTGCTGGCAAGTACGTGCAGTTGCGTCCTAACTGATTAAGAGAGTCTAGAACATGGGCAATCATGTGGTGGTGTTGGGTACCCAATGGGGTGATGAAGGCAAAGGCAAAATCGTTGATTTGCTGACCGATAATGCACGTGCTGTGGTGCGTTTTCAGGGCGGCCATAATGCCGGTCACACCTTGGTCGTCGACGGCGAAAAAACCGTACTTCACCTGATTCCCTCGGGCATTTTGCGCGCTGGCGTGCAGTGCCTAATTGGCAATGGCGTGGTGTTAGCTCCCGATGCCCTGCTGAAAGAAATGGCCTACCTAGAAGCTAAGGGCGTACCTGTACGTGAGCGCCTGAAAATCTCGGCAGCTTGTCCATTGATTTTGCCTTACCACGTGGCGCTAGATCAGGCGCGTGAGGCCGCTCGCGGCTCATCGGCTATCGGCACTACAGGTCGTGGCATTGGTCCAGCATATGAAGATAAAGTGGCTCGTCGCGGTCTCCGCCTCGGCGATCTATATCGCAGCGACACGCTGGCGGGCAAGCTTGGTGAAATCATTGATTACCATAACTTCCAACTCACGAATTACTACAAAGTTCCACCGGTTGATTTCCAGAAAACGCTGGATATGGCGCTGGAGTGGGGCGAGCAGCTGCGCGATTTAATCGCTGACGTGCCAGGCATTTTACATGACCTGCGTCGCGAAGGCGCCCAGATCATGTTTGAAGGCGCGCAAGGTTCATTGCTCGATATCGATCACGGCACTTATCCATTTGTGACCTCGTCAAATACCACCGCTGGCGGCGTTTCCACTGGCTCGGGCTTTGGTCCTTTGTATTTAGATTATATCTTGGGCATCACCAAGGCTTACACCACGCGTGTTGGCGGCGGTCCATTCCCGACTGAGCTTTTTGACGAAACTGGTGCGCGCTTGGCGCAAGTTGGTCATGAGTTCGGTTCAACAACTGGTCGCGCACGTCGTTGCGGTTGGTTCGATGCCGTTGTATTGCGCCGCGCCGTTGAGCTCAACTCCATCTCTGGCCTGTGTCTGACCAAACTAGATGTACTCGATGGCTTGCCCGTCGTTAAAGTTTGCACCGGCTATGAGACTCGCGAATCTGGCTCGATTGAGGCACTGATGACAGATGCTGTTGCGCTGTCTGATGTGGTGCCTATTTATGAGGAGCTGCCAGGCTGGACTGAGTCCACTGTCGGCGTGCAAAAGCTAGAAGACTTACCTGAAAATGCGCGTGCTTATATTCGTCGCATCGAAGAGTTGGTGGGCTGTCCGATCGATATTATTTCGACAGGTCCGGATCGCGATGAAACTATTGTGCTGCGCCATCCGTTCCAATAATAAGAACTTGCGTAAGTGAGTGAGGGCCTGCGATGAAATTTGAAACAACTATGTCATGGCCAGCTCCGCTGGCCCGTGTGCTCGCCATGATCACTAGCGCGGATTATGCAAATGCGCGTTTATCGCGCATGGGCTATGAGCGCTTTGAAGTGCTGTCGAGTGAAGACGACGGACGCCATTTTGCGCTTACCGCGCACGTGGTTGGCAAGCCCAGCGTAAAGTTGCCGGCATTGGCGCAAAAGTTCATCAAAAGTGATCAGCCCATCGAAATTGAACAAACCGACCGCTGGGATCGCGAGTGCGCTAGTGGCACTTTGCAGCTGATTAACAAGTCAGTGTCGGCCGTGAATATCTCGGCGAGTATGCAGCTCAGCGAGAAAGATGGCGTAACGACGAACACTTTAACTTGGGATGTCAGCTGTAGCATTCCCTTAGTTGGCGGAAAGCTGGCGAGTGTTATCGCCGAAGATATTCGTACAAAAGCATCGCAAAATGAAGCAGTGAGCCGAGAGATATTGGCTGAGCGGTACTGATTAGCATATTTACTGCATTGTTATTGTCTTTAAATTTGGCATCATAAAGCCAAGCGCGAGAGCAAATCTCGTCATAATAAAAACCAAGGAAAGACACAATGATTGAGCAGATGATTGCTGACTTTAAAGCCGATATGTGGCTTTACATTTCTATTCCATTCATCAGCGGCTTTATTGGCTACATCACCAAAGTAGTCGCCATTAAAATGATGTTTGCTCCAATGGAGTTCATTGGCATCAAGCCGTTCTTTGGCTGGCAGGGCATTGTTCCGCGTAAAGCTGAAAAGATGGCGATGATTTCAGTCGATTTGATGACAAACCAGCTTATCAAGCCTGCCGAGATTTTTGCTCGACTCGATCCGCACCGTATTGCTAAAGAAATCGAAGTGCCGATGATGGCTGCATCGGAAGATATTGTGCGCGAAGTTGCGCAGCAGTATCAGCCCGGCTTGTGGGAAGGTATGCCTGAGTTTGCGCGTCAAAAAATTATTACCCGCGTGAAGGCAGAAGCTCCTACTATCGTTGCGAATATCATGTCTGAGGTGCAGGGAAATATCGATAAATACTTTGATATTAAGCACATGGTTATTACTAACCTGTTGCGCGATAAGAAGCTTTTAAACGAGATTTTCCAAAAGGTCGGCCGCCAAGAGTTTAAGTTTTTCAGTAATGCCGGCTTTTATTTCGGCTTTGCTATCGGTTGGATCCAGATGCTTTGCTGGTTGGCATTTAAACAACCTTGGATGTTGCCAGCATTTGGTGGTTTCGTCGGCTTCTTCAGCGACTGGATCGCTTTGCAAATGATGTTCCGCCCGCAGATGCCAAAGAAAATCCTCGGCTTCACGGTGCAAGGCTTGTTCCTGAAGCGTCAGAAGGAAGTGGCGGCAGATTACGCAGACCTCATCTCTAAGCAGGTTTTAACGCCGGCAAACATGATGGAAGAGCTGTTTCGTGGCGCCTTTGCTGATCGCATCATGGATCTAATTCATAAAAACGTGAAGGCCATGGTAGACGAGCAAACTGGCGTGGTTCGCCCGCTAGTGGTCTATGCCGTGGGCAGCAAGACTTACATGGAAATGAAGAGTGTAATCGCTGAGCGCATCATGGACCGTATGCCGGAAACCATGAAGTATGTGGAGACCTATGCTGAGGACGCAATGGACGTGCGCAATACCTTGGTTGAGCGTATGCAAGGCCTCACGCCAGATCAGTTTGAGGGCATGCTGCGTCCCGCCTTTAAAGAAGATGAATGGGCATTGATCACCGTTGGTGCAGTGCTCGGCTTCTTAGTGGGTGAGATGCAAATTCACTTCATGCTTTAAGCGGCTTAAGTGAAATGGTTGTGTTGCGCATATGGAAAAAAATAGGCAATAAAAAAGCCGATCAATGATCGGCTTTTAAATATGGTGCCCAGAAGAGGACTTGAACCTCCACCCCCTTGCGAGGACCAGCACCTGAAGCTGGCGTGTCTACCAATTTCACCATCTGGGCAGATGAAGGCGCGAAATATAGTGAGGCGAGTCGGAGCTGTCAACTGTCTTGGTGTAGAATAGCCAAAATTATTGAGATTGCTTATGCCTGTTCAGCCCCCAAATACCACACCAGCCGATGATCCACACGCCGACCGTGAGGCCGAGCGTTACGATAATCCGGTTGCTAGCCGTGAGCTAATTTTAGCCACGCTCGAGGAATTGGGTAAGCCGCTGACGCATCCGCAACTCGCCAAGCACTTCGGCTTTTTCGACGATGAGCGTGTAGAGGCTTTGCGCCGCCGCCTCATCGCTATGAGTCGCGATGGCCAGCTCCAGTCCGATCGCCGTGGCTCGTACCAGCCGCTGCGCGACGAAGAGCTCATTCGTGGTCGTGTGCAAGGCCATAAGGATGGCTTCGGCTTTCTTATCCCTGACGATGGTGGGGCTGATCTTGTGCTGTCATCGCGTCAAATGCGCTTACTTTTCGATGGTGATATTGCCATGGTACGCATTGCAGGCTATGACCATAAAGGTCGCCGCGAAGCCAATGTTGCGCGCGTGGAAACTCGTCGCTACAAGCATGTTATCGGCCGCTACCGTGAAGAAGACGGCGTCGCCTATGTGCAGCCAGATAATCCACGATTAACTCAGGATATTTTGGTCCAGCCGGGCCCAGTTGGTGCTACGCAAGATCAGTTTGTGAACGTCGAAATCACCGAGTATCCCACTGGCCGTAGCCTCGCCTGCGGCAAAATCGTTGAAGTGTTGGGCGACTTTATGGCGCCGGGCATGGAAATCGATATTGCTTTGCGCAACTACGACATCCCACACGTTTGGCCTGCCAAGGTTGAGACAGAGGTCGCTACATTATCGCCCGAAGTTGATGAAGCCGCTAAGTCCGAGCCCGGCCGCGTCGATATTCGCAACTTGCCGCTAATGACCATTGATGGTGAAGACGCCAAAGATTTCGATGACGCCGTTTACGCCGAAAAGCGTCGCGGTGGCGGCTTCCGTTTGGTCGTAGCAATTGCCGATGTGTCGCATTATGTGCGCCCAGGCACCGAGCTTGATACCGAAGCGAAAGCGCGCGGTAACTCGGTGTATTTTCCTGGTCATGTGGTGCCGATGCTGCCGGAAATTCTCTCCAACGGCCTGTGCTCGCTCAACCCACACGTCGATCGTCTGTGCATGGTTTGCGACATCACTTTCTCGGCGGCTGGCAAAATGACCAGCAATAAATTTTATCCCGGCGTTATGCATTCGCAGGCCCGCACCACCTACGATCAAGTTAGCGACTTTTTAGTCCATTCCGATAGTAAGGCTGCGAAAGTCTTGGCTGAGCGCTGGCCAGAGGCGGTGAAGGAGTCGTTGCACACGCTTTTTGCATTATTTAATGTGCTGCGAAGCGTGCGCGAAACGCGTGGCGCGCTTGATTTCGATAGCGGTGAAACTCGCATCCTCTTTGGCGGCGATCGCAAAATTGATCGCATCGTGCCGGTCACTCGCAACAAAGCTCACATGCTGATTGAAGAGATGATGCTGGCCGCAAACGTGGCCGCCGCTAACTTTGTCTTGAAAGCGAAAGTGCCGGCCTTGTTCCGTAATCACGACGGCCCTAAAAACGAAAAGCTCAACAAGCTTCGAGTAACGTTACAGGCTCTGGGCCTGCGCTTCACCGCATCAGTAAAGCCGACACCATCAGACTTTTTGGATCTGATTAAGCAAATTGCCGATCGTCCAGACAAAAGCATTATTGAAACCATGTTGCTGCGCTCGTTGTCGCAAGCGGTATATTCGCCCAACAATATTGGCCACTTCGGCTTGGCTTATGAGGCGTACGCGCACTTCACGTCGCCAATTCGCCGCTACCCCGACCTATTGCTGCACCGCGCTATTCGTTCGGTCATAGCCGGCGAGTCAGAAACCACGCTGCGCCAGCGTATGGGGCGAGCAGTCAAGGGTGCTTTTGGCGGCAAAGTCGAGCCATTACCAGGCGAAGTTCAAATGGTCTCACTCGGCGAGCATTGCTCAATGACTGAGCGCCGCGCCGACGAAGCCACGCGCGACGTCATGGCGTGGCTGAAGTGCGAATACATGCAAGATCGCGTTGGTGAAGATTTCGACGGCGTGATTGCTGCTGTCACCGCTTTTGGCTTCTTTGTTGAGCTTGAAGATGTCTTCGTTGAAGGCTTGGTGCACATCAGCCAGTTGCGCGATGACTACTATCAGTTCGATAGCACATTCCACCGCTTAGTTGGCGAGCGTACCGGCAAGCGTTTTGCCATTGGCGAGCCTGTACGGATTAAAGTCGCCGCGGTCAATCTCGACGAACGTAAGATGGACTTCCAGCTCATCACCGGTGGTGGCACAGGCAAGCGCTCGATGCGTGAGCGCATGAGCGACGAGTCTGGCTTTGAAGTAAAACGAAGCGCGCCGAAGAAGAAAAGTGGTGGCAGAGCTAAGCCTTCATCAGATGCTCCGGCTCATAATGGTTCGACAAAGCCCGCAAAGCGCGAAGGCACGAAACCGGATGCTGCCAAGTCTGGCGCATCGAAGCCGCGCACTCGCAAGCGTTAATATCCCCGCAAGTTATCTACGTAGCGCGGCAGGCAGCTCATTTGCTTGCCGCGCGAGCTGAATAAGTAAGAGTTCATTATGTCGAAAATGTCTTGGATCTATGGCCTGCACACCGTGCAAGCGCTGTTGGAAAACGAACCCGAGCGTGTGCTTGAGCTGCAAGCGCTAAGCACACGTGAAGATGCGCGTTTAAACCCTATCGTACAGATGGCCCGCCAACTCGGCCTAACAGTGGCCTTTCGTGATCGCTCGGCTCTAGATCAATTGGCAGAAGGCGGCCGACATCAGGGCGTGGTGGCACGTGTGCGCGAGCGCCAGCCTGGCGATGACAATGACCTTGCCGAATTGCTCGATGGCCTGACTGAGCCTGCGTTGTTGCTGATACTTGACGCCGTGACCGACCCGCATAATCTCGGCGCTTGCTTACGTACCGCCGAAGCTGCTGGCGTGCATGCTGTTGTTGCTCCGCGCGATAAAGCTGCTGGTCTAACGCCGGTGGTGCGCAAAGTGGCCTGCGGCGCAGCTGAGCTGGTGCCATTTATGCAGGTGACCAACTTGGCACGTACGCTGAAGCAGTTAAAAGAGCGGGGCGTATGGGTTGTGGGTACTAGCTTGGAAGACGGCGCTAAGCCATTTTTCGATACTGATTTGAAAGCACCTGTGGCGATTGTGATGGGCGCTGAGGGCAGTGGTTTGCGCCGTTTGACGGCTGAGCTTTGCGATCATTTGGCGTATATCCCGATGGCGGGGCAGATTGAAAGCTTGAATGTGAGTGTGGCTACAGGGGTGGCTTTGTTTGAGGCTGTTCGTCAAAGACGCGGCAAGTAGTTACTGGTGGGCAGGTGGTTTGCCCAGGGGATGAAACTCGCCGTGAATC
>TARA_R110001599_G_scaffold263161_1_pt1 | contig 11838 bp, 18 predicted proteins | sample TARA_R110001599 | Tara Oceans TARA_R110001599 (sample SAMEA4398360) | marine metagenome | biome: Polar Biome; feature: [MES] marine water layer (ENVO:01000295) within the mesopelagic zone...; material: water (ENVO:00002006), including particulate matter (ENVO:01000060) such... | reverse complement strand
CGGTGATCACCGACCAGACTGTCCAATAATTGATGATCTTTCAAGAAGGAATGACCAATGATGTGGAAATTGATTGGTGTATTCTTAGGCTTTGTCGGAGTGGCCATTCTTGTTATGTATTTGAGCAGTCCTAGTGGGATCGATGCAGCCAGTGACGGTAAAGCGCTTACTGAAGTCAATGTTCCAGTCCTCTCCAATGCAGAAAAAGCCGGAGAAGTGGCGTATAATAAGAACTGTGCTTCATGCCACGGAATCAACGCCGCCGGAAAAGAAGGGCTTGCACCACCGCTTGTTCACAGGATCTATGAACCGAACCATCATGGTGACATGTCGTTTGTGCTGGCAGCAAAACAAGGGACGCGTCAGCATCATTGGCGCTATGGAAACATGCCTCCGGTCAGAGGTGTATCCGACGGCGAGATAGCAAATATTATTGCTCATGTCCGCAGGCTACAGAGTGCGAATGGAATAAATTGAAGCCTTGGATCAGACTTGAGGTTGGCAACCAAATGGTTGTGCAAACATGGCAGGGGTAAGGGATGTCGCCACCAACATTTCTGCCAAAACTCTGTTACCACGTGTAGTTTTGTCACCTATGTCAGGCTACACGCAAAAAAGTAACTTGACTTTTAAACAGCCATGGAAAATATCATGCGGCATGAAACATGATTTGAAACAAGTGCGAATCGGAAAGTTTGTCATTAGCATATTGATGCTGATGATGTTCGTTCTGTCTCCAGTTTCAAATTCCTATGCATCCATTCACAGCCATGATGTTGCTGAACCAAATTTGGCTCTTGAGTGCCAAACTCAGGATTCCAAATGTGTCGATGGTCATACCGATCATCGTAGTTCTGATTCTTCCAGTATTCAAATTAATATTTCTTCAGATGAAACACCCAGTGGCGACAGTAAATGTTGTTCTTCCTTTTGCACAACTGCAATTGTTGCTGATGGGTTTGTGAGCGACAGCCTTCGTTGTCCACAAAGCGAATTTTACTGGCAGCCTGCGCCGATGATTATTGGCGACCTGACCGCCTTGCACCGCCCACCCAACGCCTGATTATGTAAGTTCCTCTTCGTGAGGAGGTAATACTCGAAGGCTGAAAACGCCATCGAGCCGCTTCAAACATACATCGGGTCATTTTCAAATGAACAAAGTCATTATCGTCGGGCTACCGCTCGCCTTTCTTGTCGGCTGTACGTCGTCAAACCTCAATCTTCCATCCGAAGTGTCGGCCTATCCAACGCCGGTGGACAGCCATACGGGCATTCAAAATCAAAATCATCGCAGCGTCACTCGTGGCTACAACAAGCGCAACGTTATCGAGCCGGAGAAGTGGCGTAACCAGAATGTAACACCATCTCCATCACAGGAGCCAAGCGCGTGATGAAACATAACAAAATTCGTCTAGCAGTTGTCCTTTCGCCACTCGTTCTTGCTGGTTGTGTCACCGCTTCCGACGGTGAGATATATATGGGTTTGAACGCGGGGTTCTCCTCTGTTGAATCGGAAACCCGTCTGGCCACAGGCAAGCAAGCAGTGTGGGTGCAAAGTCGCGAGCAGGCACAGGACCTGACAAAGCGGGTTCATGGGATTGTTCATAAAAAAACCATCAACGCGGACACGGCTGTTCAGGTCGCTTTGCTTAATAATAAGGGCCTCCAGGCAGCTTATGCCGAAGTTGGTATGAGTTCCGCAGAAGCCTGGCAGCAAACGATGTTGGTAAACCCAACCGTCTCCATCGGAGTTCTGGGCATTGCCGCTCCGGAGCTTGGGGCATACAGAGCCATTGAGGGCATGATCGCCAGCAATATCCTTGCAATCATGACGCGTGAGCGGCGCGTTGATATTGCCGATACAAAATTCCGACAAGCTCAGCAAAGTGCAGCTCTTGCGACACTCACGCTAGCAGCAGAAACACGAGCAGCGTGGATCAACGCAGTCTCTGCGTTTGAGACGGTTACTTACCTTAACAGGGCGCTCATTGCAGCCGATGCTGCTTCGGAACTGGCAGAGGAACTCGGAAAGACCGGGGCGTTCGGCAAAAGCGGCCAAGCACGGCAGCACGTATTCTATGCAGAACTGACGGGCCAGCTCGCGGAGGCTCGGCTGGCCGCAAACCTGGCAAAGGAAGAACTGACCCGACGCATGGGGCTTTGGGGAACAGATGTTGATTATTTCGTTCCGAACGCTCTGCCGCGCGTGCCAAATAGGGTGAAGAAGAAACACGCCATCGAGAAAGAAGCATTAAGCCGGCGGGTAGATCTTCAGGTAGCCAAACTTGAACTCGAAGCTGTCGCAAAATCCTACGGCCTTACGAACGCGACACGATACGTAACTGACATCGGCTTGCTCGGGGGTGCGGAACTGGAACGTTCGGTCGACGAAAATGGCAACAAGTCCAGTGAAGTGACGGGCCTTCTGGAAGTCGACTTCTCGATACCGATTTTCGATAGTGGCAAGGCGCGATTGCGAAAAGCGGAAGCTGCGTACATGCGCGCAGCTAATCAACTCGCGGAAAAAGCGGTCAATATTCGCTCGGAAGCACGCTCAGCCTACACGAGCTACCGTTCAACCCACGATATTGCGCTCCATTATAAGCGCAATGTTCTTCCGTTGCGAACGACGATCGATGAAGAAGCCCTGCTTACCTACAACGGCATGATTACTTCAACTTTCGAGTTGCTCGCTGATACGCGGGCGCAGATCAACAGTCTTTTGTTGTCTGTTGGCGCGAAGAAGACGTTCTGGCTGGCCGATGCCAATCTTTCTGCCGCCATTTACGGCGGCGGTGCTGCTTCAGGCGGAAGTGCTCCCGCAGCCAACGTCGCTGATGGCGGCGGCGGCGGTCACTGATCCGATCAATCAAATAGGAAAAAAGCAATGTTTAACAGAAGACAACTTCTTGGCGTTGGTGCCGGTGCTGGCGCAACTCTCGTTTCGTCGGCTGCATGGAGCAAGACATCAAATATGGGTCTGCCTGAAGCCGCGCTTCATGACAGCGCCCAAATGAAAGTCACGCCAAACCCGACAACCGGCCCGGATTATAATCCTGTCGTTACTTTGAATGGTTGGACGCTTCCCTTTCGAATGAACAATGGCGTGAAGGAGTTCCATCTCGTTGCCGAATATGTTGAACGGGAAATGGCCGACGGCATGACTGCCTATCTATGGGGCTACAACGGCCAGTCAACCGGGCCGACCATAGAAGCCGTTGAGGGGGATCGCGTTCGCATTTTCGTCACCAACCGATTGAAAGAACACACGACAGTTCATTGGCACGGCATGATCCTGCCATCCGGTATGGACGGAGTGAGTGGCCTGAGCCATCCTGGCATTCCTTCCGGCAAGACCTACGTTTACGAGTATGACCTGATCAAAAGCGGGACATTCATGTACCATCCACATGGTGACGAGATGGTGCAAATGGCTATGGGGATGATGGGCATGTTTATCGTCCATCCCAAAGATCCGAGTTTTATGCGTGTCGACCGCGACTTCGTGTTCATGCTGAATGCATTCGATATAGATCCTGGAACCTATGTGCCAAGGATCATGACAATGACCGATTTCAATCTTTGGTGTTGGAACAGTCGCATCTTCCCTGATATCGATCCATTGGTGATTTCCAAAGGTGACAACGTTCGAGTGCGCGTGGGCAACCTGACCATGACGAACCACCCGATCCATATGCATGGCTATGACTTTAAAGTGTCCTGTACCGATGGAGGTTGGGTCCCACCGGAAGCCCAATGGCCTGAAGTATCCATTGATATACCCGTGGGTGCCATGCGTGCATTTGACTTCAAGGCGGATCATCTTGGTGATTGGGCGATCCACTGTCACAAGTCGCATCACACAATGAACGCAATGGGCCATGACATACCTACTTTTATTGGTGCGGATAAATCGAGTCTGGCAAAAACCATCCGTAAAGTGCAACCGGAATATATGCCGATGGGCACGCAAGGCATGGCTGACATGGCTGAGATGTCCATGCCGCTTCCGGATAACACAATCCCCATGATGGCTGGCTGGGGTCCTTACGGCCCTCTTGAAATGGGCGGCATGTTCTCCGTTGTCAAAGTTCGCGAGGGCATCAACGCGGGGGATTACAGCGATCCAGGTTGGTACACCAATCCTCCGGGAGAGCAGGCTTACGAGTGGACGGGCGAGATCCCGGATTTCACTAAAGTGACCGATGCAAATACCAAAATCACACCGGAACCTGCAGCTATGAAAATGGAGATGAAGAACATGAAGCACGGAGGATAAACGATCTGCACGGGTGACTGATTGGGCTTAGAAAAAGCCTCAGTTGAGTTTCTTTGCAACAAATATATTCAGTATTGAGACAAGTAAATGGACCAATTGGTTCGCAGAAAAAGAAAGTAGTAATCATGAAGAATATCATTCTGACAACAGCCGCATTCATGCTTTTCACCGGGAGCGCTCTTGCTGCCGGCTCACACTCTGGAGGTCATGATGGCGATGTCAAATCTGACGATCATAACGCGGAGATGGCCGTGGGAGAAGCTGGAAAGCGGGCGGATGCGTCAAAAACGGTGGTCGTACAGATGAAAGAGACTGACGATGGCGATATGATCTACGAGCCGAACAGCCTTGACGTTAAAAAGGGACAAACCATCCATTTCGTGGTGAAAAACAAGGGTGAACTCGTGCACGAATTCGTTCTTGATAACCATAGTGAGATTATGGAGCACAAAGAAATTATGGCCAAATTCCCGGAGATGGAACACGATGATCCCAACTCTATCCGCCTGGAGCCGGGCAAAACTGGCAATATCGTGTGGAAGTTCACGAACGCCGGAAAATTTGAATTCGCCTGTCTCATTCCCGGCCACTACGAAGCTGGAATGAAGGGTGACCTCAGTGTGGCCCAGTAATGCCAGCAACTGATCTGACGAACCAGAAAACCAGACTATGAACGGAGACCAATATGAATATTCTTAAGAAATCGGCACTCATCGCCTCAACCATTGCCATTATGTCGACAGCTTCCATGGCGACCGAATACACCAAAGGGATGGTCAAAAAAGTCGATATCGAGTCCGGCAAAGTTACAGTAAAACATGAGGAACTGAAGAACCTCGATATGCCCGCTATGACAATGGTCTTCCGTGTGAATGACGACGAACAATTGCAGAATCTCAAGGAAGGGCAGGCCATTGAGTTCGTCGCTGAACGAGTGAAAGGCAAGCTTACACTCGTTGAGGTAAAATAGAGTCTCAGAAACGTTTTGGGGGAGGCGTTGAGCTTCCCTCAAAACATATTCGCTTTTAGATGTTAACTTGCACAACCTTAGGGGGGGAGGGGATCCAAGCTTTGGCTTTCGGGGGAACACCACGCGGTCAACTTGGCGTGGTTGGCAGCCTTGACAATGAACAGCCGCCCAGTTGATTTTCATGGAGCCTATACAATGCCTATCCTTTGTCGTTTCGATTTCTTCCAGTGGTATACGGGATATGTCCCCAGTTCTGTTTTGACAGCCACATCAATTCGAACCTTATTGGTCTCATTGATCGGAGTTTTTCTGCTGGTCGGCCAAGCAGCTCCTGGGCAGGCGGATGAAACATCCGAAGTCAGATCAGGAATTTTGGTCGAGGAAGCTGTTCTTGAGCCGGCTAAAAAGGGTGAAAATGCCAGACTGCATTTCAAGATCACAAACCTTTCCACGGAAAATGTTATTCTTCAGAAAGTCCGCGCTACAGTCGCCAAATCTGTTGAAGTCCAAATGATACTTGATGAGGAGGGCTACAAACGAGTCGAAAGCTTGCATATTTTGCGCGAAGAAATTTTAAATCTGCAATCCTCCCACATCAGGATAGAATTCATCGACCTGCTGGAGGACCTGGAACCGAACTCCAAGATCGAATTTAAGCTTGTCTTCAACAAGTTCGAAACGTTTGCTATTGCAGACGTTCACTCAGGGCACGATAGATGATGGACCACCTGTTTCATGACTATCAACATTATATCACTTCATTCTGGGCAATCATCGTTCTTGTGCTCTTTATCACTGGACTGTTGTTGCTGCGATTTGGACATAAAAACAAGTTAGCTGAGCAACGGTATCTGAATGCATCGCATCAATTAAAATCAAGTTTGACGAGTAAGGCAAAAAACCTGAGTGGTGTCAAAGATGATGAGATAGAAACACACGATACAATCTTCATAATACCGGACATTAGTCATTACACCCGGTTTATTGCCGGTAACCATTTCTCGCCCGCACGGGCGCAAGAGATCATTTTTTCTCTTGTCAATGCAATGATTGAAGCGTCGGCAGATACGTTTGAGCTCTCCAAATTCGAAGGCGATGCCGTTCTGTTCTTCGCGGATGCACGTGAACATTCGCCCGAAATAATTGGCTTGAAAATCATTGCGATGTTCGATGCATTTTTTGAAGAGAAACAGCAAATTTTGGAGTCCGGGATCTGTTCTTGCGATGCCTGCAAACATATAGACGATCTCGATTTAAAGGTTTTTGTGCATCGTGGGGAAGCTGCACGGTTCAGTTTTCGCGGTTCTATCGATCACTTTGGAACAGACGTGATTATTCTCTATAGGCTGATGAAGAATAATGTAGAAGGGGATCGGTACGTCATGGTCACAGACGCCGCACGCGACAGCGTTTCACTCAATGGAAATTTTTCGCGACATGCTATCGAAGAATATCTTGATGATGTTGGAAAGATAAATGCAACAGTCCATAGATTTGCTCAACCGATAGTCAGACAAAACGACGCTATAGCCAACCTGGCATGACAATCCGCGGCACTTGAGAGGAGAGGATTTCCGGCCCACAATGGTAGATTGAAAGGAAACGACGATGGGACAGAAATCCCGGCTGCAGATAACGGCGGCTGAACAAGCTACCAAGGGTATCCGGCGTGCGCCGCGTCTCAAATTTCAAACCTCTATGGATTGCTGCCTCGAATCTGTATTGACCTATGTCAATGAACATTGAGAGTTCGATGTGGTAGTAAACGGCTTCAACAGGGATTCACTAACGTGCAAATTCGTCGAAATCGCAGTCTGCAAGGCGGCCAGCTCTGCTGGCAGGCCCTGACGCTTGCGGTCATCGTGGCTTTGTATTTCTCCGCCATTTCCCTGCATCAGACTCATGCCGGCGATTTTTCCGGCATGCAGACGGTCGTTGTTTCCGCCCACTTGCCTGAATCTGGAAACACCACACGTGATATGTCGTCGCACCCATCACAGTGCACTGATCAAATGCATTGCCATTCCGCGGCGATTTTGCCGAGCGAAGCGGGGAGCCATAAAGATGACGTAGCGGGCGAAATCTCTTCGAGCCAGGCATTCGTTAGGCAACAGTTTTCCCCGTTTCCTGCCCCCCCTCCCAAAATTTCCTGACGCGACGAATTCGTTCTTCCGGCTGAGCTTGTTCGAGCGGCGTGAGTTGAGGTGTCTGCCACTTTTGGCGGTTCAACTTTTCCCGCGCAACCATGGCGGCGAACGGAATGGTGTTAGATGTTGGGGTGAGTTGAAATGCTCACCAAGACGTCTTCACCATCTCCAGTCACCTACGTTGGACCAGGCCCAGTACGGACATAACCGAAAACGGCCAAGGCGCATTCAAAATTGCGCATGGAGCATGCAATGGAATCTATAATCTATTTTCTCTTTTGGGCCGGCCTCATCTTCATCATGATGCGGTTTGGCTGTGGTTCTCACGTCATGGGTCACGGCAAATCAGGAGCAAGCCGCGGCGGGCCCAGCGGCTCGGCGAGCGATGTTCGCTGGGCGGCCCCGGAGACTGACACTGACCCTGTGTGCGGAACTACCGTTCAGACCCGAACCGCAAAATCGGCCGTCCATGACGGCCACGTCTACTACTTCTGTTCTCGGGAATGCCGCGAGCGCTTCGAGGCCGCGCCAGATTCCTACCTTGCCGCAGCTGTTCCAGCCAGCCTAGACATGAGGGAGCAAGCTGATGGCTAATCCGACCAGATCTGATCAACCTCACCGGGCAGGCGTGCCTCTGTCCGTGAACCGTCCACCACATATCCCAGTCGCAGTACTCGGCATGAGCTTGGGAATTTTTCTCGTGGTGACGTTTGCGCTGTGTGTCGGCTTCGACCTCATCTTCCCCGGGCAAGCCATGTACCAAACGTGGTTGAAACTGCTTCCAGGTTTCTCTTGGTTGACTTGGTCAAGCTTTCTGCTCGGCGGGGTGGAGGCCTTTGCCTATGGCTGGTTCGTCGCGCTAATATTCGCGCCGCTATTCAATTATTTCTCTGCCCGTTGGGCACGTTGATGCAACGCACAACAAAAGGAACTCAACTATGACGTCACCATTGAAGCATTCTCTTTCGGCATTCCTCGCCGTTCTCCTGACTTCGGCGTCAGCGACGGCCGCAACGGTCTACATTGCTGATGGCAGCGCGGATCAAATCATCGTCGTCAATACAGACACTGGAGCGGTCGAACGCAAGATCACCGGCTTGGATGCCATTCACGGACTTTCTGGTGCACCTGGTGTTCGGTATCTCGTCGCCGGCAGCTATTCTGAGGTCGAAGGCACTGAGACCCCGGTACTCGCTAAGCCAGAAGGTGTGTCGGAGGACGAACATGCGGCCCATCACGCCAAACCCGCAGCGGGGGCAATGCCCAAGGATGCCACGATCAGTATTCTGACCATCCTCGACGCAAAGTCTGGTGAGATACTGCGTCGGATCGAAGTGCCCGGCGCGGTCCATCATACCGCTGTTTCGCCCGACGGTCGTTATGCTGCAGCTACTCATCCGTCAGGTGACGGGATAAGCATAATCGATCTCGAAACCTTGGCTTTCAAGGCCTTTGTTCCAACTGGATCGGCACCGAATTATGCCGTTTTTTCCGGAGACAGCGGTTCGATTTTCGTAACCAATTCAGGAAACGGCACAATCAGTGAAGTCGATGTCGAAAAGGGATTTGTCAGACTCAATTTGCTTGTCGGTACAGCTCCCGAGCATGTGGTCATCTCCGGCGACGGGGCAAGACTATATGTGGCCGACGCAGATATCGGCAAAGTCCATGAGATTGCGGTGTCCGATGGTACCATTCTCCGTTTATTCGAGATTGGTGGAGAGTTGCACGGGCTCGACTTGTCGGACGACGGGAGCACGCTCTTCGTCAGCGGAAAGGGCGAAGACAAGCTTGTCGCGATCGATTTGCAATCCGGTGCGAAGCGAACCGTTTTATTGTCGCCCACTCCGTATCATCTGACAACAATCGACGGCACTGACAAGATTTACGTATCGAGCCGCGACGAACCCAAGGTTTGGATCATCAACCAGATCGATCTCGCAGTCATCGGCGAAATCGCAGTTTCCGGCGAGGGCCACCAGATGGTCGTGCTTCCGTAATTTCCCAACAAATCGTCCAAAGGAGATCATTATGTACAACATTGGAATTGGAAAAACCGCCCTTGTTGCCAGTGGAGACGGGCGTTATCGCTATTGCATGGCAACCAATATCGCTGCGTGACACGCAACTTGAATTTGCCTCTCGCAAGTGATGTGGAGCAGTAGCGATGGTCGCGACGCGGCGTGAAGAAGTCAGTGATCCGGCCAGTTTGACAGACGCCGAACTGGCCAACATCATCGACTTTGTCCGTGATGCAGAAGCGCATTCGGAATTCTGTCAGAAAGACGCTCCTGATCGCATCCAGAAATTTTGGGGGAATACGGATGAGATAGGTGCCAGTGACCAAGAAGAAATATTACCGAAAAACCAGAAGGTCCGCGTTGGATCGATGTCACGAGTGAGCGCTAACACCCAAAAAGAAATGGTGCTTTCCCCCGGCAAAAAATTGAGGACGTCATATGACAACCGTAGATGATTCAGAACAACCGATTACAAAGCGAGATTTCATTTTTTTAACAACGGGAACAATGGCAGCTGTCGGAGCCGCTGCATTTGCCTGGCCCTTTATTGACAGCATGAACCCTTCGGCAGGTGTGCGAAGCCTAGCGTCGATCGAGGTCCCAATCTGGGCAATCGAACCAGGTCAAAGAGTAACTGTAAAGTGGCGTGGGCAGCCAGTTTTCATCGATCACAGGTCACCAGCGCAAATAGCTGCGGCGGTCGCCACCGACAGTAAGGAACTGATAGACCCGCAACGTGACGCCGATCGCGTGCAGAATCCGGAATGGCTCATCGTCGTCGGGGTATGCACACATCTTGGCTGCGTTCCTCTTGGACAGAGAGTGGGCGATAAAAAGGGCGATTGGGGCGGTTGGTTTTGTCCATGCCACGGGTCGCAATATGACACATCAGGTCGGGTCCGGCGAGGTCCTGCTTCCAGGAACCTCGTCGTTCCTCCCTATGAGCTCATTCAAAACGAAAAAGTCATCATCGGTTGACCGTCTTGCAGAGGCACAGATCGTGACAAATGTCCTACAGAACTTGACGTGGTTTCCAGGGCAATCAGAACGTTGCTGGAATCGCGCTATTCGTCTGACGCAAACCGGTGCCCCATGCGACCGGAATCATCAAATCCGTTCCAATTCAGTTACATGGAGATAAAATTTGAAAAAAAGTATAAACATTCCAAAGCTATTTGTTATTGGTTTTTTTGGACTTGGATTCGCGGTCTTTGTTGCGAAAGTTTTCCAACCTGAAACTGAAGCAAATAATGTAAAAGTGTCGATGACTGACTTGAGCGACGAAGCTAAATCCGGGCAATTATTGTTTGACAACAATTGTGCAGCTTGCCACGGTGTAAATGCATCCGGCACCGACAAAGGGCCGCCTCTTGTACATGATATCTACAATCCAGGACATCATCCAGACGAAGCTTTCTATGGGGCGGTGGCAAACGGTGTTTCTCAACACCATTGGCCATTCGGTAACATGCCTAAGCAAAACCAGGTGACAGCCGACGAAGTCACCAAAATCGTTCGCTATGTCCGCGAAATGCAACTCGCCAACGGGATCACCTACAAACCGCACAAAATGTAATTGGAAGGGTATTCGCGATGAAAGCGAACACGTCTGCTATCAGGTCCTAGTCGGTATTATCAGCATGATTTATATGTGCTCAATGCCGCCGGAAGCCAAGCGTAACGAAACAGTGGACTGTCCACAATGCCGTATGCGCGTGATATATGATGGCGCAACTGCCAGTTACGACGATTGCCATGGAGGATGCGAATACGAGAGTGGTCACAGCCACAGTGAACGCGACCCAAACAAGATCAACTACGATAATCGCCAATATGGCAAGGTGCTACTGGCCCGGTTTATACTTATCCCGTGTCTTCCAAGGTTAGATAGTCATTGGCGCGGTTGGCGTCCGATCTGCGGGATTGGACTCGATCTGAAATCGTCAACGATGGAGGGTGGCGGAGCAAATCTGGTGTAGGCGAGCTTACCCGCCGTTTATGGGTCGCAATGGTTCGAAGAATCCCACTCCTGGTCCTTACGTTACGCCCTATGTAGGTCTCGCCGGCGTGCGTGAAATTTTCGAAGAACGAGGAGCAATCTGGGTTGAATTGACCCTTTTCGCACCAGACGTACTCTGTTCTGGATGGCCGTTTCTTGTCCGAGGACAGACATCATTCCGAACCAGAAATCTCAACAGGTTCAGCCTAATAAGCATGGGTATGATGGCCGCTTGGTTGTTGAGTATGGTCGGCGTTTTTTTGCCAGGTATTTTTCTGATGGTTTCCGTAGTGCCGAGGGATATCTCGGAGTTAATTTCGAAGCTGCCACGGTTGTTATCACTCTGGTCTTTCATGGCCAGTTGCTGGAGGATTGTTCTAGCGCTTGTCACTAAGTAATGAATTCATATCCGCATGCTTTGA
>TARA_R110001599_G_scaffold47251_1_pt1 | contig 11840 bp, 17 predicted proteins | sample TARA_R110001599 | Tara Oceans TARA_R110001599 (sample SAMEA4398360) | marine metagenome | biome: Polar Biome; feature: [MES] marine water layer (ENVO:01000295) within the mesopelagic zone...; material: water (ENVO:00002006), including particulate matter (ENVO:01000060) such as...... | reverse complement strand
CCTAATGCTGTGTTTCCTATAGCTGTGGTGTTTGCGTCTAAAGATAAATAGCCAACTGCTGTATTCGATGCTCCGGTGGTATTAGCCCCTAACGCAGTGCGACCTACTGCAGTATTCCCTGTACCCGTTGTATTCGCGCCTAGAGCCTCTCTACCTACCGCAGTCAAATCACTAACAGTAGTCAATGCCCCTAAAGCATCTCTTCCTATCGCTACATTAGATGCGCCTGTAGTAATTGCATCTCCAGCCAAATAACCAACTGCTGTGTTGTTTGAAGCCGTGGTGTTAGCAGCTAATGCACTTTTACCAACCGCAACATTTGATGCTCCGGTAGAATTAACCAGCAAAGCACTGGCACCCACGGCAGTGTTATGATCGGCTGTTGTCGTAGCCCCACCAGAATTGTCCCCGACAAAAGTATTATTACTTCCCGTTGTAACAGCATCCCCGGCTGCATAGCCCACGGCTGTATTGTCTGTGCCAGAGCTATTAGCTGTTAAAGCCAGCGTTCCCACCGCAGTATTCTCGGCTGCTGTAGTTGCTACTAATAAGGCTCCTGATCCAACAGCTACGTTGTTTCCGCCCGTTGTCAGAGCGCCACCAGCGTTATCCCCCACTACTGTGTTGTCGGAACCCGTAGTCACCGCATCAAGTGCGGCCTCACCTATGGCTACGTTATCCGTTCCGGTCGTTAAAGCTGTGCCTAAGTTGCCAGAACCCAGTCCTACGTTACCCGTGCCGCCAGTCATGTCCAAGACATCAGTAACTGCGGCTCCTGCACCTGCGCCATCAGCAACAACCGTCTTGATGCTGCCATTCGGGATAACAACATTAGCCCCGGTTCCTTGGCTAAGAGTTACTGTGTTTCCAGCAGAGTTTTGAACTACCCAGACATTACTTAATGTATTGGGAGCCAATGTGACCGTGCAAGCCTGAGATAAAGAACCAGTCAAGGTTAACGCCATAGAGCGAAAAGCATCACTTGCGCCGTCTGCCATAGTAATGGTTGCGGTACTGGCATCTGAAAGAGCTTCTGACCCAGAGCCGAATTTTTCAGAAATTAACTCAAGATTTGTATTTGTTGTTGTTCCCCAAGTTCCCGAGGCGTCACCAGTCGCCATCTCGTTGAGTCTAAGGTCATTCACATATGTACTTGCCATATTAATCCTCTTCTAATCAGATTAATTATTGTTCTCAGATTATATTATACTTTTTTTATTCAATAATTAAGCTACTTCTTTCCATTTTGAATCTTGAGAATCGCTTACACCTGTCCAACTTGGGCTTTGAGAATCGCTTACACCTGTCCAACTTGGGCTTTGAGAATCGTTTACGCCTGTCCAACTTGGGCTTTGAGAATCGCTTACGCCTGTCCAACTTGGGCTTTGAGAATCATCTATTATCCCCCAAACTAGAATATTTGGAGTTCCTGCAGTTGCTGCTAAACCTGTTAAAGTTACAGTTGCCTTGCTGATAGTGGAAACAGTACCTAAACTTCCTGTACAAGAAATACCATCAACTTCAACCCGTTCATTATGGTATACTGTAACACTACCAACCGAGCCAGTAACACTCAGGCCAGTTACCGAAACATTTGCTTCGCCGTCTACATCAACAGAAACTGCCCCAAGAGTTCCCACCATAGTGGGCAGAACTGCTATGGCTTGTGCATTAACGGCTACAACAGGTGTTGCTGTAGTTCCTGCCACCCCTGATACTGACACATTAGCTGCGGCATCAACAGTGGGTGTTCCTAATGCACTTGTGCCTGCTAAACCTGATACGGATATATTGGCTTCACAATCAAAAGTAGGAGTACCTACAGCTCCAGTACCTACTTGTGTGGATAGGGTTACATTGGCTTCGGCAACAATACTAACAGAGCCAACCGACCCTGTAGCTGAAAGACCTGTGAGTACAACGGGGTTGGGTTCACCCCAAGTATCTGATCCCCAAGTGCCTCGACCCCAACCAGTGATCGCTGCCATGGTGAATTTACGCTATTCTTATAATAGCTGTGCTCGCGGCAGCGGCGGGGAAAACTATGGTGAAATCTCCACCGGTGGATGTCTTATCTCCACCAAAATCAATAGTCGCAACTGATTTATTTGAATCACTCGAATTATAGATCAAGCATCCTCTTGCAGTAACTGTCGCTGTGCCAAAAGTAAGATCTGCAAAATCTGTAAACCCTGTTGTACCTGAACTTGTTGGGTCCACTCTTGTTAAATTGGCGCCACCTGCTGTGTAATTAGTTCCACTAACTTGATTAGTAGTGGCATATGCAGTTGTAGTAGCTCCCATTGTAGCAGAGCTTGTATATAATGCTAATTTAAACGTGTCCCCTCCAGAATTTTTAAAATTATGGACAGCTTCCAATAATTCCTTCTTAAAACTGGTTGTGAGGGTTGAAGATATAGCCATCTTATGCAAACTCCTTCAATATTTTTGCTAAATCTTCATGACCTTGTTTCTTTAGAAGATTTTTCATTGTGCACCTTTCACTATTGATGCTCTGCTTCATATAATAAAGTATTGTGTTATAAATGGCTAATTGATACTCTTGTGCTTGTTGCCTTATATGTGGTGCAGCGTCTTTAGAAATACCGCAAATTTTTTCTGTGCATCTTTTAGACCAAAATTCCAGAGAATGGCCTTCATGATTTGTGGTGGAAACTTCTATCTTTCCTAAAGAAACTTTTGTGTCAATTTCTATCATCAGTACCTTTTTGCTTCTGGTGGAGTATTCAAAATAGGGACTAATTCTGCATTTTTTCTATTCTCATCTTCCACTGCTTTTGTATATTCTTTATAGCCAATCTTATAAAATTCTTCAGTTTTGGGGTCAAACATAACTAAAGGCGGGTTATCTAAACGATGATACCCATAAACTTTATCTTGAAGAGGTACATCAGTATCTAATAGACCAGATCTAGGGGCAACACTAACGACTATTCCCGCTGATATACACTTTGATAACCAAAATTCTACACAAGCTCTACCTGATTCAGCAAAGTGAAGATTGCCCTTATAAGTAAAATCAACCCCAAACATGTTAATTCTACCAACTTTATTATACATAGCAAAGGCGATGGCAAAACAAACTGTGTTGTTTAGATAAGAAGAACCAGTTTCTTTGACAACTTCTAAAAGAGGAAATTCTACTAAATTAGTACACCGATCATCTAATTCACATGTGTAGATTGGTCCAGGATGAGATTTTAATATTTTTCTCATCAATCCTGTTTGAGTTCCTGCTGCGTCTGAATCAAAAAACCTAGTGGCAGGATCTAACATAAAAGTTCTATCTACTTCTCTAATAATCCCCGCCATGGCATTAATTGCCCAAACTTCATCGAATTGATTACTGTGTGATATCGATAGATGAAAGTCTAACTGACTTTCTCCCATAGCGACGATGGCGATATTCGCCCCGTCGAGTTTTTCTATTTTCATGCCTGTGGCGTTCTCCTTACTTGGTCATATCTATATTGATCTCGGGTAGATTTACCTTCCCCAAGATTTTTCATCAAGGCGAGAGCCTCTTGAAATCTTGTTTCATAGATTGGTATAATCTCATAATTTTTTAAATACACCATAGCTTCTGTTAAGCTGCCATATAATATTGCATTTGGAGCATTGGTAGATAGCCAAGTTGTACCTGAGTCACCTGCCGAAGTAAGGGATGAGGGTCTATAAAAATAGTGCAACTCAAAAGTATAGTTTGAATTTGGCGTGGGAGCCAATATGAAGGTATCTTCATCAAACTCTGCGTAATACTTTGGTTCTCCCGTAGTGGAAGATGCGGGTGTGTAGTCCCGAATAAAACTTGGGTGCTTTAATTTAAGGTAGTTATAGTTTGAATCACTATCTATTACCGCTAAACTAAAGGGAGAAAGGAAGTCCGTAGGAGCTCCTAGATATGCAGTACTTGCTGTTCCTGTTCCTGTCACATTTTTGATAAAATCGTCTAGTTGAACGGCTTTTAAAACACGCTCTTCTGTCGTTTTTATAAAATCATCTAAATGTGTAACAAAAGTAGATTCAGTAGACTGAGAATAGTCCTGAATTGCAGTTTTTAGTGTAGAATATGTCCAACTCACGGTACTACCCTATACTGACTGATATTGTTCCTAAACTTGCTGTAAGTTCATCCATATAGAAACTAGAACCAATAATATCGTTATGCGTGATATCCATGGATAAACCTGTAACTCCGTCAGCGTTTTTAGTATTTCCTGATCTAACTATACCATACCCAGTAGTAGGAGCCAATTCTGTAGGTCGGGGTTGCTTCAGAGCTTCTGGATCAACAGGGAGTCTAGCAGGAGTTAATTGCGGTTGTTTTGGTTCATAACAATCGGGACAAACTTTTAGTCCGTTCCACTCCATTTTCATTTGCAAGTATTTATAGACAAAACCACATCTATCGCACTGAGCTTGAGAAAATTTACCTAGTGCATAAGCCATTAGATATAGCTCCTGCTGGGTACAAGATGTAGAGAAGTTCTACTACGATCTTCATCTGTAGCTAGTTTAAAATCTTGTTCATATTGCATCTTTAATAATTCAGCTTTTTCTGGATTCTTTTTTAAAGCAATATAGTAAGACAACCCACTGGCCATACAAGGCATAAACCTTGAAGGTATTTCTGGATCTTGTGCAGATGCAGTCACATCATCTATGCGTTGGATAGTATTAGCTACCAACCTATAGGTATATGTACTGTCTGGTGTTGGCCACAACTTAACAGTTGGGGTTGTTTGTCTATCTAAAAAGTACTGGGTAGGTCTTCCTGTAGAAGACTTATCGGGAATATTTAAATATTCTGCTCTGCCTATCCTTGTAAGCTGCAGATCTGTAGTATTTGAAGCAGAATCAATCTGGCGTATGATTGCGGAAACTATGTCTAAATCATAGGAATTTAAAGTGTAGCTATTAGTCCCTGACGTTAGATTAGTTGTAACTTGCTCTATCGTCCAAAGATTAACACCTCTATTAGACCAATCAGCGAACATTATATTTAATGAACGCCGAGCAGTTTCCGCATCATACCCCGTTCTTAATTCCAGACCAGCTAATTCATAGGCCTCTTCTATGGTATCTGCTATCGTTAGTGCAAATGTCTTGGTACCAGAAGTAGCCATGCCCTCTATGATCCAGGAGCTTCATAATATTTTAAAAATTCACACCAAACCGTATACTCGTTTCCTGCATCAGAGGTGGAGGGTATTACAAGAAGTACATCTCCTGAATACCCTGAAGCCGCTGTATTTTTTAGTCCACCAATCTCACTAAAATCAAATGAATTATCATAAGATAAAGTGAGAAAAGTCACATCTGTAGTTGCGTCCCAATCTAAAGAAGCTGGGGCATCAGGTGCCCCACTACAGGTATACCAAACCTTATTTAAGGAAACATGAGCACAGGATTCACCAGTCATATCAGAAGCGTTCAAAGCTGAAACGTCTACTAGTGTAGTACTACTTGCGCTCCCATCTGAATAAACTGAACAATAAACAATTAACTTCCTTTCGCCATCAAGCTGATTAGTTGGACCTGTGACTGAATTAGCCATAGTTTACCCCCTATTCGTAGATTAATCTACTAATTGCTTGATGATGAACATCCAGGGCTTCTGCCGCTGCTGCTCCTGCTTCAATTCCAATATATGGGATTAAATTAATGTCGTTAGTTAAAGCTGCTGTCGGCGTTGTTCCTTTAGTTACTGCTGTGCCACCAGTACTGCCAGAAGTTGTCGTTACATTATACTGGATACCGTTAACAAAAATAGACGCTTTTCTATTAGAGTCAATTTTTATTGCTAGTCGGTATAATGTATTTGCTGCAACTGTTATAGGAAGAGCACTGATATAATCAGTTCCTCCAATACTGTGAACAAAATGAAGCAATGTATAGTCCGTGAATGCTTCTGAATTTGTTGCGTCAGTTTGGAACTTGAAAAACGCTTGGTCAGCGTCTGTTGCAATTAACTGATCATTAGTCAATTTGAGACCCGCCCAAATTTTCTGGTTATCAATCGCATTAGTCGAGATTGCACATTCCCACTCTACCTGATTTTCCGTTCCCCAACCCGCACCAGTCCAAGCTGTTTGGTTAGTATCTAGATGAGGAAGAATAATCGATTGATCTTGGTCTGCGCCAGCTGTGGTTATTGTAAGACCAGCTCTATCTGAGTCAAAAGTTACTAAAGCAGTGGTCATATTAGTGCCCAATACTTCAAAATCTAGATTATACGCAATAGCAATTGCTGCATTGAGTGCTGGTTTTTGATTCCAATACTCGTCTAGATAGTAACGACGAGTATCTCGGGTAGAAACAGAACTACCTGAATTATCCGAAATTTCTCCTGTCGTTGAATTCTCACTTATTACCTTAAAACCATTTCTAGACCTAACTGGTCCACTGAATGTTGAATTTGCCATAATTTCCTCCTTAAGGAAATAATTCTATAGTCTTGGCTTTGTCTGCTAGGTCAGTCTATAGAATAAATATACCCTAGGAATTTTATTCTATCGTACAGCCTATAAAAAAGAAAGGGAGCCGAAGCTCCCTTTCTACACGATTTGAGAATCGTATTTTAGGCACCTGGAGAACCGTAAACACCTCTCCAATCCGACCAACCAAAGCTGTATCTTTCTCTCGCTTTGTACCGAACATTACCGGTTTCGAAGTCTCCTTCCATACCAGTGCTCATAGCAGCTCTTTCGAAATGCTTCATGCCGTTAGGTGCATCAGTTTTGATAAAGAATGCATCTGTGTCGGTTAGATAATGGTTAACCGTATAGCCTTCTGGCAACATCCCCATATTTCTTACAGCGTTGATGTCGTTATCTGAAGTACCGACTCTGCCAGGAGAGTTTAGAATCCTGTCAGCCACAAATTGTAATTGCGGAGGTACAACCAGTTTTCTGGCTTGTACGTTCACCTTAATACCCCTTTCATCTTTTATTCCAGAGATATCAATTAAGGCGTTTTCCAACGAAGTTTCGTTCAAGTCTGCAGCAGTGCTTGGCTCATTTTTCTGATCTCCAGCTGTCAAAGTTGGATGGTCAGTAGTCATAAGTGGCTTACCGTCGCCTCCTGGATAGGAAGTTGAGAAACCATTATTAAGCACGTTTGCAGCTTTTACTTGCTTCGTATTTGCCATTGATCTAGCTAAAGCTCTTGTATATCTAGAAGAAAGCGTATCGTAGAGATTATCTTCGATTGCCTCTTCTGTCAATGCAAAGGCCAAAGCTATAGTTTCATGGGTGTAACGAGATGTGAAGGTTTCTTGTGCTGTATCATAGCTTACCGCCGCACCTTCTCCTTTAGTAGGAGCTTGTGCAAAGCCAGATAGCATCACTTCTTCCTCAAACGCTCTATCTGAAGTTTCTGTATCAAAAATTTCAGAATGCTCATTCTCGTAACGATTATACTCAAGACCAAAAAGTGCGTTCAGTCCTGGCTCGAGTTCTTTTACTAATTGAGCTCTGTTAATTGCCATTTCTAATCACCCCTTAGTCGTTACCGTAAGTAGAAGCTGGGAATATGAAATACCCTCTAGCGTATTGCGCATTGGCGGTATTATCGGGTCTCCCCACATAAGCCACCAATTTTGCTATACCACTAGCGGTAGTCGTAGTCACACCTTCTTTAGAACGGTTGTTGTTAGTATCCCCTGCAGTTGTAGAAATAGTGTGCACTTTTCCAACATCTGTCTGTGCAGGAGTCCCAGTAAACTGAGCCTCATAGACAATATTTGGATCGGCGTACACATATGCCTTCATATTTGCAGAACCCAGCGTAGCAGTACCAGAGACAAATCTTCGTGTGAAGACTACCTCTCCAGTGGTTTTTTGGTATTCAACACCACCAAACACACCTAGCGGAGCATCAGTTGCTCCCCCCTGAAGTACATATCCACTTGCGAGCTTCACGACGTCTCCTGAAAAGATATCGCCAGTAGCACCACTTTGAATAGGAAACTCAGAAGGGCGAATAGTGCCCCCAGCCATGTGATATGCTGGTGTGAAACCATTTGGATCATTTACATTAGCCATTTATTTCACCTTTAAGTTAATAATAAAATTCACGATTCTTATGAATCGCCTCCTTTACCAAATGTGATTTGAGTATTCCTATTAGGTTGACTAATAGGCATCCTACTATCACTTTCTCGCATTAAATTTGAATCGACTGCCTCCATCTGGTCTGAAGCCATTTTGTTGTAATATGCACGTCGTTGTTCGACGGTTTCGATTGGCATTTTTGCGAGTATCAGCCCTCCTACTCCGATTACGCCAGCGTGTCTACCTTCTTCAACTGTTGGTGCTTCAAATTCAGGGTGGTCCTCTGCTCTCACAGGTTCCCATCCTTCACGAATACGTTTTGACATATTCGCTTTATCTTCTACTCCAACCATTGATTCCCGTAGCCACCTGTATACATAACCATCTGGGGGCGTTGGTGCGTCTAATATAGACGGTGGTTGCCATGGTTTTGGGCGAGCAGTTTTTGCTCGACTATCTGCAGATCTTGGAGTTCGATCTGAATCGGTATTAGCTACCATTTTATCTCCTTCACTTAACGTGTTTAGCGTATTCTTCAAGTGGTACACCAAGTCTTTTCGCTATTGCAACTTGACTCTGTGACAACTTTACTGTGCGTCCCTTTCCTGTTCTTCCTCTTGCCCCTCGGCTAGAATTAGCAACATTTTCTTGGACGATATTTACCTGAGAACCCGTTACCTCATCACCTAATTTATGAGGAAACGATTCTGACATTCTTAGATTCAAGTGTTGATAATATTCATCAGTAGTGGGGTCAAATCCCTCTTGTTCAACTAATTGTCTATGAAACGCAAAAGCACTCGTTGTCATAGCTAAATCATTGCCAAACCATTCATTTTTTGCAGCCCATTCTTGCGCTTTTACATCAGGCTGTGGTGGAACAGAAGTTGCATATTGTTGCTGAGGAGGTTGTTGAGCCACCGGTTGTTGTTCAGTAACCGGTTCCTCTTTTTTTGAGGGTCTAACTCTATTTAAACTCTCAAGTTCTACTGCAAGTTTAGCAACGTCTTTTTGTGCAGCCAATATTTCATCTGTATCCCCGATATCATGTGCTTTTTTATATCGATTTTCAGCAGAGGAAAGTTGACTTTCAACTCTTGCACTATATTCATCATATAAGTTTTTATCTTTTTGTGAAAGGGTCGCCTGAGTAGTATTAAGTTTTTCTTGAACACCTTTAGCGTACTCAAGTGCTGCTACTTCTCTTCTTTCCGCTTCACGAACCTTATAGGTAAGTTTATTTATTCGCTTTTTTACAGATTCACTGTAGTTAGCGATTTCTTCCTCACTAGACTCAGGTTCTTTACTTTCTTGAACTTCATTCGCAACAATCTGTGGAGAGTTTTCTCCTTCTTCTGTTGTTTCTTCTAGTTCAATTTCAATTTCTTCATCTTCTACTTGCATGGGTTCAGCCATGATTTTTCCTCTAGCATTGCGTGATTATTCTACATCTTCCGGGTTATTCACCACGGCGAGTATTTCATCATCGTTTAATAAGCGCAGGTCTCCTCCATCAATTTTGATTCGAGCTCCTGCGTATCTTCCAAAAATAATCCAATCTCTTTCTCGGCACCAAGGACCATTAGGAAATTTACCCTTATCTTTATAAGCATCTGGCCCCAACGATACTACAAAACCAACATTAGTTCCTAATCTTTCTTTTTCAACATAGGAGTCTGCTAACCTGATCCCCCCTTTAGTTACCGCTTTTTGGCTAAACGGTAATATCAACATTCTATATCCTGTTGGTTTAGGAAGTTTTTCTATAAGAGACTTATCTTCTTGAACAGATTCAGGTGTGAATTCTACTTTATCTTCTTGGGGGGAAATTTCTCGTATTAACGGAACATGGTCTGGGACTGATTTGCCTTGCGGCTGTTTCTTAGCTGACATCATTTTGTTCCTGAATATTTTGCAGGTCTATTATTATTCTCTCGGCTGAGCTTAGACCTGACAACTCACCAAGAATTCTTTGATACCCCTCCCAATCTTGAACACCCCCTGTCCTTAAAACTTCGGTAAGGTCTTCTTGTCGCTTGCGAAGTTCCCTTAAAAGTTTTTCGACTAAATATATGGGGTCCATCATGGGGACTTACTTACTTTTCTTTTTAACCTTGCCGCCGCCATATTTTTTAACCTTGCCGCCGCCAGCATAGTCTCCACGAGAAGTAGTGCTTTCTCCCCTCACCCATCTTTTTCTTTCATTCATTCCTGGCATTTTACCTTGCTCCACTAGGGCTTGAATTAAATTTTGTGCCCTTGGTTGCTGCGCCCTTGCCCTGAACTGTCTTTTGCCCTTGACCAAAAACACTCTTGCTGGTAGAGTTTAAAACAGTAGTGCCTTTAACCGGCTTACCAAGATCAATCTTTCTAGGAGCGGGAAAACTCACCTTTTTATACTTAGTCGTATTTTTCATTTAATCACCTTTCGTCTCTGTATCAGATGATCTTACATCTTTCAATATCTGACCATACGTTTTACTGATATCACCTTGTGCTTTCAACAAGGCTTCTTCTCTATCTTGAGCAACCTTCATTTCTGCAATTGCTTCTTGGGATTCTATCTTAGCTTGATCAACCCTTGCCCGTAAAGCATCACCTTGAGCTCTTTGTGCTATCTCTTCCTTCTTAAGTTCTACAATCGGATCCATTTGAGCATTTTCCTGAGCTTCGATAAGAGCTTGTTGCTGACCTGTAACCTGCTGAGCGGCATTGGCGGCAGCTAGAGCAATTTCATTCATGAGTTGCTGAGCTTGCTCTTCTGGCATTTTTTGTATTTGATCAAGCGGCGGTAGTTGTTGTCCAAGAGCTTGTTCTATCTGCTGCTTATAGACCATAGCTGTATGTTCTTGTATATTGGCCTGTATTGACTGTAGCGCCACGGGATTTTGCTGCATCATTGGATTTTGTAAAAATGCACCATGTGCCGCTATATAAGCATCATGATTTTGAAACTCAAATGCCTTAATAGGTTGCCCCATCATTGCGGCCTGTTGTTCACTTATCGGGTCTCGAGGGGGAACTTCTGGTGGAGGCGGTAAAATTAGTTCTATATTCTTAACTTCTAATGCCTCGTACATTCTTTTATAGGCTTCTCGCAAATTATGTATATCTGGAGCAGCTTGGGCCATTTGTAGTTCTTGTTGCGCTAACATTACCCGTTGCGCCATACTAAATATATTAGGATCACTGACTGGTATAATATCTACCCGATCATCAAAATCTGCTTGTTTTATTTCTTGATTTCCACCGGCCACTGCGTATGGGTAAATTGGGGGGAGTGATCGAGAAAAGACACTAGCTAGGAGTCTAAATTCCTTCTTTTGAGCAAAATGAAGACGTTTATGTATAGCGGACATTACTTTTGTGCCACGCTCTAACATAGCCACTGTTGTGCCTACGGGCAGCTGTTGACTGCCAATATCGCCAACTTGCATGTCTGCAATAGAGGCAAATCGTCTACCAGAATCAATAAGAACACCCAATAATTGACTAAGTACCGCGCTAGGCTCTTTATAGGGTAGTGGCATCAATGCATCACGAATTGTGCCGCCTGGAACGTCTATATCCCTGAATTCTCCGGGTCTTAAGGGCTCATCTTCCCCTTGAACCCGCATTCCACGTGCTTTAAAGCCTGCGGGGAGGTTACTTAGCGTCCCTGCGTCAATTAATTGCCTTAAAACGGACGTTGCGGACTTTGTAAGTCCTCCAATCATGTGAATCAGGCCGAATCCGTAGAATCCAAGCCCCGGAAGGAACTTATAG
>TARA_R110001599_G_scaffold138383_3_pt1 | contig 11842 bp, 11 predicted proteins | sample TARA_R110001599 | Tara Oceans TARA_R110001599 (sample SAMEA4398360) | marine metagenome | biome: Polar Biome; feature: [MES] marine water layer (ENVO:01000295) within the mesopelagic zone...; material: water (ENVO:00002006), including particulate matter (ENVO:01000060) such... | reverse complement strand
TCCAAAGATTGGTATGCGTTCAAATCTTGAGCAAATTCTGGTGTCCACTGAGCTTTCAGTTTACGTGTTTTAGCAACGATTGATTCTGATTTCAATTTAACATTGATTTCTGGAATAGCAAGTGCATCAGCAGAAGTAGAGTTAGCGTTTGGACGACCTGCACCAGCAGCATCTTCGAAATCACCTCTGTTGTTATCAACTGGCTGTACGTTGTAGAAAGTTGTTCCATCAGCACCACTATTAATACCTGAACCTGAAGCGAAAACGAAAGTAACGTTTGTTCCGTCCGTTGAAGTGTATTCTGGAAGCAAGAATGAAGAATCAGCAGCAGAAGCGCTAAATCCAAATGCTCTAACTCCTTTAGTATCGAAGTTTGTAGGTCCAGCAACAGTTACTGTGTGAAGATCACCAGCAGCTACAGAAGCTGAAAGTTCAGCATCGTAATTTACAGTTGCCCATGTAGCAGATGCTGTAGTATAAGCAGCTGAAGATGAGAATTGGTTGATTGAGTAACCGAAACGACCAGCTCCGTAAAGACCACCTGCTGCTGTTTCTGTGTTACCATATAAAGATGCGTTCTGTCCGTAAACAGTATCGCTACCTCCGAAGTTCAATTTCTTAGCATCTCCGTATTGGAAATCCAAGAAGAAAACTAGACCTGAAGGAAGGTTCATTGGTTGAACTGACATGAATTCTTTAGTTGATAAAGATCCAAATACTTTTCTTACCAATGGAAGAGCAACTCCTGCCCATTGTGCACCATCTCCTTGTGCGAAGCTACCTCCGGTTACCCCGTTAGTTGATGCTTCAGTAACCAATTGTTTAGCTTGGTTTTCTAGAATTAGGGCCATACTGTTTTTGTCGATTTCGGTATCAATACCTTCCAACAAACCTGTTTTTCCCCATTTGTTTGAGATACGAGCTCCCTCGTTCTGCATGCTTTTCCAGCCATCAGCAGAACTCTCTAAAAGTGAATTTAAATTTGACATTTTTTGTTTTTGTTTTTAAAATTAGTGTTTTGCGCTATAAAATGCTATCTCTCTCATACGTGAGAAGGCATCATTAGCTTCAATTATTGGTTTTTTACTTGTACCCATTGCTTTTGAAGCACTACCTAGATTTTCTGAAATTGGTTTTTTGTTTGTTTTAACTCCTTCATTTAGAGTTTCAAAAACAAGTTTAACTTCTTTTACTGTTGTAGCTTTATCAAAAGTGTTAAGCACTTTTACTTTTTGACTTTCAGTCAAGTTTTTACCTTTGAAGATTTTATTTGTATAAAGCAATTTAGCGTTTAACAAATTAACCTCGTTGAGTTCTGATTTCAATGTTTCGATAGTTTCCATCGTTTCAGATAATTCAGTTTCAAGTTGAGTAGTACGATTAGATTTACCACCTAGCTCACTCATACCCAATGCAAGTCTTAAAACGGAAATGTCGCTTCTAAGAGCGTTTCCATCCATTTTACGAATATTCTCATTGTAGAATTTAGCGATAATCTTCTTCATTTCAGCATCATCACCTTCTGCTGCTTCAATAGCATCATCATTTGATTTAATGAAATTTTTAACGAAGCTAGTTCCACCTGATCCTTTTTTACCGAATCCGAAAATTTCTTCTAAATCTCCATATTCTTTTTCTTCATAAAGATCTTCATCAAGATCCTCATCATCCATAGAATCGATTTCAGAAAGAAGTTCATCAATGTTGATTTCTTCTTCTTCTTCAACTTCAGTTTCATCTTCAGTTTCATCTTCAGTTTCATCTTCAGTTTCATCTTCAACCTCTACTTCCTCAGTTGATTCACCAGCTTCTAATTCACCAGTTTCAACCATATCAGCAATTACGTCTTCAATGAAATTTTTTAGATCTTCTTCAGACATATCCTCGATATCTAGATCTTCATCTTCAGTTTCAGAATCCATTTCAACTTCCATTTCTTCTGCTTCAACTTCTTCAGTTTCTTCAGTTTCAACTTCGTTTACCATTTCTTCATCGTCCATAGATTCTTCTAATTCAGCGAGAATTTCTTCTAAATCCATCTCTTCGAAATCTTTTTCCTCTTCAATTGGGTCTGCATCATGCATATCCATTTTACCTTCTTCTACATCATCTTCTTCATCCATTTCTTGGAGTTTAGCAGCGAGCATAGATTTCAGGTGGGGAGTAAAAGACTCTTCAAGAGCAGATTTTGCATTTGCTATAGCCATTTCTTTGACAGCTTTAGCATCTGCGATTGCTTCTTTAAGCAAATCTCTGTTTGTAGCCATTTCCTTAAAATTTTATTTTGTTTGGGAAATACGTTTATTAAGAAACGTAATAGAAATTATTTAATAGTCATGCTATATAAGATATTGATAGCATATTCGGTATATACATACACGGGAGAGTATGGAAAATATAAAGGACAAAAAAAGCCTGTTGTTAAGCAGACTTCTTTATATATAGGGGTATTGGATTAGTTTAAAATATAGGGCAACTACCTTGTGAGCATAGTATGTCTGTAATTATATTTTGGGATGTTTGGTATGGATTAACAACATTTGAATAATCAATACCTTCTCTAAGTGGTGACATCCAAGAATCTGGGTTTGATGGTGTTGATACAAAATCCCAACATAATAAATCAAAGTCATCTTGTACTTCTAATACACCATCAGTTTCTTGAAGTGAGCCCATACCACGTGAGGAAACACCAACTTGGATTCCACTATCAATTAAGGCTTTAAGTATATTTCCTGATGGGGTTGGTAGTATTTCTAGTTTACCCATTATATGGTTTCCGTCCCACCATAGGTCTGTGATATTGTGAGATACATTTTTTAGGTTAATTATAGAGGATTCTGGGTGGTCTAGTTCTCCTAATGCACGATTACTTTTAACAGATACCATGTATTTTTCAATCTCACGCTCCCACAATGAACGTTTATAATAACGACCATTGCCATTTTTAATTTCAGCAGTTGCAAGGATTCCTTCTACTAGAGGGTTACCTCTTTTAGATGTTTTACCTTCTGTAAGGGTAAATGATGGTGTTGAGAATGACTTTTGTTCTATTAATACTTGCTTGCTCATAATTTTATCCTTCGTATTTACCTTTTAAATCTTGAAATAACATTTCTTCATGTTCAGGGAAGTCTTTGATTATTGCTTCAATTTCCTCTCCTTCATCATATCTTTCCTCTGCTTTTTTCTTAGCTTCTAAGTAAGATTCAGAGGGTTCATCTTCAAATAATTCTGTTTTTGAGATATCATCAACAGTTGATTTAATGTCTTCTAAATCTTTTTTCATCTGTTCTGTATCTTCGATGTCTCCATCTGCTTCAACTATAGTATCTTCATCTATGATTTCTCTGCTCTTATCAGTTTTGCAAAGTTTCTCATGCATTTTTGTAACTTTCGATTTATATTTTTCAAGAAGTTTAATCTCTTTTTTAAGTTCTTTAATTGCTTTTTTATCAACTAGTTCTTTTAAATCATCGCTTTCATCAATTGAAGTTAAACGAGTTGTTTTTGATTCAATGGCTTTGTCCAAAGCTTCCATTTTCGTTGTTATCTCGGCTAATTTCGCTTCTTTTTCGATTTCTTTAATCGTCTTTTGATATTTTTTATTTTCGGAGATTATCTCTTGTTTAACCATAGTGTTGATGAAGTTTCGAATTTTCAATTCATCAGCAGATTCATCTAGTTTAGATGGGAGGGTTGTTTTACCTTCTTTTAAATCCCCATACCCACTAGCTTTAAATTCACCTTTAGGTTCAACTGGTTCTCCAAGTCCAGGTACGTCCACTTCCAAGCCTAAACCTTTTTCTCCAAACATACCATTTTTAGTGTAATAAATTGGATCCTTAGCTAAATTTTTAAGAACAATTTCTCTCAATTCTTCTTCTGTTTTATCAATATTTTTAGGATCTTTCATTTCACAATAATACCCCTTCATAATTTCACCAAATATTTGGTTGTTAGGGTTTGATGTGTCTTTATTATCGTAATTATTCTTAAGATTGTCTTCTACTTGTTGTGAAGTTTTCTTAAGTTCAGCATTAGGATCAACATCTTTATTTTTACGTGCTTCTTCTAAGAAGTTTTCAAATGCTAATTCGTATTTTGTTTTTTTAGTATTAATAGTATTAATTGGTTGTATACCAACTATGTTTTCACTAATAACCCCCTTATTCTTAAGGATCATAGCAGCTTCATCAAATGTAGAAGCATTACGAATGTAATTAGGAAACATGCTTCTTGATTCCTTCAAGAACACATCTTTGTGTCCTTTACCTTCTTTAATTAGTGTATACTGATCTTGTAGGGTTTTCATTATTTTTCTCCGTTAAGTAGTTGTTTAATATCTTTTATCAAGTCTAAAATTAAATCTGTAGATTTTATTACAGCATAAGACCCTTTATTTTCATTATAATATTCTATTGTGTCATTCTTAGCATTAGAAATCATAGGAGATAAACTATTAAGTTCATCTTCAATTTTATCAAAGATAGCAATTCTTTCTTGTTGGAAGTCTTTTGCTTTCCCTTCATATAATTCCTTAACCTCTAAACCTGAGTTTTTTATTTTGTTTGGGACAGCTTTCCATCCTAACTTATAGTAATAAATATCTTTAGTTCCCTTAGAATTGACGTTTTTTTTAAAAGCTTTTGGAGTAGCATATTGTGCTCCATCACCCGATGAGAATGAACCACCACCTTGTGAAGTTGATGATTGTTCTTTTAATGTTTTATATTTTTTTAATAATCGAGAAAATCTATTTCTTAATGATTTTGATAATGTTACTAACTCTTCTACTTCAGGAATTGGATTTGATGATTTGAGTTTTTGGATTTTAGATGTAACATCATTTATATCATCATATAAATCCCTCAAGTTTGGAGTATAATCGATATCCCAAGTAATAGTACCTGTTTCAGAATCAATATCAGATTGAGTTGCCATAAAATCCTCTGCTTCCTTTAAGGATAGCATAGTAGATGATATTTTATCTTTAAACTGCTGCATGTACGTTCTCTAATTCATTAACTAAATCACAATATTGAAGTAAGTTTACTAGGTTTTCATCTGTTACTTTACGTGACACATTTACCCCATCAAGCAAATTTATTACTTCATTTAATTTTATTTGAGTAACTTTATCTGTTACTGATTTATTTAGGTTGGTTAGTTCTTTTTTAATTTCAGATGATTTTGAAAGATAGAATTCTTTGAGACGAGGTTGATTGTCAATAGAATATAAAAGTTCTCTTAAGATTTCTTTTTGAGATGTAGCTAATGTCTCATACTTGTCATTAAACTTCTCTAGGAGGATTTTATATGCTAATATTTTAATATCTTTATCTTCTTTGCTAAGATCTTCTAAAACTTCATTTTCAGCAATTTGTGATTTAATTGGTGCTGCTGTTAAATGTTCTAAAATAGTTATCTTATTTGAGATAATATATTGTGGGGATGATGGTTTAGTAGAATTTTGAGATTCTAATAATGTATAGAATGCAGCATGAACTTTATAGTGAGGTAATTTATGATTAAAAAACTCATTGATATTGAAATGGGTTTTCAATTCACTAATTAAATTGTACTTTTGTTTTTTAATCTCTCTACGATTAAGAGTTTTAGAAGACTCAAGTAGTGTAGTTATGATTATATCAGCCTTAGTTTCTGTTAGGCTAGTTCGATTTAAAAGAGTTTCATACAACTTATACTCTTTTCCTAATTCTGTTTTTACAAAATATTTTTGAAGTAAATCATTGACTGGAGAGTCTTTGCCTTCTAAGGTATCTGATGTGATTTGTCTAACCAGTAGTTCAAAAAGGATTCCAGTATTTTTATACTTCGAATGTTTAATTTTCATTCTATTCAGATTATTTGTTTATAAATATATGAAGATATTAATCTCTTAATTGGTTTTCGTCTAACATTGAACCTTCTTTGTTTTCTTTTTCAAATACTAATTTTTTTCCCATAGGTACTTGCTTAAGCATTTCTTTTTCTTGCAATGAAAGTGGTGAACCTCCCTTAAATTGGGGTTTGATTGAGTTTGAGGCATCATTATCTTTTTTCATTCCTAAGCTTCCTATTCTATCTTTACCGAATGGGCTATCTTGGGAATTTCTATTTGTAGATGAATTTTTAGGACGACCTAAATCTTTTTTATCTTCAGTATCATAACCTGCTGGGACTTTAGATGGGTCAGCATTCATTCTATCTTTACCATATAATGAAGCTAAATCATGTGGTGTACCATATGATTCACCAGTTTCATAAGGATCATTACCCTCATTTTCGATTTGGGATATACGGAATTTACGTTTTGCATCTTCTCTAATTAAGTCTCTATATTCATCATACTGATCTTCGCTTAGGTGGAAAATATTATCATATATCCAATCTGTTGGGAATACTTTCTCATTAATCATTTGAGCCGCTAATTCCATTTTTTCTTTCATTAATCCAATTCTCTCTTGGTCATAAATGATAGAAGGAGTTGTTAAACCCAATGTGAAATTAGATAGGTTTTCATCTCTATAACCTTGACTATACAAATGTACTAAAGCAATTTTATTTAACTCTGAAACGAATATTCTTTGGATACGTTCTATGGTACGGGCAAATCTTATATCTTCAGCTGCTAATGTAGCTTTACCAGTTAAATCTTTTTCATATCCTAAAAAGGCTTTTGGGATTTTAAGAGCAGCAAATAGTTTATCTCTCAAATACTCAACATCAGTAATACCATCGTACTGCATACCACCTAAAGTATCTATTTGAGTTGCTTGATCATTACCTCTTACTGGGATGTAAAAATCTTCAAGTAAGTTCTGTACATTATATTTTAAGTTGTAATCTCCAGTTTCTTGGTCAATAAGGGGAGTACGTTTCATTTTGGATATTGTCTTTTGCATGAAGTTTTCTACTTCAGCAGGTGGAATATTACCAACGTTAATCTTATAAACTCTCTTCTCAGGTGCTCTAACAATTCTGTGAATCAACATTGCATCCTCCATTAGAGTATACTGTTTAAACAACTTACGTGCGGGTTCAATGTAACTTCTACCATAAGGGAGGAAGTTAGTATCTGTTAATAACCTAAAGTGGGCAATTTCGTAATTATCAAATAATATTGAGTTGGAATTTGCACCAATACCCTGAACACTATATTGACCTGAACTTGAAGAAGCTAAACCATCTGGGTCATATTTGAATCTAACGGACATTGGGTTTTCTTTATCGAATCCTTCTTGTCTCTCAATTTGATTTGCTGTGTATGGGATAACATTATATACCCCGAATTTTTCAGCAATTTCTAATTTAAGGAAGAAATCACCATATTTACAAAGATTACGAATCCAAGGCCAAATGTTAAATTCTATATTTAGAACATCATAGAATAGATTGTGTAATATTTTTTGAATATCTTCATCTGTGGATCTAATAGATAATACTTCACCCATATCGTTTTTAAGGGTAGATTCATCCGCTAATATATCTAAGGCAGATGCAATAATAGCATCAGTATCCATAGAATCATATTCTGAATATAGTTGTGGTCTTAGTGTTTGGTAATTAAATGTACTTTGAATGCCATACATGGAAGTACCAGAGTTAGTATATAATTTATTATATCTATCAACTAGTGAGTTTGTTTGAAATTCACCTGATTGTTGGATAGTATTAGTGTCTAATACTTTCAATTGGTCACCTCCCACATTTCTGATGATAACATCAGTTGAAAATAATCTTTGTAATCTTGGGAATAATCCTTTATCTGCCATTTTTTTTAAATTATATAATTATAAATATTAAAGTAACCACTTAATATCCTCTTCTCCGTTAGAATATGGGTTATCCATCTTCCATTGGTCTTTTTGTGACGTTCCTGAGTAACCACCATAGTAAGGAGTGTTTGTTGTACTTGTAGCATTTAACATACTTTTATACATATCTTCTCCATATTTACTAAATTGTAGAGCTGTTGATCTAACATATTGACCAGTAGCAAATGATATTACTAAATCATCATTAAATCCTGATTGTGCTTCTGCTCTACCATTTTTCCACACAAATGTTTTCATTTCTGATAATAATCTATTGGATTGGATTATAGTACCTTTATCAGCAATAGCTTCTTGAAACTTATTTATACAAATTGGTCTTGTTCTAGAATTCATAGTAAATCCAGGTACCATTTTTGAAGTATCTGAGTATTCATTAAAATATGAGTCTGCTTTAATTTCTCCACTCTTTGGTGAATGGTAGAAGTTTTGATAACCTCTTTCAATCACTGTTTGAATTGTTGACCAACCTATATTTGCGTTTTCTATCACTAATAATGCATTATTATATTCTGTTGCGACTCCTACTAATAGGTGTCCATATTCTTGAGTTCCAATTTGGCCCTTATATTCACCAACTTGAGTATTCGTTTCAATATCCATAATATGGAAAGCCGAGTAATCTTTACTATCACCTCTGGCTACATCAGCTATTACCATATAACTTCGAGAGTAATCTGCCGGTTCCCATATCCATAAGTTACGATCGGTTCCTCGTTTTTCCAAGGGATCTTTAACATAAGTTTTTTTATAGAAATCCATAAACTCACTATAAAAAACAGTATCACCAGATGTGTTGAAATCACAATCACATTCTTGTGCCGCTAATCTAGGGTCACCCAATAATGTATCTTGTTTATCTCTCCAGGATTGATCTCTTTCAGGGTGAACTTGCCATGGTAATCTAATTGGTAGAAAAGCACTTTCAAGCGAGTTTTCGGCGTCTTCCCACATTTTATGGAACCAGTTTCCAGTACCATAAGGTGTTGATAATACGATGGCTCCACCCCCAGTTGCTAGGGTTTGTTGTGCTGATGCCCATGTCTCAGCAATATTATCAATAAAGGCAGCCTCATCAACTACTAGTAAAGATACTGCTTCTGATCGTGCGGCATCTGGACTAGATGATTTGGCTTGGATTTTTGATCCATTGGTTAATTTAAGTGATAATTTGTTATTTTCTTCATGTCCTATCTTCAACCATGAGGGGAGATTTTCATACATGAATTGCACCTTAGAAACTAAATTACGTGCTGTTGCTTGTGTTGTTGCTAATGCTAATACGTTTTTATTTTCAAAAAACAACATCAACCATAAGGAATAACCAGAACCCAGGGTAGAAATACCTAATTGTCTAGATTTTAGAATTATTGAATATGGGTTATCTTGGAATAATTTAAGAACTTTTTCTTGGAATGGGTAGAGTTGGAATTGAATTCTACCTCTTTGTGGGTGTTGGATATAACAATACTTCTTCATAAAGTAAATTGGATCCGTAGCACATTTTACATATTCCTCTCTTAATATCTGTTTTATATCTTGACTCATTAACCTATTAAATTAAAACTAATAAAGAAACTAGAGTACCTAGTAAACCAACCCCTAATATTTTAGTTGTTGTTTTTAGGTTCTTATTTTTTCGATCTAGAGTAGTATTCTCATCTCTTAATCTATCTACTTCTTTAGTATGAATTTTATCTTGTTCTTTTAAGTTTTTAATTTGACCTAAAAGATTTATTTCTTTATTACCTTGAGTTGAAATAATACTATCTTGAACCACAACCTTGGATTTAAATACTTGTATTAATTTTTGAGTCTCATGAAGTTCATTCTCAAGTGAATCTTTCTGGATTAGCTCAATTGTAATTTGTTGGATTACATTATATGGGAAGCATATCCTACTTGTATCTATCTGTGATAAACTTGTGTAACTCAGTAGGAGTAGAATTGCTAATGTTAGATATCTTTTCACCATAATAATTTCGTATTTCTTCTATATTTAGATCTATTGAGTCAATCTTACGATTATAAACAATAAGACTATCTTTGTATTTTTTTATGTCTAAATCAAATTTGATTTGATCATCTTGAAGGTGATTTAATTCAACATCCAAGCTATCAATTTGTTTTTGATATAAATCTACAGCATATAGAGCATTACCTCTACTATATAAAGATAAAGTTAAACCTAATATTAATAATAATACTACTCCTATAAGGATTAGTTTAGTCTTATCCAATGTTATAACCTTTTTCATATTAGTTTTTAAGATGCTACATCTCTACCAGCTGCTCTTTTCAAATCTTTGATCATACTAGATGGTAGTTTATATTCTTCTTTTGCTTTTTTAAGGTAAGCATCAACTTTAGCCTTATCATCCTTATATTTTTTGATAAATTTAAGACCTAAGTTAAATTTTTCTTTTTTCTCTTCGGGAGTATTGAGGATAGACTTAACAGTTTCATCTGATTTACTAGCTTTAATTGCTGCTTTATCTTCATCATCCATTTTTGAAGGGTTGGATTTTTTAACAACTGCTGGTTTTTCTTCTTTTTTATCACTTGAACCATCTCTTGATGATGTGATAAATTTATTAAGTTGAGTATCGTATATTTTACCATCACCTAAAGCTGATTTTACATCATCATCTGATTTGATTGCTTTCTTAAGTGCTAGTCCTTCTAAGTCTGGGTTGTTGGTGATGACTTTGTTAATTGAAGTTTTTAGATCTCCACTTATCTTAGCCATTTCGTTAAGATCCATTTCCATAATAACATTATGGATTTCTTCTTGAATTATTTCAAGTAAACGTGATTTATTCATTATATAGATTTGTTAATAAATATTGGGGAATATAGTAGATATTACCTTTTCTACACGATCCTCAGTATTTCCTTTAAGTTTTACCAAATTTTTAATAGATCCCGTATTAACTGATAGAATTGATTTAATTTCTGTGTTGATATCTGCTCTATAATCTACATCAGTTTCTCTAACTCCATTGTCTTCCATATCAACACCTTCAGGGGAGATATAAAATATATAATCATAATCTCCAATAAGCTTAGATGCTAAACAATAATATGCATGTGATTCAGAAGGGTTCATGGATTTGGATAAATTAGTAAATGCCATTACATCAACTACAGTTCTATCAGTTATGATATTTTCTTGAAGTAATTCACTACATCTCTCAGCTAAAAATATAACTTGACCTTTTAATGTTGAATCCGTATTCAATGGAATACCTAAATCTCTTAGATATTTAGATCTCTCAGTTGTAAATGTATAATCTTTAAATTCTGCTCTATCTTTTAAAGCATTAACGAGTGTGGTTTTACCCACACTCATAGTTCCTGTAAATCCTATCTTCATGATTGTACTTGTTTAGCATAGTTATCAGATTCTAACTGTTCATTAAGAATGCCTTCTATTGTATAAATTCCTTGTGCTCCACTAACTGTAATTCCTCTAGCACTTAATGCATCACCTACGAAATATACGTTAGGGTAAGCAAGTAGACTAAGATCTTTATAATTAACTAATGGCTCAGGACTTAAGTATTTTACCTCAGGCATGTAAATACCCCAATCATTATTCAGTGAGGGGAATATTTTTTTCATATCCTCAATGAAGTTTTCAATGTATAGAGCATAATCACCAATTGCATCATATAATGGTTCAATACTATCTACAACATGAGATTTAACATAATCACCTTCTGATGTGAGTGATGGGGTTCTTTGGTTGTTTGGTGAATAGTAAGTACCAACACCATCTTTCTGTAGTTTTTGAACTGCTTCACGAGACCAATCAAAGGGTTTATCAATATCTTTAATCTCCATTAAGATGCCAAAATTAGTCATATCGTTACGATATTTTTCATCTTTCTTAGCATGACCATTGTAACTAATATCACCATAAGTGTGTTCAGCGGCTACATAAGCAGCATTGTTGTTAGTACAAAACGAACGTAATGATACACCTTTATCCTCAAATTTAC
>TARA_R110001599_G_scaffold178106_3_pt1 | contig 11849 bp, 21 predicted proteins | sample TARA_R110001599 | Tara Oceans TARA_R110001599 (sample SAMEA4398360) | marine metagenome | biome: Polar Biome; feature: [MES] marine water layer (ENVO:01000295) within the mesopelagic zone...; material: water (ENVO:00002006), including particulate matter (ENVO:01000060) such... | reverse complement strand
ATTAAAATGCCAATAGTACAAAAGGAATTATTAAACACAGTCCAAGAGCCAGAGCGTCACAAGAAAATGAAGTTGACAGTTAAGAAAGTCAAGTCAACTATGATAGGCTCTGATGAGTTTCCAATGTTCACACAAGATGACCTAGGAAAATTTAAGGTCATTATCACACCATCAAAGAAAACCGAAGAGAAGACATTTGAAGAAGAGCAAATGAAACTAATGGACAAATACGGTAAATCAGTTGAAGATGTTAGAATCTTTTGCGACAACTTCGCTGGAGAATAAAAAGTTAAACGTTTAACTTTTCAGAACTCAGGGCTTTAGCAATAGAGCCTTGACTCCTGAAAAAATAAAAGGATAAAAAATGCAAACAGAAAAATATAATAAATTAATATCAGTATCAAAAGATTTAAAAGATAATAACAGTTGTACAGTTTTAGCAGGTTGTGTTGCTTTCAATTTAGACTATGAACAAGGGTATAGATTACTTGAGAAATATTCTCATAGAATAAAAGGTAAAGGTTTGACTGTCTCCGAATGTTGGAGAGGATATAATTCTATTAATAAATTTTTGGGCTTTAAAAATAAATTTGATATTAGAAGAATGTATAGAGAAGAAATAAAAGAGTTAGCAGATAATAAAACAATGACCGTTTCAAACTGTACTAATTATCTGAATCCTAGAAAGTCATATATAGTTTTTGTTAATGGTCACGCCGTAGGTGTTAAAGATAACATTGTCCACGATTGGACACAGGGCAGAAGACATAGAGTAGAACATATATTCGAGGTCACAGATACACAACGCAGGGCAAAGGCTAAGAAAAAAGAAAAAGTCTTCAATATGGGCGGATTTGGTGGTATACTGGACACATTGTAAAAACTCAGGGTTTTAGCAATAGAACCTTGACTCTTTACAATTAAGTAAAGATTTTAATAATAATATAAGGATAAATAAAATGAGAATAACAACAGAACAAAAGAACAACTATAAAAGATTTTTAATTGACTGTATCGCAGAGCCTCAGGAGTATGGCGTAATTGATGATGATTCAACGCCAAACAGGGTTTTAAAGGTTCAGAACTTCTTTAAGGTCTTTAATGATGAGTATGGATACGAAATCAAAAGACAGGGAGAATATAACGCTCTTGCTGAATATATGCAAAATCAGCCTAGTAGTATCTCTTTGCCTTGCTACTATCACGAACAGATAGAACTAGCGAAAGAGTTCGGAAGCATTCCACAAGATGCCACAGAGAAGCAAGAACAGAAAATTATAGATAACTTTTATAATTTCTTTACTAATTACCTTTTACAATTAAAAAGAACTATGAAAATTGGAGATAACTAAAATGGAAGAAAATATTATATATACTAGCCACGATTTTTTTATGGCTCAAGCCCCTAGCTTTAATTTTGACTTAGACGAAGAGCAATTATTAGAGCGAGGATTAGAAGCAGGATTTATTACTAAAATAGGAGATGACCAGTACCTGCAAAATAACGATTATTAAGCCTTTAAATGCTTAACCTTATTAACCCCCTTAACTGGGGGTTTTTAGGTGTAAGACAAAAGAAAGTTAAACGTTTAACTTTTAATAACTATATGAGGATAAATAAAATGTTAACTGAACATCTAGCGTTAGATTTTTTATTACTGGTATGCGGTATGATTGGTGTCGCCTGTGTCTTTATTCCGTGCTTTATGGCGGAGAATGACCGAATTAATAAACTGTTTGACGAGGAAGATAAAAAGTAAGGCTATGCCCTTGCTACATAAGAGAAGTCCTCGAGAATCGAATCCTCGGGACTCTATTTTAACTAATATAAGGAAAAAACAATGGAAAATCTAACTGATGGTGAAGTTTTAGATTTAATTTATGATAAAGTTGCACATACAATAGAGCAATCTAAGGTACAATTAAAATACTTAAAAGCTCCTATAATGGACGCTACTCTAAGAGGTCAATCCGATGGAAGATTGGAATTAGCCAGAGAAATAGTAACAATTTTATATAACAACACGGAGAAAAAATAATGAAAAAATACAAAAACTTTAATATTAATGTTTGGGAATGTTCTTTTTATCTAATGGACGACAACGGTAACGAAGTTCTAAATGATGATGGGACAGTTAAACTTTTTGAGGCTACTGACGCAGACTGTTCTTATGTGGCTGAGTCTTTACAAGTGGAAGATTTAGAAGAGTACACAGACCCCGATAACGCTAAACTTAAAAGAAATAATGACGCTTTAAAAGAAGAAATAAAAGTCCTTAAAACTAGAGAAACTATTAGAATACCTATAAGTGAAAGTGATTTTCAACACGAAATTCAAAGATTAGTATTTAATAATGAGGAGTTTCAATGGGGAGCGTTTCATACAGTAGAGACTGAGCGAGAGATAGATGTTGAGTTTATACCTGAAGTTGATGATTATGAGAGGAGCGAATAATGAGTAAAAATAAAACATACCTAATGGGCAACGAGATTAAAAAGTATACTGTTTGGGTAGGTGGTACAGAAGTAACTAACAACTTTATCACTTACACTAAGGCTAAAGAGGTTTATAATGCTTTTTTAGAGCGTGGCTATGATGACATAATAATTGAATCAAGGAGAAAAAGATAATGGATAATAAACAACAAAAAGCAATAGAAATTAGTGCTAAACGAACTGAATTAGCCAATGAGGTTAATACAGATTGGACACCTATTAATGAGGATAAACCTCTAATGAATAGACTTAGGGAACAGTACGAAGAACAGAGATACTCTTGGTTTGTTATAGATGGACAAGGTAATACAATGTTCGAGGGTTTAGACGAACTGACCGCCAGAGAATATTCTATGAAAGATTCTGATTATTCTATAGGTTGGGATAGAGAACACGTTAGAAATATTACAGAGCATTATGATGAGCGTTGTAAACAATTAAATGAAAATGGTGATGAAATCATTTATGAAAATAAAGATATATTATCAAAGGAAGATATAAATGAGATGTAAATGTTGTGATAATGTTTTAAACGAATGGGAGTCTAAGGCTAGAGAGCCTAAAGATAGGGCAGTATTTGTAGATTTATGTAATGTCTGCAGATACTACTCTAATCCCTATACTTGGTTAGATGATGATGAAATTTTAAATAGTGACGATATCACTCTTGACTTAGATTGATTAATCTGCTAAAATATTACTATAGATTCAATTAAAGTGATAATCATTATGATTATTATTTTAGTTTAATCTAAAGACCTAGGTTGATTCTTGAGACCATCAGCCTAGGTTATTTTTTTTGGTCTCTAGGATAATATAAGTATGATAACTAAAGGTATAGCAAAGTATGTCTATTTAGACAGTACAGAAAAATTTAATGGTGAAGATACTGGTAAGTACACACTTACTGTTGCCGTTGATGATAAAGAAGTTAAGGCACTAGAGAAAGCAGGTGTTAAGGTTAGGACTATTAATACTGAAGATGGGGGGTCTTATAGAGCAAGAAAATTCTCTACTAAGTATCCTTTGAGTTTTGAGATGATAAAGACTGACGATGGTGAAGCCATTGGAAGCGATTTTGGTGCTGAGAGCGAAGTACAGGTGCTATGGAAAGCAGGAAATGAACACCCCCAACACGGCGTAGCAACATATCTAACTGCCGTTAAAGTTTCTAAACGTACTGAGGGTTACAAATCATCTGATGATGAGACAAATGAGTTCTTCACATAATCCTTCTACTTTTGTAGAACATAAGCCTTGCCCTGCCTGTAGAGATACAGGTGGGGACAGGTCGGGTGATAACCTTTCGGTCTACTCTGACGGTCACGGTTATTGTAATGCTTGTGGACACTACGAACAAAAAGTTAAACATTTAACTTTTAGTGACACTAACAATTATAAGGAGAAACAATCAATGCAATCCACAATTACACCTAGAGGTGTTACTGGTTCTGCAATCAAAGACAGAAGAATATCAGGCAACATAACATCTAAATTTGGTGTTACTGTATCGTTTGATAAAGGTGGTAAGATAGATAAACATTACTATCCATACTACGACTCTAAAGATAGTAACAATTTAATCGGTTACAAAGAGAGAACTGTTTCGACTAAAGAATTTCAAATAATAGGTACAAATAAAGGTTCGGGTTTATTCGGACAAAATGCTAACCGTTCTGGCGGTAAATATCTTACTATATGTGAGGGCGAGATAGATGCCCTTTCTATAAGCGAAATGTTTGACGGCAAGTGGCAAGTTGTCTCTTTAAAGAACGGAGCAAATTCCGCCTCTAGGGACGTTAAAGAGAACTTAGAGTATATTGAGTCCTTTGATAATGTGGTCTTATGTTTCGACCAAGACCAAGCAGGTTTCCAAGCTATTAAAGATGTACAGGACATTATATCTGTGGGTAAGCTGAAAGTTTGTAAGCTACCTATGAAAGATGCTAGTGAAATGTTAATTAATGGTAAGGTTAAAGAGTTTACTAATGCTTGGTGGGGTAGTGAATCATATACACCTGCAGGAATTATAAAAGGTGAAGACACTTGGGAACATCTTCTAAAAGATGAGAACCTCGTCAATATTGATTATCCGTGGGCAGGTCTTAACAAACTAACTTACGGTTTTAGGTCTAAGGAACTTGTAACTATAACAAGTGGTTCGGGTATGGGTAAGACTAGTGTTGTTAAAGAACTAGAGGCATACATACTTGATAAGACTGACGATAACCTAGCTATCATTCACTTAGAGGAATCTATTGAACGTACTGTTAAAGGCTTAATGTCTATTGAGGCTAACTCACCAATTCACATACCACAATATGAAAGAGAACTAAGTGCTGAAGATAAGAAAGCCTTATGGCAGAAATCGGTAGGTGATAAGAATGTATTCTTTTATGACCACTTTGGTAGTATGTCTGAAGATTCATTACTTAATGTAATTAGAACTTATGCTAAATCTTTTGATTGTAAATGGATTGTTTTAGACCATCTGTCTATCGTTGTTAGTGACCAAGATGGCATACTGGACGAAAGAAAAGCAATTGACGCTATTATGACTAACCTTAGAAAGATAGTACAAGAGACAGGCATAGGATTATTTCTTATATCTCATCTTAAACGACCACAAGGTAAGGCACACGAAGAGGGCGGACAGGTAAGTTTATCTGAACTTAGAGGAAGTGCTGCGATTGCTCAATTATCAGATATAGTATTAGGATTAGAGCGTAATCAACAGGCTGACGACCCTATTATTCGTAATCAAACTACTGTTCGTGTGATTAAGAATAGATTTTCAGGATTAACAGGTAAGGCTTGTAGATTACAATACAATTCAGAAACAGGAAGACTTTCGGAGGTTATTAATGACGAAGGCTTATTTTGATATAGAAACTGATGGGCTTGACGCTACCAAAGTACATTGTATATGTGCTATGTTAGATAATGACGAGCCTACTGTTTATAATTTTTTAGGAGGAGAAGCAAATGGACTTTTTCGAAAGTGGTTGGCATCAGAAAGTATCGACACTCTTGTGGGACACAACATTATTGGCTTTGATGTTCCTGTTTTGCGTAGGATTACTGGGATGGATTGGTCTTTTAATTTACGGGACACTCTCGTTCTTAGCAGACTACATAACCCTAGCCTTGAAGGTGGGCATAGTTTAAGAGCGTGGGGTGAGCGTCTAGGTAAGTATAAGGACGACTATCAAGGTGGTTGGGAAGAGTATAGCCAAGAGATGTTATCTTATTGCCAACAAGATGTTAGGGTTACTAAAGCATTAGATAATCATTTTGTTAAACATTTAACTTTTTCTGAAGCAATAGATATTGAGCATCAGACTGCTAACATTATTAAGCAACAGACTGATAATGGAATGATACTTAATGAAGAACGTGCTTATGAATTGTTGTCTGAGATGAAAGAGAAAGTATTAGACATAGAAGATGAGGTACACGAAAGATTTAAACCTTTACCTCTGTGGATAGATTTAGTACACCCTAAAGATAAAATGAAGAATAAAGATGGCACTATATCTAAACGCTATCAAGCACAGTTAGATAAAGGTGCACATTTTAATAATTGTGATTGGGGTTACTTTGAGTATCCTGACTTTAATTTAGGTTCACGCCAACAGATAGCTAAGTATCTACAACATTTTGGGTGGAAGCCTAAGAAGTTTACTGACAAGGGTAGTATCATTGTTGATGAGAAGATACTTAAATCTGTGAAGATACCTGAAGCACAGTTGATTGTTGATTATCTTACTATTACCAAGCGTGTTGCTATGGTTAAGAGTTGGGTTGAGGCTATCAATGAAGATACAGGTAGGATACACGGTAATGTTAATTCTTGTGGTGCGGTTACAGGACGTATGACACACTCTAAGCCTAATTGTGCTCAAGTCCCTGCGACTAGGCACGATAAGAAAACTGGTGAAGTCCTTTGGGGTTTTGACGGTGGCTATGGTGCTGACTGTCGTGACTTGTGGACTGTACCTAAAGGTTATAAGTTAGTGGGTTGTGATGCTAGTGGTCTAGAACTTAGAATGTTAGCACACTATATGAATGATGATAAATACACCAATGAGATACTTACTGGTGATATTCATACTGCTAATCAGAAGTCAGCAGGACTTCAAACTAGAGACCAAGCTAAGACTTTTATTTATGCGTTCCTTTATGGTGCGGGTGATGCTAAGATTGGTGAGGTGTCTAATGGTGGTGCGAAGCACGGACGTATGTTAAAGAAGAACTTTCTTGATAATACTCCTGCTTTGAAATTACTGCGTGAGAAGGTTACACAGTCTAGTGAGAAAGGCTGGGTAGCTGGGTTAGATGGTCGTAAGCTACACATACGCTCTCAACATTCAGCACTTAATACTCTACTACAGAGTGCAGGTGCGGTTATAATGAAGAAAGCGTTGGTACTATTGGATTCTTATGCTAGACAGTATGACTTAGATTATAAGTTTGTACTAAATGTACACGATGAATTCCAATGTGAGGTCAGAAATGACCAAGCAGACTTCTTCGGAGGTCTAGCGGTAGGGGCTATCGTTCAAGCAGGTAAGTCTTTTAAACTAAACTGTCCTTTGGACGGTGAATATAAGGTAGGTGAAACGTGGCAACAAACACACTAGAAACAAAAGTAAAATATACTAAAGATAATGTAACAGTAACTATGTCTGTAGAAAAGTACACGCAGATGTGTAAATTATTTAACAGCTTTAATGATGCTATGAATGACGTAGGTGAGATGTTTGATTTACGCCTAAGCGAAGTACAACAAATGGATAACTTACGATACTGTATGAGATTTAATCTAGGCTTTGTTAAGGTTAATGAAGATAACTATAATAGTGACTTTAAAATTCCTGATAGGAGTAAAAAATGAAGACTACAGATACGATAGTAAGCGACATATATCATATGATTGACACCAAGGAAATTCCTGAAGGTGTAGATGTCGAACAGATAGTCGAGTCATTTGGTGAGAAATGTAAAGAAATGATGCGTAACAATATTACAGAGAGTAAGTTTGATAGACGTAAACTTCGTATGTCTAATATAGGTAAGAAAGATAGACAATTGTGGTATTCTTATAATGGCTATAAAGGTGAAGAGCTTATGCCTCACACTAGAATTAAGTTTCTTTACGGTCACTTGATTGAAGAGATGGTACTAGCACTTACGAAGCTCTCTGGTCACTCTGTTACAGACGAACAGAAACAAGCTGAAGTAGATGGCATCAAAGGTTCTATGGACTGTAAGATTGACGGTGTATTGACAGATGTTAAGTCAGCGTCACCTTATGGCTTTAAGAAATTCAAAGATGGCTCACTCATTAATGATGACCCCTTTGGATATGTAGACCAAATCAAAGGCTATGCTGAGTCTGAAAAGACTACAGATGTAGGTTGGTTAGTTATGGATAAAACTAACGGACATTTAACATACTTAAAGTATGATATGGCTGATGAGTCTCAATGGTACTGGTCTAAGTTAAACTTCTTCTCTATAAAAGAAAGAATTAAAAATATAAAGAGAGTAGTTAAATCTGAGACACCGCCTACGAGATGTTATGGACATATACCTGATGGTAAATCAGGCAATATGAAATTAGGTGTAGGATGTAGCTATTGTGCTTACAAGCGTGAGTGTTGGAAAGACGCAGGACTAAGAACATTTATATATTCTACTGGTCCTAGATACCTAACTTATGTTGCTAGAGAACCTGATGTATTGGAGGTTGATGCTGATGGCATTAAAATTCAGAAGTAAGCTAGAGAAAGAATGTTCCTTAGCATTAGGTAAGGAATGGAAATATGAACCCTGTCGGATAGCCTATACTATTCGTAAAAACTATACGCCTGATTTTGTAAAAGGCAAGTATCACATAGAAGTTAAAGGGTTCTTTAGGAGCGGGGACAGACAAAAGTATAAATCTATTGCCGAACAGATGCGATTTGAAGGTAAAGAATTAATATTTTTAATGCCTCGCCCTAATTCCAAAGTAGCTAAAGGTAATAAAATTACTTACACTCAATGGTGTGATAAAAATAATATTACTATTTTTTCAACTAAACAAATCAAGGAATTAAAAGAATGGACGAAGATAACATAAATCCTAACCATTACAAAAGAGGCAATATAGAATGTATTGACTTTATTCTAGACCAAGATTTTGATTATCTTACTGCTAGTGTTTGTAAATATATATTTAGGTGGCGTTATAAAAACGGTATAGAAGATTTAAAAAAAGCTAGGTGGTTCTTAGATAAACTTATAGAACACGAAGGAGGACAATATGGCTCTAACGCTGAATGAATTAAAAGAACGAATAGTTCAAGAAGCAATAGACCCTTGTACTCTTTGTGAGGTGCTTGATATAACAACAGAAGATATATTGCACGAGTTTGAAGATAAATTAATAGATAAACGAGAGGAGTTTGATGATGTTGATGACGATACCTACTGAAAATTTTATAATTCTTATGCTGATATTTTTAATATTAGGTGCTTGGCTTATATGGAGACACGGAGTTAAATGTTATGATAAAGGAATAACAGATGCTATTCTTATGCACAGAAACGGAAGATTACATTACAATACTTATTTAGATGACAATGGCGACAAGATGGTCAATATTGAAATAGACCCAATGGAGGACGAATGAACACATTACCAAACGATTACCAAAACTTTATAGCACTAAGCAGATATGCTCGTTGGCTACCTGAAAAGAAACGTAGAGAGACTTGGAAAGAAACAGTAGCACGTTACTTTGATTTTATGGAAGGACACTTAAAAGAAAACACTAACCAAGAATTAGTACCTAAGACTAGGAAGATACTGGAAGAAGCAGTTCTTAACCTTGAGGTTATGCCTAGTATGAGAGCATTGATGACTGCAGGTCCTGCCTTAGCTAAGAACCACATAGCAGGTTATAACTGTGCTTACCTTAGTGTCGACCATCCCAAAGCATTTGATGAATGTTTGTTTGTCTTAATGCACGGCACAGGCGTAGGCTTTAGTGTTGAACGACAGTTTGTTAATAAACTACCTGAAGTACCTGAAGAAATGATAGATGTAGATGATACTATTGTTGTACAGGATTCTAAAGAAGGGTGGCAGTCTGCGTTTCGTAAATTAATTACATACTTGTATGATGGTGAAATGCCTAAGTGGGATTTTTCTAATGTTAGACCTAAAGGTGCAAGATTAGCTACCTTTGGTGGTCGTGCTAGTGGTCCTGAACCTTTAATTGATTTATTTAATTTTACTACCAACATATTTAAAGATGCTATTGGTCGTAAACTTACTAGCTACGAATGTCATAGAATGATGTGTAAGATTGCAGAAGTAGTTGTAGTAGGGGGTGTGCGTAGGTCAGCACTTATATCTTTATCTAACCTAACTGATGAGCGTATGCGTGGTGCTAAATCAGGTCAATGGTGGTCAGACACACCTGAGATGGCTTTAAGTAATAATAGTGTATGCTACACAGAGAAACCAGACATAGGTATTTTTATGAAAGAATGGACATCTTTATATGAGTCTAAGTCAGGTGAGCGTGGTATCTTTAACAGAGAAGCGGCAGTTAAATTAGTAGAGTCAATAGGTAGGCGTGACCCTAATCACGAGTTTGGTTGTAATCCTTGTAGTGAAATTATATTAAGAGATGGTCAGTTCTGTAACCTAACTGAAGTTGTTGTTAGAGCAGAAGACACACAGAAAGATATACTTCGCAAAGTAAGGTTAGCTAGTATTCTTGGTACGTTCCAAGCATCACTAACAAACATTAAACGTTTACGTCCTAAGTGGGTACACAATACAGAAGAAGAGGCGTTACTTGGCGTATCTCTTACTGGTATTATGGATAATGCTTTTATGAGCAATAGTGAAACAGATAGAGGATGGTACGGTAAAAAATCTTTACCTGACTTTCTTGGTGATTTAAAAAAGGAATCAGTTGAAGTTAACAGGCATTGGTCAGAGCTTCTAGGCATTAGCCAAGCTACTGCTACTACTGCTATTAAACCTAGTGGTACAGTAAGTCAGCTAGTTGATAGTGCTAGTGGTATACATACTCGACATAGCCAGTATTACATACGCAGAGTAAGGGCAGACCAAAAAGACCCAATTGCTAGGCTTATGGAAGACCAAGGCATACCGTGTGAAGATGATGTAATGAAACCTAATAGCGTAAAAGTATTTGCATTTCCTACAAAAGCCCCTGATGGTGCTGTACTTAGAAATGACAGAAGTGCTATTAAGCAATTGGAGTTATGGCTTACTTATCAAAGATATTATTGTGAGCATAAACCTAGTGTAACTATTAGTGTAAGAGAACACGAATGGATGGATGTAGGTGCGTGGGTATATAAACACTTTGATGAAATGAGCGGTGTCTCTTTTTTACCACACTCAGACCATACTTATCAACAAGCACCATATGAAGAATGTGATTCAACTGTATATGAAGAGTTACTAAGCAAAATGCCTGAGTCAGTAGATTGGGATTTGATTAGTGAATATGAATTAACAGACCAAACAGTTGGTAATAAAACACTTGCTTGTACTGGAAGTATTTGTGAGTTAGTAGACTTGGTTGAAGAAGAAAGAGATGTAGAATGATAGAAACAATAATACTTATTCTAGCATTTCAAATTCTAATAATAAAGTTAGGAGAATAATATGAGAAGATTACTTAAAAGAGCGGTGATATACCTTGCGTTTATATCATCAATGATTTCTGCGGGTTGTTTAATCTACGTTGTTATGTGGTTAGATGCCCTAAGAAAAGGGTGGCTTGTATAGCCTGTGTTTTACATATAATAAGGGAGTAAAATATGTTACAAAAAATAAAGAATGGTGCTGATGGTGCAATTGACGTTGGCATTAAGTTAATTAGTCTGTCAATTATAATGCAAATTATCTTTGGTCAGAAGGTAGCTTTTTTAACTGGTAATGTTATTGGTTCTATACTTGATATAGTATGGACACTTGGCAATGCAGGATTAGCTGGTCTTATTGCGGCAATTATTATTTGGAGATTACTCGACAAAGATATTGTTAATGAACTCAAAGACTAAACAAAACAAAACTCGGGGTCTCATTCGAAAGGATGGGACTTCCGATATTGAAAAAGTTAAACATTTAACAAAATCTAAACCACGCAATTTATGGCGTAAGGATTGGAACAAATGATATATGAATATCAATGTAAAGATTGTAAATTAGAGTTTACCGAAATGCGTAAAATGAAAGAGAGGGAAGACCCTATAGATTGTCCTGCGTGTAGCGGAGAGAGCAAACATATTATAAGCACTCCTATGTTTAGAACCTC
>TARA_R110001599_G_scaffold110770_1_pt1 | contig 11849 bp, 14 predicted proteins | sample TARA_R110001599 | Tara Oceans TARA_R110001599 (sample SAMEA4398360) | marine metagenome | biome: Polar Biome; feature: [MES] marine water layer (ENVO:01000295) within the mesopelagic zone...; material: water (ENVO:00002006), including particulate matter (ENVO:01000060) such... | reverse complement strand
ATAACTGGATCATAGTATCGTGCCTGCATATAAAATAATCCAAAACATGATCCAGATTACTTTCTTTTGAAATGGGAATAAAATGCTATATAAAGAGGGCCTTACTTCCTTGGCAGTATTTGAAAGAACAAGTTAATTCGTCACTGAATTAACTTGAGTTTAGCATTTATATTATAGTTTTGTAAGGGGCATATTCAGACCTATTTACTCATGATAACTAGCTTATAATGGCGTTCATATTATCAATAATAATCTGGTTCATTTTCTTCTACATCAACCTCAATACCGCTTCCTGCTTCTTCAATATCTACTGTAAATGTTGCATCTGTTATTGCATCATTTTCAAAGTCATATTGAATTTCAACGCTAACTTCATAGTCAAAATCACGATCAACTACTTGGGTTGAACTATCAAATGTATACATTACTCCATCTTCTTTATCGTAAGTACCATTATTATAATCAGGACCAGTAACCGAAACATTCAATTCGATTCGTACATCTAGTTCAATTAGGGCTTCTTCATCAGAAATAGATAGAACTGATATATCTCGCAGATTAACTGCTGAAATTGAAAAATCAACAACCTCGGCATCTTCCCATGTGGAACTGTTGTATACATCACAGTCTTTAATAAAGTTAGAAATCAACTCTTTTATGACAGCTTCTTGCTCTTTAATATAAGCTTTTAATTTAGCTGTTCTTGCATTTGTTGCGCTATGTAAATCAAGTAATTTGGGTAATGATTCAACATAAACTAAAAGGTCTTCCTCTTTGCAATAATCTTCTAGTATTTTATCTTCAGAAACAACATAGGCAACTTCTCCATCCAAATGAGTTTTTAGTGATGACAAAGATATTGCATCACGAAATTCATTACTTTTATCTTTAGTAAAAGGCGGTTTTGTCTGAAAATATCTATCCAAAATTTCTTCACAATCTATATTTTTTGCATCAACAATTGTTGCAGAGGTATCCCCAATATAGCCTTGAAAAGACCCAAGGGCTTTCTGATAAGTTTCCTCTTCATCTAGATCAGCAAATAAAGAAGAGAAATCTTTGTAGTCTAATTTATTTAAAGGCTGGGCTTTTCTTTTAAATGTTTTTAAAGCATCCAATGCTTCTTTAGTTGAATCCTTTATTTTACGCTCTACTTCTCGGCAAACAACACTTGTTGTTATGTGTTCTAACTCTTGCTCGCCACATAATTTTCTAAAAGATGACAAGGCAGAATTTTCAAAATTTAAATGGTTGCGAATGTAGCATTCCGTGTCTAGAAAAACATTTTTAGTTATTAACATTAATTAGCTCCCTGTTTTAATTGAGAGCTTAACACTAAATGTGAATTTTCAGTAAGAAAGATCTTAGGTGTTAAAAAGGGTAATGCGAATGCATTACCCTTGGCTGGGTTAGAATATGCTGTCATCGCTCAGCGCTGACGGATGAGATTTACCATATACCTCTGCCAACTTAGAGCGAGATACATGAGTGTATATTTGCGTTGTTGAAATATCAGCGTGACCTAACATTTCCTGAACATGACGCAAATCGGCACCGTTGTCTAACATCTTAGTAGCAGTGGCATGACGAAAGATATAACAAGAGCCAGCACGTTTAATACCTGCTAATTTCACATAGCGAGACACCATATCTGACAGCTTATTAGGTCTGAAGCGTTTGCCATTATTTGCCAAGAACAAAGCACTACCAGAGCCAATAAATGAAATACGCGGTCTCACTTTACTCAAGTAAAATGCAATCCATTCACAGCCACGAGTGCTAATTGGTACAATACGCTCTCGGTCTCCTTTGCCTTTTCTTATACGTACTTGCTGCTCATTTAAATCAACATCTTCAATATCTAAATTCGCAAGTTCAGTTCGTCTAATACCCGTAGCAAAGAAAGTTTCTAAAATGGCTCTGTCACGCATACCAGTAAAACCAAATACCAAAGATTGATCTAGTACCTTGGATATCTCATTTTGAGTAAAAATAGCTTTAGGCAAAGGACGACCAACTTTAGGCAACTCGATGTGCTCAAGCGTATTACAACTAAGCAGCCCTTTAATATAAAGCTTCTCAACAAAGGTTTTTACATAAGTAAGATAGCCACGTTTGCTAGCAACAGTCATTGGCTTAGCATCTAGTGGCTTACGATAAGCGTTAAGATACAGCATATAATCATCCATCAAATCCAGCGTGATTTGGTCAATGAAGTACACACCTTGTGATAAACACCAAACAAAAAACCGAGCTAATCCAGCTCTTTTATTTTTAATAGTGTCTTCAGCATCTCCCTTAGCTAAACAAAGCTCAAGATAATAGCGGACACAACGCCAGATACGATTAGTGACAGGCTTTTCCATAAATCACCTCCTTTACAAAAGCTAAACCATCTTGAACATAAGCATCACTTTCAGGTTTTTCCCAATGGATAATGCTTTGTTGCCAGTGACGTATTCTTTTACCAAAACGGTATCCAACAGCGGAGACAATATTACCTTTGTCATCACACGCAGGAAAAACGACAAACCCTCGAAATAATTCACCGCCAGTGGGAGAAACTAATCCTACTGTCTGTAAACCACCGCGCAAAGCACCACCATCAAGGGTTCTAGCTTTAGGGGTTTGAGTCCCTAAAGTTCGGTCACAAACACCAACAAAATCGTGTTCTTTTAGCTCATTAGGAATGCGAGAAGTCTCTGCTACAAACTGCTGATATTCTTCAGACATTGTGTAGCACTGATGGTAATAATCGAAAGCTTGTTGAATATAGATATCCTCTAGGTTCAACTGCCCCAATATCTGCATATATGAAGGCTTCATCGCATTATTCAAAGCACTTTCAGTCAAGCATTTTTCATCAACGGAGTCATTATGATTGATATTTTTCATTACGAACTCCTAATTGGATTAATGCTTGCGTAATACGTTTATCGAAAAGGCACCACTGAAATTCATCCCAGTTTTCCAAATTGACTACTCGAAATGGGAGTTTGACCTCACACAAAGTAATACCATAATTACTAGCCGATTCTTTTGCAGATTGAACGTCAAAATCAACACCAATGACATCGCTAAAGTAAACAACTATAGATATACCTAATTGCTGTAATGCATCAAATGTAAGTTCCGTAAGTTGGTATTCATGATCAGCAAATGCATTTAAATAACCATGTCGCTTTAATGTAGCCATATCTGATGGCACCTCACATTTGAGAACAACGTTACCCGAACCTTTAACATTAAAATTTGGTTCAATGAAATTTAAATCTACTTCGGTAGAGTCAAAAGATGTAACTTGCTTTAAGTTTGTATCATTAAAGTCATAAAACTCTTGTTCAGTTTCTAGGTAATTAACATTTAAATTAAGCATGTTTTTTTCCTCCATTAATGCCAAAGGCTTTGCGTAGTGAATCTTCTTTTTGGTGGATGATGTAAGCATTATGTACAATTCGATCAAGCACTGAGTCTGCAACCGTAGGGTCTTGAAATGCATCGTGCCAATCTTCAATGTCGTATTGAGATGTAATCAAGAGTGATGAATTCTGGTCACGGCTCTCCACTAACTCAAACAATAGATGTCGTTGTGCAGCATTAAGTGGGGATACACCCCAGTCATCAATTATCAACACAGGAAATTTACTGAGCTTTTTACGAAATTGTTCAAATTTTCCATCTTTTTCAGCAGCCACTAATTTTAAAAGCAACTCATTATGCCGACAGAATAATACGGGGACTTTTTGCATAATTGCCTCTTGCCCAAATGCACAAGCTAGATATGTTTTTCCTGCACCAGCAGGACCACTCAATATGATGTGACGATGATTCTTAATCCAATCAAGCTGAGCTAGTTCGTTAATCACCTCCTGCTTTAATGATGGTTGTAATTTATAATCAATCTGACTTATCGAAGCATGTTCCCAACGCAATTTGGATTGTCGTTGAAGCAATGCGATTCGATTGTTAGTAGCCAGTGTATGTTGCTCACTGATCAAATCATCAACACGAGACAAAAAGCTCTCATTTTCATATTCAGTAGAGGATAACTGACGATCTAACGCGGTTATCACACCATTTAATTTCAGGTCGCTGAGTTTTGATTCAACTTGTTGTCTAAGCATCATAATGGTCTCCGTAATACGATTTTCCACGTATGTTTTGGTGAGTTGAGTTAAATACAGGTAGGTTTAGGGCTGCTTCATCATGCTCATGAGCGCTAATGATCAAGCTGATGTCAGTAGGTGTATTCATGTCATGTGACAAAGCGTAGTTACATGCTTTAGAAACGACTGATTTACCCTTTTTATTACAAATAATCTTAAGGGCTTTACAACGTTTACCTATCGCACGAGAGTTAGGGTTTTTAGTCTCGCTATACATCTTATCTACAAAAGCAGAGACATCCTTCCCAATATCCTTAGCCCACATCATGTATTCATCTTTAGTTTCTAATGAATCAGCGAGATGTTCAGCAGGCATGTGCTCTGATAATGTTGTTGCTCCCATAGGATCATTTTTAACAACATGTTCTGCAACCACTTGATGTTGATAGATGACTTTCAGATGTGTTTGATTGACAATTATCTCAACCATTTCTTGCACAAGAGAATAAGGTACTGAGTACTCATGTTTCTCATACTTAACATGATAATTTGGCGGTACTTTGCATAAAAAGCGACTAACAATCATTTGAAATGGCTGTTTAGGCAAAGGTTTGAGTTCATGTTTTTCTATTTGCTCAAATAGGTCATTTCTTGAAATTGAAAAACCTTGGAAAAGCTCGTTGTTTAACTTTTCGACCTCTACTTTTAAGTGCTCATTAATTTCGTCAATGCTGAAGAAAGTTTTGTCTGTATTTGCCGGAATTATGATGCGCTGTTTCAAGAAGCGAGCGCCAAGTTCAACTAATGATTTATCTTGTGGGCGATAGACACGACAAGTGTCCATAACACAACCATAGTGATTACCAAATGCTTCGACATTTGATGCCAACGTAGCAATTAGTCCCGGACGACTAACTAGCGCCTTAGCATTATCCATACTAACAACTTCACATACACCACCATAGTATTCAAACATTCGGATCATGCCATCGATCCAATGGAGTGTTTTTTCTCCGTAAGTGGCCCATGAAAAGAGTTTTTTAGATGCGCCTAGGCAAGCAACAAACACCTTAACCCAGACTTTTTCGCCTTTTTTATTGTAATGAAGCTTGGCTCCACAATAATCAATATATATCGTTTCACCTGCAATATGATGCTGTCTCATTGAAAGGCGGCATTTCTTAAATACCTTAGTGACCAAGCGAAAGTACTGGGTTTTGCTTAATGCTGTAGAAGGATCTACAGCATGATACTCAAGGAAGAGTACCGTTTTAGTTTTGCCATTTTTCTTCATTAACTCCTTAATGGCGTTATCATAATCAGGCTCTCTTCGCTTGCTAGTATTAGCATTAATACAAGGGTACAGCGTTTCAAATACCTCCTTGTCAGTCATTTGCTCAGCAAGCGGGTGGGTTAAGTTATATCGTTGGCACTTTTTCAATATTCGTCTGACACTTTGGCGAGAGCAATCACTAAGCTCGCCAATTTTTGTAAAAGACAAATCACTACAAATAAAGTGAGTTCGAATAACACTTCGAATAGGATTAATTTTCAACATGTTAAATACCTTTACTTAACTAAAATAAAGGCGCAATAAGCACATAGCCACTCGATTTTAATTGAGTAACTTGACAACAACCCTGAAAAGAACAACACTTAATGCATCGAGAGTAAACAAAATCGATAACATCAATAAAAGCCTTTGGAGTCCGACCTCCGGGCTTTTTCTTTTCTACGCCATAAAATTCATTATTCACTTCTGTTTCTTCTATGCTAGATGTTCATAGTTATTCTCCTTTTATTCCTTAAAAGCTTGATCTGCCAAGTAGTTAGCGACATCTTTTACAAACGCAAATTTGCCTCTTCTATTTGGTAGTTCAAACACCTTCACAGGTAATGTATTTCGATACAGCGACTGCTTAACAGCAGCAACGCTTCGGTAATTCAAAGCTTGCTGTAACTGGGTTAACGTAAGGATTGGTGTGCCATATAACTTTAATAAATCATCTTCAAGTAATTTGGCAAACACAACCTTAGAAGTATCATTCAATGCATGTAGCCCTCCGTTTATACATAAGGCAACTTTTATCCTATACTTATTTTTTACCGTGTCATTGTCATTGCAAAACCTGCTGTTGCTAGTTTTGATATAACAGGAAAAATCAATAACCAACTGTTTTTAAAAAGTTTTCATTAAAATTGGTCTTAATGTTTTTAAAAATTTAATCAACTGAATTAGATACTTAATGGTTTATTAAATATTATGCCGATAAGAAAAATGACGTTTTTTAATCCCTATAAGAAATTGCCGCTGGACATAAAATCAGCGGCAACACAAGTGTCATTCAAAAAGCATCTATCAAAGAATGCATACGCTGGTATTTCTACATTTATTGAAGATTTAAAAGAAAGACAAGGGAGGTCATTTCGAACTGAAAGTGAAGACGAAAGTCGTATTTGGTATAAATTAGCGAAAGGACAAGCCATAGTTAAAAATCACATCTTGTATCATTACAAAGATGCAGTGGGTGTAATATCTTCAATGATAATGAACCATCCCTTTTGGCAATATGTTAGCCAGCGGACTTTGTTATCCCACATTATTTTTCGCTTGTCACATGATGTAAAGAAAGCCGTAATTAAACAAAAAATTCCCTCACATTTACCTGATGCACAACTTTTCAGTTATTTAAAGCAGTCATACAAACAACAACGAGAAAACTTATTTGAGATGCGAACAATGGACTCCCTTGTCGCATTATTGTTGCTAGCTCAAATGCAGCAGAAAAAATACAACTATGCTCGACCTACTCACGCTGAAAAACTTGCATATGTATTGTATCTATATTTGTTTTCCTACAAATACCCTATAAAAAATATCGTGCCCTTGGGCGTGCGCATAAACTCAATTTTAAATGGCATATCAGAAGCAGAAACTAAACAAAGTTTAACCAATCAATGTTGTCATCAATCTCTTATCCTCGAACTCGAAAATATTAATGAATTACGCATATCAAATAGAACAGAATCAGAAACAGGTGTTATTACATTAGAAGAGTTGGATATTAAAAATCATCCGTTTTTTGATTTGAATAATAATGGCTTTAGTAACTTTCAAACCCAACTTCATTAGTGGTTAATATTGAGAGCAAATTAATGGATGTCCAATTGATGACAAATCATCGGCCTATCAAATGGGAATGACTTTCCTAAATAAATAATACTCAAAGGGCATGTTATGGGAATATATAACTATAAATTATCACTGTTTTGTGCAGCGAAAAACCATCACTTGGACAACGGTGATTAATTTCGCTGGCCGGGTAAAGTTATCATATTGGCCGGAGTAATTATTACGCCAAAAAATCCTCAGCACTTACATTAAAAAATGCCGATTTAATATTATATAAAAAGTAGCCACTTATAATTAATTTAATATAAATTAATTAGTTACAGGTTTACATTATATCGATAGTAACGATACCAGATATATTAGTGAAAGACTATTTATGCGTTAAAAAGCTCCTTAACTGGAGTTAACGTTATTGGTAAAACTCATCTCAATTTCTTAAGATATAAGCCTGTTTTTTTATTGAGGCAAAAGCATGAATACTGTTATATCTGATTGGTGGATTGTCTCAATTATTGACAACAACATGCTCGTTGGAAAAATATTGTGGGGCACCGTCATTGACGATATGAGCTGTCGATTTCTCAAAGGTGATTATGTTAGCTCATCTATGATCACTGATATCAACATTGACACCCAGCTTATTAAAACTCAAACAGGCAGTTTGTATCAAATACTAGGTAATGGTAAGCGTGCAAAAATTAAAATGGAAGAACATGAGTTATTGCGACAAGGCTTTAGCCCCGATCAAATTATAGCTATTCGACAGTCACCAAAACTGAAAGTCCACTGATGCGACAGCAGTTTTGTTAGCAATCGACAGATAAAGAAAAACCAGCTTCCGCTGGCTTCTTTGAGAGCAAAAATATATTACTACTTAAACTTTAGTGTTTTATTTTTATCTGTGTAAAATTCACCAACACAATAATCTGACTCGTTAATAACAGGATCAATCATAGAGGTTGTAAAAATAATTTGATGTTCTGTAGTTAAAGACTCAGACATTTTAATGATTTCTTGCTGGAATAATTGACTACGAGGCGGCTCCATTCCTTTATCTTCAATATTATCCATTAATAGAAAGCGAGGATATAGATAAGAACGGTCTAAACAGGACGCTTTTAACATTGCTAATCTGAAAGCATTTTTCAAGTAAACCATCGAACTCGCACTAAATAGTGCTCTATTATCAATTGAAACTCTATCTTCAGCAAAATCAAATTCAATACTTTTCCCAGCAACAAAAATTTCTTCATGATCTTTATCTGCCCTAAGTAAAGCTAAAGTTATTTCAGCCAAGTTAAGTTTTTTACGTGTTAATTCGCCAAGTAATTTCGATTCAAGCTTATTGATTTTATCCCCTAAATCATTTACTTCAGTTTGTAACGCTTTCCTTTGCCCGTATAAATCATATAACTTTGAAAACCTTTCTTTGTTGCTATTCAATTCATTAATTTCTCTATTTAACGAACCAATACTGATCAGTACTTTTCTTGTATTAGTACTTACAGCTAATTGGGGTTTTCTCAACAACTTAATTTCAGTACTACATGACTCTAGCTTCACCTTTACTTGACTTGATTCAACTTCAAGCTGATTCAATTTTATTTGTTTCATTTCAATAAGTTTTGATGATTCAGCTATTTGAAACTCAATTTCTTTACGAACTTTAAATGTAGGATCAAAGTCATATGTACTATTTTCATCGTCATGCCCACAGACATTACAAGCATGTTCCTTGGGTTTCAGGACCACATAACAAGCAGGGCAAGATTGAAAGGATATGTCCGATAAAGCATTAATTGTTTTATTAGTTTCTGATAGTGAAATCAACCTGGCGTTCAGCGAATTAATAAAAAGTTGAGAATCATTTATTTCAAAATAACCAAATGACATTGTTTCTGTTAATTCAGCATCATTTTTTTTCAATATACCAAATTTATCTTGTAGCTCGGATAGGTAGTTATTTTCTTTATCTACAGGATCTTTAACATCATTACTTAACTCTGACTCAAGTAAATTAATTTCTTGCCTCTTTTCACCAATTAATTCATCAAGTTGTTCCGCAGTTTTTATCGAATCACCAAAAAATTGATGAATCATATTAATTTCTTTTATTTTATTCTCTAATCGTGCAGTTAATTTTTGCAGTCGAACACGGTATTCATATAGAGAAAAATCTGATAAGCCAATTAACAGTTCACCGATGGCTTGTCGTTTATTCGGTGAATCAAAAGTATCGAATTTGAACAATCGGTCGGGTGAAGTCATTTGATCAACATACATCATTCTCAATAATTGATGCATGGTTATACTGTTTTTATCGTCCGATTTAGAATATGGTACTCCCAATTCTTTCAAAATTGCTTGATAAAAACTTTCTTTTTGATTGGCATTGTAAGGGTATCTTAGCCAGCCATTAACCGCAGACTTACTAGCTAACTCGAAATCCCCCGCATAGATATCCATTCCTCGCCTAGACTTTTCATTTACTTCACGCTTTAAAGTAAATACATTTCCGCTTAATGTTGCTTCAACAAAAACAAAATCACAAGACTTTGCTTCGTCTTTCCATTTTGTTAATTCACCACCTAAGCCATAAAATAAAAAATCAGCAATTGTTGATTTTCCAGAGCTATTTTTCCCACGTATTACATTTACACCCGCTTTGAATCTTTCATCATAAACGTGCTTCCCTGATTTAGTAATAATCAAGCGATTAACAATTAAGGAAGGATTAAACTGCATCATATCTAAATTCCATTAAGCCTGTTCTTGCTTTAAGTCCATTTTCACCAGAGGTATCAACATGTTCAAGTGCATTTATTAACTGAGAAAAAAAATCGTTAGTGATATAAACATTTTCATTAAAGAGGCTTTTAACGCTTTCAACAACAAAATTTTCGCCTAGAGATAAAATATCTTCGTTAACATCAAAAATATTTTTTGCCTTCAATATATGCAAAGCCTGTATGTGATAATCACTTATTTCAGAGAATAACCTTTTTTTATCAGGTAGTTTTTCATAAGGTATTTGAAATAAGTGAGCTTGTTTTTTTAACTGAGCAATCCCCTTAATTCTTGGGAATGATATATCCAAAGCTAAATGAGGGAATAAAAAGAAAAAATCATATATACGTAAACGAGTAAAGCTAAAGTCTTCTTTTGGCAGTAACTTAGCAATCGAAATAAATCGGTACATACAATTATAAATATCGTTCTTAGGATGATAGATTAGCATTATTTAATCCCATTGAATATAACAGTTACCTGTAAGTATATACAGTAATCCATATATCTCTTCCTTGTCAATATTAAGACTGCATCCTTCAACGCTATTTAAGTAAGGTTCAACAATTTTTTCAGTAACTATCTCATCAATTTCATAAGACTCAAATTTAGCCGATTTAATTCTGCCATACACTTCGTGTTGAAAAGCTACTCGAATATTTGATAAAAGGTATGTATAAATTTGTTGGGCTGATTGATAATGAGAACTTTTTTGAATTTTTTTAGTAACTCTTTCTTTAACGTCCATTGCAAAAAAAATTAAATGCTCACGATCGGCATCATCAAGCTTTTGTTTCAAATCTCGTAGCTCACCTTCAACTTCTTTATATAAAAATTGATGTAAACGTTCAGTAAATTCTTTATATTTAGGGTCTGATTCTATTTCTTTTTCATGTGCGTCAATTAACTTTTGTAAATTGACATCCGACTTATAAACTATAGGGGCATTAAGATTATAAGTGTTATTATTAACGGAGTTATCATCTCTACCAGTAACATTTTTACCAGCAATAATATCTGATTGGCTAGTTTTGTTTTGAGCAAAAACCACTTAATTAACCTTTTTTATCACGACCAGTGACATCGCCACCAGCAATGATATTTTCTTGCTTAACATTATTCGCAGAGTTGCTTTTTCTTTTGAACATATAAATCACCAAGGCGACAAATGAACTAATGATAAATACGCCAATCCCAGAAAAAAGCCATTGATGATTTTCTTTCAAATAATTTATAAATAATTCCAAAACCTGATCCCTGTTTTTTTTATAAGGCACGTAGACTTATTAATCCACTTCTCCAATATAATCAAGATACTAGATAAACAGTAACAATTAAAGACTTCATTTGTCTGATACAACTCCTGCTAATAACTAACAATTGAAACTTGCGTACCCACTAATCGGTTAGACTCAATGTATAATGTGCCTATATTTTTATGATGAGTAAATATCATCTAGTTTCGCAGTGCGACTTAGCAGAAATAAGTCAATTACTCTTACAATATGGCCAATTAACTGAAAGGGCATTGGCTTCAAAAGCAGCCAAAAAAAAGCCCCCTTGCGATCTATTCAGAAGGGGCTTTGATTCAACTAAATATCAACTAATTACTTTAATCACTTTTCTGATTGTGCTCATGAACGGCATACCAAATACTACCCTTTAGGACAGCAGACATTTTAAGCTGAAACAACATACGCATAACGGTGAAACAAGGCATCTTTTAATGTTCTGTATTTTAATTATTGCAAAATCAATACCTAACAAAATACTCAGTTGTCTGAGCATGACCATAGCAGCAGTCAATCGCCAACGCCAATTTT
>TARA_R110001599_G_scaffold194928_1_pt1 | contig 11855 bp, 11 predicted proteins | sample TARA_R110001599 | Tara Oceans TARA_R110001599 (sample SAMEA4398360) | marine metagenome | biome: Polar Biome; feature: [MES] marine water layer (ENVO:01000295) within the mesopelagic zone...; material: water (ENVO:00002006), including particulate matter (ENVO:01000060) such... | reverse complement strand
TTATTCCTGCTATTACTTTTAATGCAGGAGCTAGAAATCCAACTACTTTTGCAATACCTTTGAATACTAATAATACTGGTGATAATGCAAACATAAATCCTTTAAATATTCCTCCTACCACATCAAGTATTGGAGCTAATACATTAGTAAATATTCCTGTTATTGCTTTAATAATAGGATATAATGCTTTCATTAATGTATTTTTTATCTTATCAAATGATGCCCCCATTTGTTTTGCTGCTAAAGCTGCTTCTTGTTGCTTAACAAGATCTTCACCTGATAAAGTTCCTCCTTCTAATGCTTTAGCTGCTTCATCATAACGCTTCTTCTGTTCTGCAGTAAGATTATTCATTTGCTCTTGCTTCTGTAAGGCATCTTGTAACTGGCCTACTTCCATTCCTGCTGCTTGAGCTAATTTTTTTCTCTGTAATACATCTAGTTTATTAAAGTCATGAATTGAACCTACTTGGTCTAATACCGCTTTAGTAGCTCCTTCTATATCACCTTGTAATGCTAATTGCCTTGCAAGGTCCATATTTATTGTTTTTCCTAACATGACAGAAGCTTCAAATTCAGCTTCAATTGATGATTCTATATCTAACAATCCATCGGCAATAGATACCATATCACCTAATTCCATTCCTAACCTAGCTGCCTCAACAGCTGCTTTAGTTAATTGCTTAGCATTACCACCCATATATTTGGCGGCTGCTTTAGAACTCTTTGCAATATCAGCCATTACCTTACCAGGAGCAACTCCGGCTGCTTCAGATAAGTTAGCTGTTAATGCTTGTGTATTAAATGCTTCTGCAGATGATTGACCCATTGCTTCAAACTGTCGTTGAACAGCTGCCGCATCACCAACTGCAATACCAAAGGCTGAAGACATATTAGATATATTAACTGCTGTCTCTCCGGAGAAGTTTGCCGTACTACCAAATTGTTCTTTTAAGGCAGTCATTGCCCCAACAATTTCTTCTGTATTTGCTAAACTGTTTTTACTAGAAGCTTGTAATCCTCTAGCCGATTGTAACATCTTTTCTGATTGTACTGCTGATTGTCCAGTATTCTTTGATAACTCTTCTGTCTCTGCAGACATTTGTTTGAATAACATTAATGCACCAACAATAGCACCTACAGCTAATAATGGTAACATTGCCGATTTCAATGACATTCCAAATACCTTAGTTGTTGCTGTCAATGATTTAAACTTTGCTATACCACCATCAACGCCTCCAGTCAATCCTGCTTGTACCGATTCTTGTACAATTCTATTCATTTGGCCTTCGAATACATCTAAACCAAGTGCTCCTGATAAGAATGTTCCTCCTGGAAATGATTCTATTGTAGATTTCAAACTTTCAAATGGTCCTAAGATTGCACTTGTTAATGCCTCTCTCTGTGATATCTGATAATCAACTACATCTGCTTGTGCTTGTAATACATTAACTCCTGCCCTTGCTTCAGCAACTGCCTGCTTAGCTGATGCTAAACTCTTTGCTGACATACTACTTCGGTTCTGTGCTAATGCCGATTCTGCCTCTTCTACACGTTGTCGCGCATATGCTGTAGTTAATGATTCTTGTAATATTGCTCCATTGGATGCAAGAGCATTACCTGCTAATAAAGCTTCATCTGCAATATCGGACATTACTCCTTGAGTGGATGCAAGAGCATTTGATTCAAGTTCTCTACTTATAACTAATCTCTTAGCTGATTCTAAAGCTGCTCCGCCTAGTTTCGGCATATCCGATTGAAGCTTCCTATTCTTTTCAGCTAACTGCTTTATTCTATCAGCATTTTGTAAGGTTGCATCTGACATGGTTTCGAACGCATCCATATGCTTTACGGCGGCTTTTGTATTTCCACCAATACCTTTCATTTGTCCTGCTAGACTTACAAAGACTTTTTGTGTATTTTTTGCATCATCAAGTAGGTCTTCAGCTGAAGAGCTGATTTTTTTATAACCTTTATCAGTTACATCTAATAACTTATTTAACTTTGATTGTACAGCATTTTTTTGTTGAGCTGTACGAATAGCTAATGGTCCAGAACCCTCACCTTGTTTAACCAACTGTTGTAATTGGGTAATAAGCTTGATTTCCTCTTTTAAGAGGGCATTAATTGCTTTTTGTTCTTTTTCAGTAGCCATAGATTAAGTTCCTACTTTCTTCGTTTTTTGAAATAAGGTGCAAATCCTAAATCTATCAAAGTCTTTTCACGCTCCTTTGCAGATTTACCCATATCATCTGGATCTTGTGATGCTAATAATTCGGCGCCTATTTCTAATTCACGTTCAAAATCTTTAATAGATCTATCTAACTTTTTAAGTGCAGCGCGCATTTGTGGATCTTTCTGAAAAGATTTTAATTTCTTTTTTAATCGACCTTGTACCAATTTTTTTAGAATTGGTGAAAACAAACCTTCATTAAGATCATTGATTTGATCTAATTGAGATTTTTCTAATTTATTTGAGTTTGCCATAGTTCTCGTCCATTTATTATACTTTATTATAAATATGGAACTATGTGATTTATGAGAAGAGAATACTACCTTCTTCTTCGTTGTCCTGCCTTAGCTTTTTTACTTGCCGCTTCTTCTTGTTTATTACGCTCTTTGTGTACTTTTTCTATTGATTTAATATAGAATACACGTAGCCAGACAGGCATTGCATATACATCAGACCAAGTGAACCCACCTTTGCCCCAATATATCAGATCAAATATCTGTTGATGCAGAATGGGCCTATAGTTAGGCCCCAGGCCAAAAAAAGTTGGTGTCAATGGGCAAGTCCATAAAGAACTCTTCTCCCGTAGCATTATCATCAAAGCATAAGTTCAAATCTACATCTGGTTGTAGTTCTCTCATATACTTTCTTAATGCTCTTGAATCCATTGCTAATAATGAATTCTGTACAAACTTACGTATGTTCATTCTATCTTCATCACCATCTACAGATATAATTGAATACATTAGTCTAGTCGATAAAGTTGAATCTACACCTCTTGCAAATTTCTTTTGAGCTTTTATTTCAGCTTCTATACCTGGCTCATCTGAACCACATAGAAATTTAAATTCAATATCTCTTTTTGCATTTGGTAATTTAAATGTAAATCTATTCTGGCCTTTAGTAAATAGTGAATAATCTATTTCCTTTTGATTAAGTTCTGCTAAATCAACTACTTCCTTTTGTTGATCACCTGATGGAGTATTAATAGTACATTCATAATCCTTACCATATCCTAATACTCTTGCTGCAATCATAATAGCATTTTTATCACCTAATAGCAATTCAGAATACTTAACTTTCTGGCCTTCACCGTTTGATATAATTAATGATTGAAATAGTTTATCTAATACAATACCTTGTTTAATGTAAGATTGAGTAGTTAAAATATCTTCTTCCTTAGCGGTCATATATTTCATTTCTACTTTACCTGATTGTAATGTACTTCCTTCTGCGTATAATAATCCTTTAGATGGTAACTCTACAATTTCTGTTGGGAAATCATGCTTCCTAGCTGTCTCACCTTCATAAGCATCTATTGCTCGCATCTTTAATTCTTCTACTGTCGGTGCCTTTGCAGTAGGATTCTTACCTGGGTATTCTTCGTTTACATTTTTAGCCATAACTTTATCTTCCTTTAATTTAATAACAATTTAATATAAATATGCAACAGCCCAAAAAAAATCCCACCGTAAGGTAGGATTCTTTAATGATCTTAAATCTTTAATTAGAATTGAAGGATTGCATAATCATATTTAATTGTTAATTCAATATTAATTGCATCTTCTGTTGCCCAATCCATATCTCCAAATGTTGCAGAAGAAATAAATGCTCCTTTAATAGTCCATTCTTCAACTTTATCACCTACAGGACCTAAAGTATTGAATACAATGTCTTTCTTATAGAAATCAGAATAACCATCTCTACCTGTTACTGATTCATGATGTAATCTTACCCATTCCATTACTGCTTGCGCTCCTGATGGAACTACTGGGTCATATAATGTTACTGTAATATCTTGCCATCTAGATTTTCCTTTTAGCTTTCTTTCCACATTAATATGGTCTAGAACAAGCTCACCTTGATCAATTGATGGTCTTGATGCTGCTTTAACTATATATGCTGGAATACCTTCGATGTACATGATAAACCTATTTGCAACTTTAGGTTCATATGCGGTATACATTATTTCGTTTGGACTTAGTAAATCTGCCATTTTATTTTCTCCTCATTATTTAATATAAATATACTATTATTAACTTTTAACTACCTTCTATTCCGGAAATGCTGCACCAGTTGGAAGAATATTAAAGTCAATTATAATAAATTCTGCTGTTCTGGTTGGTTGTAAGAATAACTGGCCTACCATTTGGTTTCTATCTATTACGTCAGGTGTATTATTTGATTCATCCATTACAACTTTAAAGGCATACAAACCTTGTCTTTGCTGAACACTTTCTAAATATGGATTAACTATACTTAAGAATCTATTTCTTGTTTCTGAAGTATTTTGTTCGAACACTAAATATCTAGTCGATGATGCAATAAATTTCTTTGCTGCAATTAATAATCTTCTAACGTTAACTCTATCTAATGCAGATGCCTTTTTCTGTAATGTCTTTTGTCCAAATGCAACAACTCCACTATTAGGGAAAGTTGCTAATGGATTAACATTACTATCATATAAGGTATCTCTATTACCATGAGTTAATTTTCTTTCTGGTTGTATTGCTCTATCAATTCCACCTCTATTCAAACCTGCAGGAGCAAACCATTCAGCTGCTACCTTATCATTGAATGCATATACACCACCCATTGCTACAGATGCTGGTACCCATACATTTTTAGATGCATAGTTATCCGACATTTGAACCCATGGCCAATATACGGCAGCATAATTTGTATCTCTTGCAGAAGCTTCTGTAGTTGCATCAGTTATTGATGATGCAAATGCTACTGGATCAATAATTGTAAAACAATCACCTCTATCTTCACACATTTGAATTGCTGTTGCTGCTACAGTTGAATGTCCAGCTAATGCTGAAATAACACCTGGTAACATCAATAAGTTAATATCATATTCATCTGAATTTCTTAGTAAGTTAATTGCATCTTCGTATGCAGTCTTACCTTGGTTTCCAGTATTCATATTATATCCTTGCGAATTTGTTGAAGTGATATTTTCATAAAACGATTGTGGATGCTGAACTGTTCCATCACTACCACCAAAGAATGTTCCGGATGTTGCCATCGGTAACGATGCTGTATAAGCATTTGATGATATATTTCCATTCTCATCTAAATAATTCAATGTTTGCTGTAGTACTTCTACTCTAACATATTTTGATTTATTTGCATATGATCCTGAAGCTTGGATGTATGGACTAACTGTTCCAGATCCTTTTAAATTAAGTTTTGCATCACCTAAACGTTTTGCAATATAATTTGTTGAATTTGGATCTAATGATAAATTATTCCAAGTTTCAAGAATATTTTTTCTTTTGATTGTATCATTACCTGATCTTAGATATAATGCAAATGTTCCTCTTGAAATATTCTTACTTGCAATTTCCCATCTTAAGTTATCCTTTGATCCAGATACTAATATATTATTTGTACTTACATCACTTGCTGCTGCCGATCCAGATCCTACTAATGCTGCAGCTGGTGTTCCACTGTTCAATAAAGCTCCATCAGATAATGTATGTAACTTAAAGGACGGTGAAGTTGTACTACCAGTTACTGTATTGGCAACGTTACTATTTGCTCCACCATAACTACCAGCCATAATTCTAACAACTGTTAATGAATCATGATGTCGTAAATACTCTTCTGCCGCTAATGATGTTAGATATGAATAATATCCTTTATAAGCTCCTGATCCACTTTCGAACACATCTCCGAACAATTGTCTATATTCAGCAAATGATGTTACCATGGTTGGAACACCGGCTGGACCTTTTACTGTCGGTCCTACTATTGCTGCCCCTATATTTTGTATTCCTGCAGGTAGAAATGTTAAATCTCTCTCTCTGGTAAATACTCCGGGCGATACTATTTTTTCAGCCATTTAAATTCTCCTCTTATTATTTTTTAATAAATATACTATAATGACTACAAACCCTTAATTTGCTGGTGAAAAAGTTCCTGATTCTAAATCAAGTGTTCCGCGGCCATATTTATCATTGAATTGTTTAACTAATTCAAGTTCCTTTGTTTGAATATCTGCATATTCCGTATTAAATGTATCTTCCAATGCATCTAATCGTTTTGTTTTTTGTTCATGCAAAATTGTTTCTAACTTTAATTCTCCAAAATTAGCTACTAACTTAGACATCCTATCTCGTAACTCCTGAACTTCTTTCAGTTCTTGTTCTGTAAACTTTTTTGTTTCTGACATAACTTTTCTCCTTTATTAACATATATAAATATGCTACTATTAATTCAAACAACCTCTATAAAACCAATCCAATTCCTGTTCCTGTTGCAACAGTAAACACTGGTATTATAAACGGATGTGGTGCAGAAGCTCCAACTCCAAATGAAGTAACTGCGGTTTGTACTGTACCTGATCTAACATATGCATCAATTGCTCTTGTAAGGTCACTTGCAAGTTGATGAGGGACTCCGCTCTTATCTACATCTCCTTTAACTGCTTGTTTTTGAAATGCGGCATATATCATTGCATATAAGCCTGGTGTATTTAATGGCATAACTTATTCTCCTATGTTCTGTTTTGTACTTGTTGTTGTAACTTAGAAATCAATTCTGATTCTGATTGTATTGGATTATAATTTCCTGCAGGTGGTGCAGTAAATGTTGCAGGAAAATTATCTGCTTCATATTCTGATCCAAATTTAATTTGCTTAATTGCAAATCGTTTTTCTACTGTTGATTTCTTTAATTCAAATTCATTTAATAATGTTGCCTTTGTACGTAATGGTAATGTCGCTCTAACAAGTCTATCCTCTCCTGTGCTATTCATTGTCTCAAATGAATAGTCATCTATATTAGTCTGGAACTTCCAAGTTGTTCCCCAAGCAAATCCACCTACTGGCATTATTTGTTCTATAATAGAATTTAATTGTTCTGTTAACGATGTCCAAATAAGTAATTCATATGAAACATCGACAAATTCAGGTACGGCTGTTATATGGAATTCTTTAGTTGGTTTTGCATTTGTTACTAACCCAAATCTATCATATACATTTGCCTTTGTAAATTTGTTTTGTAATAACATTGCATTACCAGATGGATTTCTATTTACATCTAATTTTTTTAATGTATCTCGTTCTGTGATACTATTTCGTTTTATGGATATTATCGGTGCCATTAACTTTCCTTTGGCGTCTCTCATATAACCATGCTTCTGCACCATACTCCATTTTTCACCATTAGCATATATAATTGGAACATCTATAACACTTCCATCTTCAATAACGGTTGGATGTACCTCATCTCGTAAATATGATAAAATAGCATAATCAACGTCATATATTGTACAAGAAGGAGTCTTAAGAGTATCCGTATCTCTCCTAGTAGAATGAGCTCTATTAAATGTATCATCATTAGAAAATGAACTATATGTTTTATTTAATCTTATCTTACCCATGTCTTATAAATTTTTTGGTAATTCGTATTCTTGGTTAGTACCGCCTGTCCTTACTTCTACTAAGTTTAATTTATTTCTCTGTGTTACATGTGCCTCAACTCTTACTTCAACACTGTACCCGAATTCTTCTCGTTGTCCGGTGGTGAATCCTATATCAGTTGATGGATTAGTTCCTTTCCAATAGTTACCACTATGTACTATATCCACTTCATAATACTCATTATCATAAAGCAGTAAATCACCACCTTCAATAATTATTGTTCTATCAGTTAAATAATCTCTAGAGAATCCAAATACACCAGTTCTAGTTGTATCTAACCCAAAATCATCACCAATTGCCGTTTTTTCATCTCTTGCTACTAAGCATGGTATTGAAATTGAATCATAATATTTCTTTTGATCTGATTCACCGTAAATATTTTGTCTAGTATCTGCTAATACCAATTTATATAATTCAATTTCTATATCAATTAAATTAACTATTAGTTCGTTATTAATCGATCTAATTAAACTTGCGTCTCTCGCTGAACCAAATAATGCCATAGTTTACCCTACATATATTTTAAGTGGTATTTTATTCATTTGTTGCATTAACGCATCAGATTCCGCTTGTTTTCTTTCCAATTGTGCTTGTCTGGACATAGTATCAAGTGTCTCTTTAAGTTCTGTTATAAGACCTTCCTTTTCAGTCTGAGCGGCTGATATAAGGTCGGCTGCGTTCAATGTTATTTCTGCATTAGGTATTGGTAATGCTGAATACTTCCCTCTTATATATCCTAACATCTCTTTTGCTAACGCTAATGTATATTTTCGAATCCATTGTTTACCAGGTGCATTAATACGATTATATATAATATCTTCATAAGGTACATTTGAATAATCAGATATTGTACCAGTAGGTGACTTTAAAGGATTACTACGATCGGTCTTTTTGATATACGAAAAATGTACACGTTTAAATGAATTTCCATCTGGTATTGGCCAAAGTGTTAATCTATCATTTATTAATTGAAATGAATATGCAGATTTTCTTATCATATCATTAAATTCAATTCCTTGTAATCTTAATACATCTGCATACATTGGCATCATCATAAATGATACTCCAGGAGAAAAATTACCCCAAGAAAATGAATCCATCATTTGCTGTGACCCCATACCAGTACCTATAAACGGATCAAAGTATCTTGCAATTGCTGGTGGCGCTTCATGAAAAATTCTTTTAATTTCAATATCAGTTGTTCCAGCCGTCCCAGATTCTAATGACACTGTTAATGGATCTGTTAAATCATATGTTTGTTGATTATTAGACATTGTCACAGAACCTGTATAATATGTTACATTACCACCACTTCCGGCTTCTGTTCCATATTCTTCTGCCAATTCAATTAATCCTCCTAAATTTGCTGATACTTTCTTTTGTGATAAATTAGAACCTGTCGCTGCTCCGTACAAATTAATCATGTTATCACGAATATTATATGTATTTACTTGATTGCCATATTCGGTAACAGCTTCTTCAAATGCAGCAAAAAATGAACCTGATTGTAATTCGACATCTGTTAATGGATATCCTAATCGTTGTGCACACCATGCTGCAGTAGCTTTAGATGCGGTTGCAAATACTAGATCTGAATCATATAATCCAAATGGTGTATTTGATGTTGCATTCCAAGCTGCCGTTCCTGTCCAAATTGGTATTTTTACTGCCATAATTTACCCTTTTCATTCTTTTATATAAATATGTAGAAACAAAAGATTAAAGTGATATTTTACCAGACGTTAAGTTTATGAATCCATTTCTAATAGTTATGTTGTTGCTAGCCGCAGGAATGGTGGTATGTAGAATGATCTGGAAAGTGTTTGTATATAATGTTATGCCAGAAGTTACCACTTCAAATTCAACTGTCATAGATGCATAGGATACATAATCCTTTGCCTGAGTTACTGATAATCCGTTCAATGAGGTTACACTACCAAATTTTTCATCACTGTATGAATTATATATAGAATATGGATAGGTGGTATGCGTCAAATCTGATGTCATATCTCCTGTTTGTGTAGTATGGCCGACTCGAACTGCAAGATAATTTGATGGAGGAGATGACCCAGCTGCCATTAACATATGTACACTAAATCCTGTAATATGTGCTGCGTCGAAAGAATTTAGCTGGGTTGATGTTAAGTTAAGTCCTTCAATGATAACTGTTCCTGAACTAGAACTATACTTGTTCGGTTGAGTTATAATGTTAGTTGCAAAATCTGCCATTATTCTATTCCTATTAAGCTAACGTCAAGGTTACTGTTTTAGTCACACCACTTTTAATAGCTGTCATGACTATTGAATATGTAGCAGTCTTACCCTTACCTGTTGTTATCATTTCACCAAAAGATAAAGTTGTTCCTGATCCTCCTGCTAAAGATACTTTTGCCGTATTAGCTGTTATAGCACTGGCTTGGCCAGATGATATACCTGTTTTATCTTTGTTATCACTAATCTCAGTTCTAAGGTAATCAAGCTCATCTTGCATTTTTTGCATTTGATATATTAATGCCGACTCTGGTCCAAAATCTATTAGACCGGAATGCTCTCCGTTATCGAAGCTAGCTTTAATTGCTGCTAGGTCGTCTCCAGTTTTATCATGGATTGATTCATGTTTTGCTCCTGTTAATGCCATATTATACTGCCTCTATTGTTACGTAACCTCCATGGATTTCATCTGTGGATCCATCACTTGTTACTTGTATTACTAAATAATTTGTTGTATCGCTAGTTACATTTGTTATAGCTTTCTCTGTGCCTATTGCTGTGGCTGTTCCTTTTATAGCTATGGTCTTGGTATCTATATCTCCCTCATATGTGGTAAAAGTTTGACCAGTATCGCTTCCATAGATCCTAGTATGTGTTGCTTTGAATCCAGTTGGTATATGTATGTAAGCGTACATGTCACCTGAAGCAAATGAAAGAGTATATAACTCATTACTGGCTATTCCTGAATCTTGAGTCATTATAGGTCTACCTATAGTATCAGCTACAAAATCTGTAGGTAGTATTTTTATTCTAGTTGCCGAACCATGCCACCCATTTGGAGCGTAAATAGTATTTATATTAGCACCATTATCAAAATAGTCTGCTGCGTAAACATTAGCACTTGCACTTATATGTCCTGATGATGTTACTGTTAGTGCAGAAACATATCCTGATACTTGTAAACCAGTTGCCTTTGTTGTATCTCCTTTTAAGATATGGAATGATCCTGATCCTCCGGATATTGTACTTGTTCTACTTGCACTTATATTACCTGAGGCTGTTACGTTTCCAACTATATTTAATCCTGTATCTCTTACTCTTAAATTGGTGTTATCATAATCTATTCTTTTACCATCTACCATTATGGAATTTACTGCATTTACTAGTGATGCATTTATATTACCACTTGAACTTATATCACCGGATGCTGTTACGTTACCAACACTATCTAAAAATAATCCTGCATTTTCATCTGAACCTGTTGTAAATATTTTAACTCCTGCTGCATGGTAAGTAGAATGTCCTGCTCCTAAACTTAAATATCCTCCTTCACCATTTATAGCAAGTACAGGCTTTCCATCTCCAATATGATAACCATCACTTATACCAATAGGTGCTTGAAAGTCTTGTGCATAAATAAATGTACTTGAACTTATTGCACCTGATGCTGTTATGTTACTACTTACACCGTCACCGCTTAATACTAAACTACCAGATATAGTAGTTGTTCCATCATCATCTAAATGTAATACATGATGATTTGCTGTAAAATGTAATCCTCCTTGTCCAAATTTATTTCTTATAGCCCAATCTGGTGTTTGGTTATTTTTTAATTCTAATGTTGCATTTCCATTACCTGTTGCTTCAAGTACAGCATTTACACTAGCAGCATCTCTTATATGAAGATTATATGAAGGGCTTGTATTAGGAGAATCACCTAGTTGAATTGAATCAGCTTGTAAGTGGCCACTTGCACTGATATTACTTCCTGTTATGTTACCTATGAAGACATGTCTATCTGTGAATTGTCTTCCATATATAATCCTATCCCAATAATTAGCATTACCTAATAATAGATCTGTTCCTGTACTACTTAAACCCGTATAACCATCTACCGTATAACTATCTGCTAATATCTCACCACTAGCACTTATATCTCCTGAGGCTGTTACATTTGCAAAAATATGAACTGGGTTGGATAAAGA